>Ga0209344_10003124_pt1 | contig 16831 bp, 19 predicted proteins | sample Cruoilmetagenom6_FD_187293 | JGI IMG/M metagenome (GOLD analysis project Ga0209344, IMG submission 187293) | Oil polluted marine microbial communities from Coal Oil Point, Santa Barbara, California, USA - Santa Barbara Oil Seep Sample 6 (SPAdes)... | ecosystem: Environmental > Aquatic > Marine... | reverse complement strand
GTACAGTTTGCGATCGACACGCTCAACGCCAGCGCTACCCCCGAACCCATCGGTGTCGATCTCGGTACCGGCAGCGGTGCGATCGCTCTAGCTATGGCCACCGAGGTCACGCGCGCTCGTGTCTTTGCGGTCGAGCTCTCGCCCGACGCCATGCCCTACACGAGTGAGAACTTTCGCCGCTATGGCGAGCCGAACGCAACACTGATCAACGCTGACCTAGGCGACGCTTTCCCCGAACTCAACGGCACCGTTGACGTCGTGATTTCCAATCCGCCGTATATCCCGGCCGCTGCGATCCCGCGCGACATCGAAGTTCAGCTTCATGATCCCGCTCTGGCGCTCTACGGGGGAGACGACGGCATGGATGTCGTACGCCGCGTGTCGACGACCGCGCGCCGTTTGCTCCACGACGGAGGCACTCTCGTGCTCGAGCACGGCGAAGAACAAGCTGGGGCGCTTGCCGCGCTGCTCACGGCGGACGGTTGGAGAGCAGTAGCTCACCACAAAGACCTTCTCGGTCGCGACCGCGCGACCACGGCTCTGCTCTAGATACTCGAAGAAACGCGCCATCGCAGGAATGCGTTGATGCGCTATCTGGCCTTAAGCCCGAGCGGCGGCGAAGTCTTCGATCGCCGTGTGCAACTCAGCGCACGTGCGAAATTCGTGCCCAGTAATTCCTAGGCTTCGTGCGCCTTCGACGTTCTCCACCATGTCATCCGCAAAGAATGCGTCTGCCGCATCGACTCCATAGGCCTCGAGGGCGCGCTCAAACACCACCGGGTTGGGCTTCCGGGCTCCGTAGTGGCTTGAGGTGTAGAGATGTTCGCCGAAGATGTCGACTAGTGCTGGTGCCACGGTAGGGAGATGGTCGCCGAGCAGGGCGCCGTTGTTGGTGAGGAGGGTTGCTTGGCCTAGCTCCGTGGCCCGACGCGCGGCAGCGAGGGATTCCGGCCACGCCGTCATCGCGGTCGAGCGAATCGTCAACCAACTATCGAGGTCGACTTTCTGACCGATGGCGTCTTCAAAGGCCGCCAAATATTCTTCGCCCGTGCGATAGAGACCAGCTTCGGCGCCAAACTCACCTTCATCGTGCCACCAAAGTCGACGCAGCTCGAGAAAACTGAGGCCCGTCAGCTTGCTCATGGCGGCCATGCGGGCGCGCCAGTCGTACTCGTAGAGCACGTCATCCATGTCGAAGATGAAAAGCAGGGTCATTGTGGGCCATCGCTATCTGTTAGTCATGACCAGTCTTTCACTGTTTGCCGGGTAGCATGTTGGGGACATGGATGACGTTTACGACTGCGCTGATGACACGCAGCTTCTTGCCGGAATGCGACTGGCCCGCGTTGCGATTGGTCGCGGCGATCTCGTCGTCATTCCTACCGACACGGTCTACGGCGTGGCTGCGGATGCTTTCCAGCCTGCCGCCGTACAGAAACTTATCGATGCCAAGGGTCGCACTCGTCAGGCACCGCCGCCTGTGCTTATTCCGGGCATTCCCACGCTGGATGCGCTTGCCGCCAGTGTTCCCGATGAAGTTCGTGCGCTCGTTGCCGAGTTCTGGCCGGGTGGGCTCACTATTATCCTGACCGCCCAACCGTCGTTGAGCTGGGACCTAGGGGAGACCCACGGCACTGTTGCGCTGCGCATGCCGTCGAGCCGTATTGCCCTTGAGCTGCTGTCGGAGACGGGCCCGCTTGCGGTTTCTAGCGCGAACACCACGGGGCTTCCCGCGGCGCGCACCGCCGCTGATGCCCGTGACATGCTCGGCGATTCCGTAGCGGTCTATCTCGATGATGGCGAAGGTGGAGAGCTTGCCTCCACGATTGTGGATGCGACGGCTCTCGGCCGCGAAGACGGCAAGCTCCGAATCGTGCGCGAGGGTGTCATCTCTTCAGAGGCGATCCGCGCACTGATCGGGGTCGATCGATGCGAATAGTTTTCTATTTTCTCATCGCCGGTATTGCAGCGATCGTCACGTATGCCTTGGCGTTGATCGTCCTCAAGCTCAGCCTCAAATACAAGCTTTATCCGAAGGTGCGTCAGCGTGACGTGCATACGACCCCGACGCCGCGTCTCGGCGGCGTCGCGATGTTCTTCGGAGTGCTCGTCGCGTTCGCGGTCGCCTCGAGCTTCAGCAACTTTTCTCTCATCTTCAACGAACCGGGCAAGGTTCTCGGCCTCCTTGGCGCAGCGTTGATCATCGTGGCGATCGGGGTCGCCGACGATATTTGGGATCTGGACTGGCTCACCAAACTTGCGGGCCAGATCATTGCCGCGGGAGTTCTCGCGTGGCAAGGAGTGCAACTCTCGACGCTGCCCATCGGTGGCATTGCGATCGTGTCACCTTACGTTTCACTCATCATCACCATTTTTGCGGTTGTGCTTGTGATGAATGCCGTCAATTTCATCGATGGTCTTGACGGACTTGTCGCCGGCGTTGCCGTCATCGCGAACGGCGTGTTCTTCGTTTACGCTTACTTGCTTCAGGGCCAGGCTCAAACTGAATACTTCAACTTGGCGTCCCTCACCACGGCCATTCTCATCGGGGCGTGCGTTGGCTTCTTGCCGCTCAACTTCCACCCCGCCAAGATGTTCATGGGAGACGCGGGCGCTCTGCTGGTCGGTCTCTTGATGGCGGCATCCGCCATTTCTGTCACGGGTCAAGTCGACTCGAGCTATCTCGCTCAGCCAGACAAGTTCACGCTCGACTTCTTACCGGCGTTCATCCCGATTCTGTTGCCTGTCGCTGTTCTCGTGATACCGCTGCTCGATTTCGGCCTGGCCATGATTCGTCGACTTCGGGCAGGTAAGTCGCCCTTCACCGCTGATCGCAAGCACCTTCATCACCGCTTGCTCGACATGGGCCACTCACACTTGCATGCGGTGCTCATCCTGTATAGCTGGACTTTTGTTGCCTCGGTTGGCGTTCTCGCATTCACTTTCGTGCCCTGGCGTTGGGCCGCTCTACTCTTTATCGCCGGCCTTGCTGTCTGCGCCGCTGTCACCTTGGCCCCGCTCAGCACCCGCAAGGCGCGAGAGGCAGCAGCCCAACGACGTGCAGCCAACGAAATAATTGACGACGCCGCGCGCTTCGACGGTTTGGATGCCGCATCCACCGACGCTCTATCGACGATCAACCCAAAGGAATCCTCCGAATGAAGTCCTCAGCAATTCTTGGCCGCGCAATCGCGTATGGAGCGATCCTGACCGTCACAATTGCGGTGGTCGGATCGATCGTCGGCTACCTCGTCGACGGCACCTCAGGGCTCGTAAGCGCGCTCATCGGTGCCGGCCTTACTGCACTGTTTATGGGGTTCACCGCCGGCAGCATCGTTATCGCGTCGCGCGCCACAGCGGGTGACTCTTCCAGCACGCTCTTCTTCGGAATTGTTCTGGGCGTCTGGCTTCTCAAGTTCATTGTGTTCATCGCGATCATGGTCATTCTCGGCAGTCAGCCCTTCTTGTCACCGTACGTTTTCTTCTTCTCGATGATCGCTGCGGTCATTGGAAGCCTCGCGGTTGACGTGCTTGCGTTCGTCCGTGCGCGGGAAAGCTACGTTCCCGGAGTTCAACTGCCAGGTGAAGATATCTCGACGTCAAACTAATCTGGCGGATTCCCGTTTAGATTCGTCGCAGGGCCAAATCTCTTGATAGAGTTTGTTCTGTTACACCCCCCCATTTTCATCGCCGCGTGGTTCCACGCCCCGATTCTGGAGACAGCGCTGTTACATCACGCTCTCACACTCTTAGCTCCCTTTGCTGCCGATGACGGATCAGGCGACGGGGGTTTTCACGGCCCCTCGCTGCTTGAGTTCTTCCCGGAAGGCTTTCTCTTTGTAGGAACGCCGTTCGAGATCAACCGCATCATGCTCGTCCGCTTTGTTGCGGTCGCCGTTTTGATCTTGCTGTTCTGGCTTGGCACTCGTCGCATGCGCATGATTCCTGGCCGCGGTCAGAGTCTCCTCGAGATGGCGGTTGGCTTCGTACAGTCCAACATCGCTGAGGGCGCACTGGGCAAGGAAGAGGGCAAGCGGTTCATGCCGTTGCTCGCAACCATGTTCTTTATGATCCTCGCGATGAACGTCACGGGTATCGTGCCGGGGCTCAACATCGCGGGCACGTCGGTAATCGGTGTTCCGCTACTTCTCGCAGTTGTCGCCTACGTGGTGTTCATCTACGCGGGTATCAAGAAGCAGGGAGTGAACTTCTTCAAGTCGTCCCTCTTCCCGCCCGGGGTTCCTCCGCTGCTCTATCTAGCAGTGACGCCGATTGAGTTCCTTTCTACCTTCATCTTGCGCCCCGTAACTCTGGCGCTGCGACTCCTCATGAACATGATCGCGGGGCACATGCTGCTCGTGCTCTGCTTCTCGGCGACGCACTTCTTCTTGTTCACCGCTGGAGGTTTCTTCGGACTGTTCAGCATCGGCACTTTGGCCTTTGGCCTTATCTTCACAATCTTCGAACTCCTTGTTGCGGTACTTCAGGCTTATGTCTTCACATTCCTGACTGCCGTTTACATCCAGCTCGCGCTGGTCGAAGAACACTAGACCGATCCCGGCATCCGCCTGGATTAGAAAACCACGGAAGGAAAATCACATGAACGTCGCAGAGTTGACTGGAAACGTTGCATCCCTCGCATTCGGTGTTGCAACCATCGGCCCCGCAATCGGTGTAGGAATCGTTGTCGGCAAGACCGTTGAGTCGGTTGCACGCCAGCCAGAACTTCAGGGTCGCCTCACCGGCCTCATGTTCCTCGGTATTGCATTCACCGAGGCGCTCGCGTTCATCGCGATCGCAGTTGCATTCATCCCTTTCCCCGGCTAATTACTAACAACTGATTGAGGAGGCTGGGATGCTGAACACTTTGGTGATTGCCGCAGAAGAAGACCCCAACCTATTTTTCCCTGCGAGCTACGACATCATCTGGTCGGCGGTTGCTTTCGCGATCATTCTGTTCTTCTTCTGGAAGAAGTTCCTTCCTGCTCTGACCAAGACGCTGGATGCCCGCGCTGACGCCATCGAAGGTGGCATCAAGAAGGCTGAAATCGCTCAGGCTGAAGCAGCAGAAGCTCTTGAGCAGTACAAGACGCAGCTTGCTGAAGGCCGCGCCGAAGCCGCGAAGATTCGCGAACAGGCACGACTCGAAGGCACCGCGATCGTCAACGAGCTCAAGGAACAGGCCACCGTCGAAGCAGCGCGTATCACCGCAAATGCTCAGGCAACGATCGAGGCAGAGCGTCAAGCGGCTCTCGTATCGCTGCGCACTGAGGTCGGCTCGATGGCTATCGACCTTGCGTCGGGCGTTATCGGTCAAAGTTTGAGTGACGACAAGAAGTCGTCTGCGCTCGTTGATCAGTTCTTGGCTGACCTCGAGACCGCAGAGAAGGCGAAGGCGAAGAAGTAATGGGATCAGCTACGAGAGAAGCGCTTGTCGCAGCGAAGGACGCGCTGTCGTCCCTCACTGCCAAGAACTCTCTGGCCACGGGCGCAGAGCTATTCCAAGCGGGACGTGTAGTGGGCGACTCCGCTCAGCTACGTTCCGTTCTGGCTGACCCTGCAGCCGACGCGAAAGACAAGACCGCAGCAGTTGGTTCGGTTTTCTCGTCGCTGAGCGCAACAACGCGCACCGTACTCTCCGCTCTAGTCGGTGCTCGCTGGTCGAGTGCCGAAGACTTGCTTGCGGGAATTGAAGAAACCGCAATCCGCGCAATTGCGAAGTCGGCGCCGGCCAAGCTTGCAATCGAAGATGAACTCTTCGCTTTCGGCTCGACCGTCGCGTCTGATTCGCAGTTGGAGCTTGCCGTCGGCAGCAAGCTTGGCTCTGATGAGTCGAAGTCGCAGCTCGTTCGTTCGCTCCTCAAGGGCAAAGCGTCAGAGCAGACCGTCTATATCATTGACCACCTTGTCCAGCAGCCTCGAGGTCGGCGCATCGGCGAGCTCCTCTCGACGGCGTCAGACATCGTGGCCGACCAGGCAGGTCAGACGATCGCAACCATCACGACGGCTGCGCCGCTCAAAGCGGCTCAACTCGAGCGGTTGCGTTCTGGCCTCGTCAAATCTTACGGACGTGAGCTCAAGCTCAACGTACGTATCGACCCCTCGCTCATCGGTGGGGTACGCGTTCAGATCGGTGACGAAGTTATCGATGGCAGCGTTTCCACCAAGCTCAACGACCTCAGGATCCAGCTCGCGAGTTAGCGAGTTAGCAGACCTTTCCACGGAATAGGAAAACACAATGGCAGAACTCAGCATCAGTCCGGACGAGATCCGCGACGCGCTCAAAGACTTCGTCAAGGCTTACGAGCCAGGCAAGGCTTCGACTACCGAGACCGGAACGGTTGTTGACGCAGCCGACGGCATCGCTCACGTAGATGGCCTTCCCGGCGTCATGGCCAACGAGCTCATCCGCTTTGCCGATGGAACTCTGGGCCTCGCTCAGAACCTCGACGAAGACGAGATCGGTGTTGTTGTTCTCGGTGAGTTCACCGGAATCGTTGAGGGCATGGAAGTTACTCGCACGGGCGAGGTTCTCTCCGCTCCAGTTGGTGACGCGTTCCTCGGTCGTGTAGTAGACCCTCTCGGCGCTCCGATTGATGGCCTTGGCGAAATCAAGGCTGAAGGCCGTCGCGCCCTCGAGCTCCAGGCTCCTGGCGTTATGGACCGTAAGAGTGTCCACGAACCCATGCAGACCGGTATCAAGGCAATCGACGCCATGATCCCGATCGGTCGCGGTCAGCGCCAGCTGATCATTGGTGACCGCCAGACGGGTAAGACCGCGATCGCGATCGACACCATCATCAACCAGAAGGACAACTGGGAGTCCGGCGACGAGAGCAAGCAGGTTCGCTGCATCTACGTTGCTATCGGTCAAAAGGGTTCGACGATTGCTGCCGTCAAGGGCGCTCTCGAAGAGGCCGGCGCCATGGAGTACACGACCATCGTGGCTGCCCCCGCTTCCGACCCCGCAGGTTTCAAGTACCTCGCTCCTTACACCGGTTCGGCCATCGGCCAGCACTGGATGTACGGCGGCAAGCACGTACTGATCATCTTCGATGACCTCTCCAAGCAAGCTGAGGCTTACCGTGCAGTATCACTGCTCCTGCGCCGTCCGCCAGGGCGTGAGGCATACCCCGGAGACGTGTTCTACCTGCACTCCCGTCTGCTCGAGCGTTGTGCCAAGCTCTCCGACGAGCTGGGTGCCGGTTCGATGACCGGTCTTCCGATCATCGAGACTAAGGCGAACGACGTTGCTGCTTACATCCCGACCAACGTGATCTCTATCACCGATGGCCAGATCTTCTTGCAGTCCGACCTCTTCAACGCCAACCAGCGCCCTGCTGTTGACGTGGGAATTTCGGTCTCGCGAGTCGGTGGTGACGCTCAGGTCAAGTCGATCAAGAAGGTTTCAGGAACGCTGAAGCTCGAGCTTGCTCAGTACCGGTCACTTGAAGCGTTCGCAATGTTCGCATCCGACCTCGACCCGACTAGCCGTCGCCAGCTGGCTCGAGGCGCTCGCCTCACCGAGTTGCTCCGCCAACCGCAGTATTCGCCGTTCCCGGTCGAGAACCAGGTTGTTTCGATCTGGGCCGGCACCAACGGCAAGCTCGACGAGGTCCCTGTCGAAGACGTTCTGCGTTTCGAGAGTGAGCTTCACGACTACCTCGCTCGCAACAGCAAGGTGCTCGACACTCTTCGCGAGAAGAACGCGCTCGACGATCAGCTCATTGCTGACATGGATGCCGCTGTCGAAGAGTTCAAGCTTGGGTTCCAGACGGGTGAAGGCAAGTCTCTCAACTCCGTAGGCACCGAGCAGTTCGAAGAGATCGCTGAAGAAGACATCGCTCAAGAGCAGATCGTCAAGCAGAAGCGCTGAGCTTCGCAGCAGTGATCATCGACCAACACGACATAGAAAGTTAGAAAGCCATGGGAGCGCAACTTCGGGTCTACCGGCAGAAAATTAGTTCTGCCAAGACGACCAAGAAGATCACACGCGCGATGGAGCTGATCTCCGCGTCGCGCATTCAAAAGGCGAAGCAGCGGGTTGCTGCATCGGCTCCGTACTCGCGCGCGGTCACCCGCGCCGTGTCGGCCGTGGCAACTTTCTCCAACGTCGATCACGTCCTCACGACGGAGCCAGAGAGCGTTGACCGCGCTGCGGTTGTCATCTTCTCCAGCGACCGTGGTCTTGCTGGAGCGTTCAACTCGAACGTTCTCCGCGAGGCTGGCGAGCTTGCGGCACGCCTCGAGGGCGAAGGCAAAGAGGTGGTTTACTACCTCGTCGGTCGCAAGGCTGCTGGCTACTTTGCCTTCCGTAAGCGTGATGCGGAACAGATCTGGACCGGCGGCACGGACTCACCTGAGTTTGAAATCGCCAAGGAAATTGGCGACGCAGTGGTGAGCAAGTTCCTGCAGCCAGCCAGCGAAGGCGGCGTGGACGAGATCCACATCGTGTACAACCGCATGGTGAGCATGTTGCTGCAGGTTCCAGAGGTAGTCCGACTTCTTCCACTGGAGATTGTCGAAGGCGTAGAAGCGCCCGATGACAACGAAGTGCTGCCACTCTACGAATTCGAACCTGAGGTCGACAAGGTGCTTGATGCCTTGCTGCCCGTCTACATCGAAAGTCGCATCTTCAACGCCATGCTTCAGTCTGCTGCTGCCAAGCACGCAGCAACGCAGAAGGCCATGAAGGCTGCAAGCGACAACGCAGACAAGCTCATCAACGACTACACGCGCCTCGCGAACAACGCGCGTCAGTCTGAGATTACCCAGCAGATTTCCGAGATCGTGGGCGGCGCGGACGCCCTCAGCTCGGCTAAGTAAGAACCATAGATAGGGAAGCCATGACTGAAAAAGCCCCGGCCAAGAAGGCCCCAGCCAAAAAAGTACCAGCCAAGAAGGCGCCAGCAGCCAAGAAGGCTACTGCTGCCAAGGTCGCCGGTATTGGTCGCATCTCGCGCGTAACCGGTCCCGTTGTGGACATCGAGTTCCCGCACGATTCGATCCCCGGTATCTACAACGCCCTCAAGACGAATGTCACGATGGCTGGCGAAACCTTCGAGATCACTCTCGAGGTCGCCCAGCACCTAGGTGACGACGTCGTTCGTGCCATCGCCCTCAAGCCCACTGACGGACTCGTCCGTGGCCAGGAAGTGCGTGACTCCGGCGAGCCGATCACGGTTCCCGTTGGTGACATCACCAAGGGCAAGGTCTTCAGCGTTACCGGTGAGATCCTCAACGCTGAGGCCGATGGCAAGATCAACGGCGAGAGCATTGAGATCACGGAGCGCTGGCCCATCCACCGCAAGCCACCAGCCTTCGACCAGCTCGAGTCCAAGACTGAGTTGTTCGAGACCGGTATCAAGGTCATCGACCTCCTCACCCCGTATGTACAGGGTGGAAAGATCGGATTGTTCGGTGGTGCCGGTGTCGGTAAGACTGTTCTGATCCAGGAAATGATTCAGCGTGTAGCTCAGGACCACGGTGGAGTTTCTGTGTTCGCCGGTGTTGGTGAGCGCACCCGTGAAGGTAACGACCTCATCGCCGAAATGGATGAGGCAGGCGTCTTCGACAAGACTGCCCTTGTCTTCGGCCAAATGGATGAGCCGCCAGGAACGCGTCTTCGCGTTGCGCTCTCGGCCTTGACCATGGCTGAATACTTCCGCGACGTGCAGAAGCAAGACGTGTTGCTCTTCATCGACAACATCTTCCGCTTCACGCAAGCCGGCTCCGAGGTGTCGACCCTTCTGGGCCGTATGCCTTCTGCCGTCGGTTACCAGCCAAACCTCGCCGACGAGATGGGTATCCTTCAGGAGCGCATCACCTCGACCCGTGGACACTCGATTACGTCGCTGCAGGCAATTTACGTTCCTGCCGATGACTACACCGACCCCGCGCCGGCAACGACCTTTGCCCACCTCGACGCCACGACTGAGCTCAGCCGTGAGATCGCTTCGAAGGGTCTGTACCCGGCCGTTGACCCCCTCACCTCGACGAGTCGTATCCTCGACCCCCGTTACCTAGGTGCCGACCACTACCGTGTTGCTACGAGCGTGAAGCAGATTCTGCAGAAGAACAAGGAACTCCAGGAGATCATCGCGATCCTCGGTGTTGACGAGCTCTCTGAAGAAGACAAGATCACCGTTTCGCGCGCACGTCGCATCCAGCAGTTCCTCTCGCAGAACACCTACATGGCGAAGAAATTCACCGGTGTTGAGGGATCGACTGTTCCGCTCAAGGAGACCATCGAGTCATTCGACGCGATCGTCAAGGGCGAGTTCGACCATGTTGCCGAGCAGGCGTTCTTCAACGTCGGTGGCATCAACGATGTCGAAGAGCAGTGGGCCAAGATTCAGAAAGAGAACGCCTAACAATGGCAGTTCTCACTGTGAGCGTCGTCTCCGCCGACCAGGAAATCTGGTCGGGGGAGGCGAGCCAGCTCATTGCGCGCACTACTGAGGGTGAGATCGGAATCCTTCCCGGCCACGAACCGCTCCTGGCGATTCTGGCTAAGGGTGAGATCCGTGTTACCGCCGCAGATGGATCAACGGTGACCGCGAATGCGGATGACGGATTCCTCTCGGTGGAGAACAACACCGTAACAGTGGTGGCGAGCACCGCAGAACTGGTCTAGTTTTCCTTTCATGCTGATTGCAATGGCCGGCTTGCCGGGTGCAGGCAAGTCCACTCTCGCTGAAGTCGTTGGAGCACGGCGAAATATCACTGTGCTCTCTGTCGATCACATTGAGCGTGCCATCCTGGCGGCCGGCATCAGTGCTGGACAGCCAACCGGCTTAGCGGCGTATCTTGTCGCCGAAACCTTGGCCGAATCGGTGCTCACGCACAATCGAGATATCATTATCGACGCGGTGAACGCTGTGGACCCGGCACGTGAGCAATGGGTCAACCTTGCGGAGCGCACAGGCTCCGGAATTCGGTTCATCGAGGTCGTGTGTTCCGACGAAGCGCTCCACAATGAGCGGTTAGTTGAGCGAGCCGCGAAGCGAGCCCTTGCCGGCGCACCAGAGCGTGATGCGGTCGAGCAAAGCGTAGAAGAGTATTCGCCGTGGAGTGGAGCAAGCGGAGCCGTTGCGCGGATCACGCTCGACACCGTCGATGCCATCGGCGTCAACGTCGAACGTGCCAGCGCTTTTCTTGACGAGTGATAGTTCTTCTCCCTCCCTCTGAAACGAAGCGTGATGGGGGAGATGCTTCAGCCAGCCTCGATTGGTCGCGCTTGTCGTTCTCTGAATTGACCCCGCAGCGCCGCGCGCTTGCGTCTGAGCTCGTGGAGCTTTCGAAAGATGATGACGCAGCGCAGGCTGCCCTCGGCCTCAGCACGAAGCAGCTCTTCGAAGTTGAGCGCAACCGGCAGCTTCATAGTGCGCCCGTTCTTCCTGCCCTCGGGCGATATACGGGAGTGCTCTATGACGGTCTGGATGCTGCCAGCTTGAGTGATTCTGAGCGCGCGTTCGCCAACGAGACTGTTGTCGTACACTCAGCGCTTTTTGGCCCCATCGCGGCGGGAGATCCCATCCCGGCATATCGGCTTTCCCATAACTCCCGAATCCCCGGTATTCCCCTTAAAGCGCACTGGCGCAGGACGGTGTCCGAGGTGCTGGCGGTGCGATCTGGGCTGCAAATCGATTTGCGTTCAGAAGCCTATGCGCAGCTGGGGGATACCGCCCCAGGGAGCGTTTATTTGCGCGTAGTCACCGAGGGTGTCTCGGGAAAGAGAGTGGCCCTCAGCCATTTCAATAAGAAGTCCAAAGGGCTATTTACTCGGGCGCTTATCGCTTCCGGAATCGTTCATTCCACGCCAGAGTCTTTGATGGATTGGGCGCCAACCGCAGGCTTTCGACTGGAGCGGGGCGCGCCGGGCGAACTCGACCTCGTCGTTGAGGCGCCTTAGTCGTCTTCGTGGGTGCTGTAAAAGCCTCGTGGGGATAGCCCGCCGCGGTTGCTACAGCCACGGCCACCCCCATCGTTGCCGTTGTCGCTGTCCCACTCGCTGCGGTTGAGAATTACTGCTCGACTCGTGTGCAAGCCGGGCAGCCCAATGCGGCGAGTGCGCTCTACGTGCGCTCTGATCGCCAACATCCCTCGATGTGGTCATCGACCATCCCCGCAGATTGCATAAGGGCATACATGGTGGTGGGACCGACAAAACGAAAACCGTGGGCTTTGAGCGCGTTACTCATGGCTGTCGATTCAGGGGTTACTGCGGGCACGTCATCAAAGCTACTGAGCCGGGTCGCTCGCGGGGGAGGCGCGAAACTCCACAGCAACTCGTCCAAAGCACCCGGAGCGTCGGCAGTGAGAGCGAGCACAGCTTGAGCATTGCTGATTGCCGCGGCCACTTTGAGGCGATTGCGAATAATCCGTGGGTCGTCGAGCAAGCGCGCGACGTCCTGTGCGGAATAGGCGGCGACAGTAGTGGGCTCAAAGTTGTCAAAGGCGGCGCGAAGTCCCTCGCGGCGACGCAAAATGGTGATCCACGAAAGCCCAGCTTGAAACCCTTCGAGGGAGATTTTTTCGTATAGTTTTTGGTCACCACGAAGGGGGTTTCCCCACTCCTCGTCGTGGTATCGGCGGTACAGATCGTCGTCGCCGACCCAGCCACACCGCCCACGCCCGTCTGGCCCGACGAGGATTGACTGGCGTTCACTCATCGGTGCATGATCCCTTCGTGATCCAGCAGCCAAACCTTGGTGGGGATGCCATTGCCACCGCTGTAACCGGTGATCCGTTGATTTGATGCCAGTACGCGATGGCAGGGAACAATGATGGGGATGGGATTCGCGCCCACCGCGCCGCCTACGGCTCGACCCGCGGTCGCGCGACCCGTCGCGCGACCCACATCTGCGTACGAGGCCGCTTCGCCGAAAGGAAGCTCACATAGCTCGTTCCAGACGGCACGCTGAAAGTCTGTGCCGCTGACGGTGAGCGGGAGGGTGAACTGACGTCTACTGCCGGTGAAGTATTCACGAAGCTGCACGGCGGCATCCTCCAGGACAGCGCAGCTGTGGTCTGGCAACCCTTCGTGCGGTAGCGCTCCGTCGCGTTCGATCGCGAGGCCAGTGATGGCAGTGCCGTCGCTGGAGAGTTCGATTCGCCCGATGGGGGAGTCGGTGCGCTTGAGGAAGCGAGGGCTTGTTGCGGGGGATGCTGCTGTGTCCATGATTAGAGACTAAACCCCGGTTAGGCAGGCAACTGGCTAGTTTCGGACATGGGCGTTCCGGTTGACAGGGACAGCCTGTTGAGGAGGCGTGAAGCGATGGATGTCGAAGCAGCACGCGGCGGGGCTGCTAAAGCCCGTCGCTGCGCTGCTCGATGTTAATGCTGCGATTGAGTTCGCTGATGTTGGCATTGAGCGCGTCAAGCTGTTCTACGAGATCGTCGTAGTGGGCCACGTCTTTCTCGATGGCAGCGAAAAGCGAGTTCAGGGAGTTCTGGCGCCCAATGAGTGCATCCCGCTCGCGATCAAACTGATCGAACGACGTGAAGTCACCGCTGTCCGCACGCTCGTTGAAGGTATCAATGTCGGCGTTGAGAGAGTCATAGCCGGAGTTGTAGCGAGCGTAGTCCGTCTCGATGCTGGCGTTGAGCGCATCCAATTCAGTTACCAGCTTCTCGCTTGCCTCGAGTTGCTCGGTGAAGACCGCGTTCGATTTGAGGTGCAAGCTGACAACACGCGATCTGTCAGTGAAGTAGGTGGCGTAATGCGCCTCCAGTTCATCGCTCACCTCGGGGAACTCGGTGCCCACGATGGAGTGCAGCTCATTTGCTCGCTCACCCGGCTCAGTTTTGGCATAGAAGGCAAGGATCTCTGAAAACTCTGGATCATCTTTCATGCGCGCCGCTTCAGTTTCTAATAGCGCGCTGAGGGTTGTTTGTTCGGGTTTTGACAGCCGATCCCAGGCGGCATGAAGCATCTCGTGCGCAGCGACCACTTCTTCGATGCCGGCGAGGCGCTCATCCGTTACATCGAAGAGAAAAATTGACTTGCCAGTGGGGAAGTAGCAGCCGAGTACGCCGAAGTTTTCTTCGACATTGGAACACGTCTGGTTGAATGTGGGGTTTGTTTCGACCTTGGGCTGGCTCGCATAGAAGAGAAACTTGCCTTCGTCAGACATACCAGAGGCGGTCACGTACTGCTCGAGCGTGGAGCTCGGCTCGAACTGCCACACGGTGAACTGATCGCTGATGCGTTGTTGGTTGGTGATGGCAAAGAAGCCAGCGCCGAGGATGCCTACGTTGAGGAGAATGGCAAGGCTGATCGAGACCGCTCGTGCCACAGACATGCGCGAGGGATCGCTGCGTGGACGCAGTATCGGCGAATTATCCTCAATACTCACGACAAGAACTCTATCTGAGCCGCAGTCCAGTGATTGAATAAGGCGCTCGGAGTGCGAGATGCGGCTCACAGCTTCGGCTGTACCCAAGCGCGGCATTCATTCTACTAGGCAGTACGGAGGGTGCGTCGCTGAAATAACGAGGGCGTTCCGCACGGAAAATTCGCCTCCCGGCGGCGACCGCAGGAACGGCGAGGAGAGCGGCGAAATCGGCGGCTCGACGGCACTGCCGAAGACAGTTATAAACAGAAGGTGATTCTCTCCCGCGAGAAATCGTCAATCGAGCCTAAACTTGCCGCGTGAAGCATGACTTCGATGACACCATCACGGCCGGGATGCGCAGCGCGGCGCGACCAGTGGTGCCCGACCTCGACGACACCATCACGATCATCCCCAAGAATCGGCCAACGAAGGTCGAGCCCCGCGACTCGACTCCCTCACCCAACGCTCAACAGCGCAAGACGACAGCGCCGTCACTCAATTATCGAGTGAACCTCGACGGTGACCCCCGCATGCATAGTCTCGATCGGCCATGCGTCTTTGGTCGAAATCCGCGCCCGCCTCGGATTGCGCAAGGCATGGGGCCGCGCCTTATTAGCGTCACGTCACGCACCCGCGAAGTCTCCGAAACCCACCTCGAGGTGCGTCAACTTGGTGCTTCGGTCATCGTCACAGACCTGCGATCGACCAACGGGTCTGTCGTGCTGGTTCCAGGAAATGCGTCACGAAAACTCCGGCAAGGTGAGTCGGTGGTGGTATCCGCGGGCACGCTAGTAGATATTGGTGACGGAAACATTATCCGAATCCTGCCTCGGCGGATTCTGGAGTAAACCGGCAGGAAGGTAGCCGTGACTGAAATCGGCGGCAACAACCCTGGGCATTCCATAGCCCTTCCAGGGCGAGATGATCAGACTTATAGATTTGCGTGGGCTTCCGCAACGCACACGGGCTACCGGCGCGCCGCAAATGAGGACAGCTATGTAGCGCGTTCCCCAATGTTTGCGGTCGCCGACGGTATGGGAGGACACTCTGCCGGCGATCTCGCCAGCGCGGCAGTCGTCGAGCGGCTCGACGACGCGATCACGGGTGATTTCCTCCCGGCACGAGCGGTCGAACGGGCGCTCGAGCGGGCAACTGACTACATCGGGCTTATCGGTCAAGATAGCGAGCTGGGGGTCGGTACTACCGTCACGGGCGCGGTGCTCACGCAACACGATGACGCTGTTTTCTTTGCGGTCTTCAACGTGGGGGATAGCCGGGTTTACAGCTTCGAGAACGACGAACTGGTACAGATCACTCGAGACCACTCAGTTGTTCAGGATCTCGTGGATGCGGGATTGATCGCAAAGTCAGAGGCAGAAGAGCACCCCGATGCCAACATCATCACGAGAGCGATCGGTTTCAATGCTGCGCCTTCGCCAGATTTTTGGATGCTGCCCATTCAGCAGGGCCAACGACTGTTGATTTGCTCGGATGGGCTCACGCGAGAGGTGCCGGATGCTGAGCTCTCCCGTCTGCTCTCTGAGCGCCACGAAGCGCCAGAGACCGTCGCTCGATTGGTAGATGCGGCCCTCGAAAGTGGCGGTCGCGATAACATCACCGCCATCGTCGTGGACGTCATAGAAGTACCTACAGCGCAGTAGCGGTCTAGTCCTCCATACTGGGGACAGACAATCTGACCCCAGACAAGGGGCAGAATCTAAATTTTGAGTGGTTTACTCACTTACAATGAGTGGACTCGTCGACATTTAAGGGGTGTTCTGTGGCTCGAAGACTGCCTTCAGACCCCCCTGCCCTGCCCGGCTTCTCGCATGTCCACGTGCTGGGGTCCGGTGGATTCGCCGATGTGTTCCTTTATGAGCAAAACATGCCACGACGCCAGGTTGCCGTCAAGGTCATGTTGAGCGAGGTCGTCAACGACCAAGTTCGCCAGATGTTTCAGGCTGAAGCGAACCTCATGGCGCAATTGAGCTCGCATCCATCGATACTCACGGTTTACCAAGCCAGCGTCTCGTCTGACGGCAGGCCGTACCTTGTGATGGAACTCTGTTCCTCGACACTGAGCCAGCGTTACCGCCTAGAGCGACTTCCGGTGCCTGAGGTGCTGCGCATCGCTATCAAGGTCGGTAGCGCGATCGAGACTGCTCACCGCGCTGGCGTGCTTCACCGCGACATTAAACCCTCGAACATTCTCACGACCGCCTATGGTCATCCCGTGCTTTCTGACTTCGGCATCGCCGCAACCTTGAGCGAGTCCGAAAACCTTGAAGCCGTCGGCATGTCAATTCCGTGGTCGGCTCCTGAAGTACTGATGGATGAGACTGCAGGCACTATCGAATCCGAACTATGGTCGTACGCTGCCACTGTCTATTCTTTGCTTGCTGGGCGGTCCCCGTTCGAAGCGGTGGGAGAGTCCAACAAGTCAGCCGATCTTATTTCGCGGATCAACCGCGCCAAGCCAGCTCCGACAGAGA
>Ga0209344_10003123_pt1 | contig 16846 bp, 17 predicted proteins | sample Cruoilmetagenom6_FD_187293 | JGI IMG/M metagenome (GOLD analysis project Ga0209344, IMG submission 187293) | Oil polluted marine microbial communities from Coal Oil Point, Santa Barbara, California, USA - Santa Barbara Oil Seep Sample 6 (SPAdes)... | ecosystem: Environmental > Aquatic > Marine... | reverse complement strand
AGAGCAGATGACGATGGTTTTCATTTTTTAATCCTTGTTTTATCCGGGTAGGCTGCGACCGGTAAATGCGCAATAGTCGTTTTTTACGGCTGGTTCAATCCCCCCTAAACGCGTTATGAAACGCAAATGACCATTTCTATGAAACAAATCGAAAATGTTCTAACCGATCGCGGATCAAAATACGCGGTCAGCGGCGGCCTTGTTACCACGCGCGTTGAAATCAGCGCATTCATCAAACAACTGACCCGCAAGAAAAAGTTCGCGAAAGCAACCCACAACACATGGGCGGTAATTTTTGCGGATGGTGAACAGGTCAAAAACGATGACGGTGAAAGCGGTGCAGGCACATTGATCTTGCAAATGCTGGAGCGTGAAGGATTGCGCAATCACATTATCGTCGTCACCCGCTGGTACGGCGGCGTGCATCTGGGCGGCGACCGCTTTCGACATGTAAAAACCTGTGTGCAGGCCTATCTGGAATAGGTTCCGATTTGCAACAAAGTTGGCCGTATTGGTAAAAGTGCCGAAAATATGATACAAACAACCCACTCATAATATTTGGTTTAATTTTCACTTAAGTGGATGGCTGGAGCGTCTGAAGCTTTATTAGGGGGAACAAAATATGCCACATTTTATTGTAACGGGTAACTACACTTGTGATGCAATGAAGGGGATGGTTGCGCATCCGTCCGACCGCGAGGCCGCTGTCACGGCTCTGATCGAAGCTTCGGGCGGCAAGGTTATCAGCTATTACATGACCACGGGTGAAACTGATTTTCTGTTGGTATCAGAAGCAAAAGACGGTCACGATGTTATCGCCGCTCTGTTGGTTGCGGGTGCGTCGGGCACTGTCACAAACCTTAAAACGGTGCGTGGCTTTACCAGTGCGGAATTCACCGTGGCGCAGAAAAAGGCCGGTGCAATCGCGGCGACTTACCTGCCCGCAAATGCCGGGGTTATTATTACCGACACCTGATCTGTTCAGGCGGGTAAGGCAAAATACTTCGCGATGCCATAAACGTAAAGCACTGCAAATACGATATTGATATACTTCAACTGACGTTCGGTGTGCAGCCATGCGCAGTACATCCAGATGATGCAAAACGGCAAACCCAGAAGCATGGGCCACGGATGCCAGTTTTGCACAATGGCAATGGTAGAACCGAAACCCAACACAAGGGCAACCCATTTCAACTGTTGTTCATAGTCCGCAAGGGATCGATTGCGCATATGCGACCTGTCGGTTTTAAATGTAAGGAGCAAGCTGTAATTTCGCTTGCCGTTACAATTAACCCAAAGACAACTGTCTGTCACGATTTATATCGGGGGTCGTCGGCTGAATATCCCCGCCACTGCCCGTGGCGGGGACAAGGTCATATTATTCAGCAGGCAATATGCCGGCCTCGGTCGCTGCGATAATTTCGGCTTCATCCAAAGCACCGTTTTGATCCTGATCGGCTGCGGCAAGTGCCGCTTCATTCGCTTCGGGGTATGCGGCCACGAATTCCACTTCTGAAATAACCCCGTCGGCATCCGCATCCATCGTGGTGAAATCAGCGGCAAAGGCGGTTGTGCCCAGCAACATTGCAGTCATGACTGTGATAGACTTTTTCATTGTAATTCTCCTGTAAGTTAGGCACGAAGGAAGGCCCCGCACCGAAAGCGACAGCCGCTTTCACGTAGACTGTCGCGGATGGTGTAGCGGGCTACAATTGCCCGGCATCAATCGCTAAAATTTGCGCATTTTTCAGCTTAAATGTTTGAAATATGTAAGCAATTTCCGGCTGAAATCAGGTAACTGCGCAGGGTCTTGCCGAAGCCCCCTTGTGCAAGATTTATCGCTGGACAGGTTATTCACGAAACGGGTTACGCGTTTGGCATCGGTAACTACAGCAAAACCCGCATCGTGCCAACCGCACCCTTGCTGGCACAGGCAACGCTGAACATTGTTAACGGTACATCCGTGTCATCGTTGTTTGATGAGGGTACGCTGGGGCCGATTTATGATGGATATTATAAGGGTGATGGGGATGGAGGCGTAACGCCCACCTAACATAACTGATGGTTCAATGTAGCAACACACCCAATTACACGAGCAGCTATTGTTTCGAATTGCGAAACGGATGGGAGAATGAAATCAAAAAAACTATACCCACATAGATTGTATAGAAAAGTGCGAATTGGGAAAAATCTAAGATGCGCTTTTCTTGGTAGGTTGCAACAATTCCCAGAATGATCAGAACTGCAATCGACAGTGCTGAATTGATACAAATTAATTTAAAAATTGATCGGTATAATAACCGATTATCAGATGCATTTATGGATGTCAGGTAAGAAATGCCCGACATAGATATATTCAATAATGGAAAGGTTAAAAAAAGGGAAAATAGATACTCATTTGTCATTCCTGAATAACCCAAACCGATTAAAATTATTAAAATGGGTATCAATATTATTGCAAACCCTAAAAAAAACTTTATCGCTACCATTGATTTTATCCCAATTAAGTTATGCAAGCGTAGGATGAGCTTCAATCCACGTCTACAATAAAAGCATAACTACACCAATCCGAATTACCTGCGCTCCCTTAAAATATAATACTTATCACGCGTGGGCTAAAGCCCACCCTACCCGCCAACCTCATAAAACCACCCAGTCCAACGGTCGCAATAGCCCCAACCCAGCCCCCCCCCACGGGAGTTGGTGCTGCGCATTCTTTGAATGCGCCCGATGGTTGCAACAATATCAATCCTATCAAACTTGGTGATTATGGGTGGCACAGTTCGCATCCCTAACAATCCCTAAACCCTTCCAAGTGTATAACATCCCTGCTAGCAAAAGTAGTTCACGGGTTTTCAAAAGGCGCATAACACCGCCAAATACGAAGACCACCGAAACTTAACAGTTAAGTAGGTGTTTCGACCAAAAGTCGAAACGCCATAGGTGCAAGGGCTTTCCCCCCTTGTTCGGCCATTAGCTACAAACGGCAGGCCTGCCTTCTTATAACAACATCACATATATACGATAAACCCCGCCAACCAGATAGGGCAGCGGGGCGATAAAGAATGGCAAAACCTTGCGTCCTAATACATTTCTTCCCAGTTATCATCCGCATCAATACCGCCTATGGCCATCCATGATGCGCGGGCACGGGCGAATTTGGTATCACCCCAAGTACGAAACACAATGTCGAAACCTGTCTCGGTTATATTTTCGACCACGGTTTCAGCGCGCTGATTGGCACTGCAGTCGACGTCGAACATTTCCAACGTGACCATAACATTGGGATTGCTTTTGAATTTTTCAGAAAATGAAACGGCAATACGGCGTTCACGCTCGCCTTCACCTGTCCACATATCACCATCAGTGTCAAAATCAGAGAACAACATCTCTGACCCTTGTTCAATGCCTATGGTGCTTGCGTATATGCGCTTCATTTTCATGCCCTTTATAAAGCGTATTTAAAGAATATTGCCGATAAAAGGCAATAAAAAAGCCCTACAAGATGCAGGGCTTAATCAAATAATAAGGCAAATTTATGGACGCGTTAGATCAGTTCTAACAAGGCCTTTGTATCTGCAACACGCTTGTCGGCAACGTCTTTTTCAGCGCCGGCTGTGTCTTTAGCCGCCTCTTCTGCTTCTGCAACCAACGTGTTGACAATATCTGTGGTCACTTCCGCTTTCGGGACTGCGTGTTCTGCCAAAACAGAGGCTGCAGTGCCTGAAACTTCAACAAAACCGCCTGTTACAACGTATTCGGTTACATCGCTGCCTGCGACCACTTTAATAATGCCGGGGCGCAGGGTTGTCAGCAATGAAGCGTGTTCAGCCATTGCAGTAAAGTCGCCTTCGGAACCCGGGATATGTATCTCGGATGCCGCAATTGAGGCCAGTTTACGCTCTGGTGACACAAGGTCGAATTGAATAGTAGCCATGTTTGGCCCCTCTCGATCGATTAAGCAGCCTCAGCCGCCATTTTTTCCGCTTTGGCAACCACATCGTCAATACCGCCAACCATGTAGAAGGCAGCTTCCGGCAGGTGGTCGTATTCGCCTGCAACAACTGCTTTGAACGATGCAATTGTTTCAGCCAATGGAACCTGGATGCCGTCGGAACCCGTGAACACTTTGGCCACATCGAACGGTTGTGACAAGAAACGCTGGATTTTACGTGCGCGTGTCACTGTCAGTTTGTCTTCCTCTGACAATTCGTCCATGCCCAAAATCGCAATGATGTCTTGCAGCGATTTGTAGCGTTGCAGGATACCCTGTACGTCACGTGCCACGTTGTAATGCTCATCGCCTACAACCAATGGGTCCATGATACGGCTATTACTGTCCAATGGATCCACAGCCGGGTAAATACCAAGCTCTGAGATTGCACGGGATAGAACTGTTGTCGCATCCAAGTGGGCAAATGATGTCGCAGGGGCCGGGTCTGTCAAGTCATCCGCAGGCACATAAACGGCTTGCACAGATGTAATTGAGCCGGCTTTTGTTGATGTAATGCGTTCTTGCATCGAACCCATGTCGGTTGCCAATGTTGGCTGATAGCCCACGGCAGACGGGATACGACCCAAAAGCGCTGACACTTCGGCACCCGCTTGTGTAAAGCGGAAAATGTTGTCGACGAAGAACAAAACGTCTGTACCTGATTGATCGCGGAATTGTTCAGCAACAGTCAGACCCGTCAGAGCCACACGCATACGCGCACCTGGAGGCTCGTTCATTTGGCCATAAACCAGGGCCACTTTTGATTTTTCCAGATCATCAGGAACGATAACGCCACTTTCAATCATCTCGTGGTAAAGGTCATTACCTTCACGTGTACGTTCGCCCACACCCGCAAAAACAGAGAAGCCAGAGTGCACTTTGGCAATGTTGTTGATCAATTCCATGATCAAAACGGTTTTACCAACGCCCGCACCACCGAACAGACCAATTTTACCACCTTTTGAATAAGGTGCCAGCAGGTCAACAACCTTAATGCCAGTTTCCAAGATCAGGCTTTCAGTCGCTTGCTCTGCAAACTCTGGTGCATCTTGGTGGATCGCACGCCTATCTTTAGCTTTTACCAAGCCTTTTTCGTCAACAGGTTCACCCACGACGTTCATAATGCGGCCCAATGTAGCGTTGCCCACCGGAACCATGATAGGCTCATCCGTGTCTATCACATCTTGACCACGCACCAGACCTTCGGTCGCGTCCATCGCAATAGCACGGACTGTGTTTTCGCCCAAGTGCTGGGCTACTTCCAACACCAGTTTATTACCGTTGTTGTCTGTTGTAAGCGCGTTTAAAATCGCTGGCAATTCGCCATCGAACTGCACATCCACAACCGCACCAATCACCTGCGTAATCTTGCCTGTTGCACCTTTTGCTTTAGCTTTCGCCATTTTGGTTTCTCCAGTTCCTTAAAGCGCTTCCGCGCCCGAGATAATCTCGATCAATTCGTTTGTAATCGCTGCTTGGCGTGAACGGTTGTACACGATTGTCAGCTTGTCGATCATTTCGCCAGCATTGCGGGTTGCGTTGTCCATTGCGGACATCCGTGCACCTTGTTCTGACGCACCATTTTCCAACAGGGCTGTGAATACTTGGGTCGACAGTGCACGGGGCAACAAGTCAGCCAGTATTTCATCTTCGCCCGGCTCATATTCATAGAACGGAGCTTCCGCATCTGTCTCTGCTTCAAATTTTGCAGGGATCAGTTGTAGTTCTGTCGGCACTTGGCTCATTACGCTTTCAAACTTGTTGTAGAAAATAGTCGCCACATCAAATTCGCCAGCATTGAAACGATCCACAACATCTTTCGCAATGGATTGCGCATTAACATAACCGATGCGTTTTACATCGGACAGATCAACATGGTCGATCATTTTATCTTCATATTCACGTTTCAATTGCTCGCGGCCTTTTTTGCCGACAGTCAACATTTTAACTGTCTTGCCTGCGGCCAACAATTCTACCGCCTTAGCACGCGCCAATTTCACAATCGAAGAGTTGAAACCACCACAAAGCCCGCGTTCCGCTGTTGCAACAACCAAAAGATGTACTTTGTCATCTCCTGATCCTGCCAACAGCTTTGGCGCACCTTCTGCACCCGCAGAAGCGCCGGCCAAATTAGCCATAACCGCATTCATACGGTCTGCATAAGGGCGGCCAGATTCGGCCGCCTCTTGTGCACGGCGCAGTTTAGCTGCCGATACCATCTGCATGGCCTTGGTGATCTTACGCGTATTTTTTACGCTTTCGATCCGTGTTTTTAGGTCCTTGAGGTTTGGCATCTATCCAAACTCCTATTCCAAAAAGGCCTCGGGTTACGCAAAATCTTTAGTGAAAGATTCTACAGCTGCTTTGATCTTATCTTCGGCATCGCCTTTGATTTTTGGATCTTCTTTTGTGATCCAATCCAGTAAATCAGCATGGTTGTTGCGTACGAATACCAACAGATCAGCCTCATAACGACCAACGTCTTTCACGTCGACCTGATCCAAGTAACCTTTGGTGCCGGCATAAAGCACGATAACCTGTTCGGCTGTTGTCAGCGGCGAATACTGTGGTTGTTTCAGCAACTCTGTCAAACGTGCACCACGGGCCAGCAAGGCTTGTGTAGACGCATCCAGATCAGAACCGAACTGGGCAAAAGCTGCCATTTCACGGTACTGAGCCAATTCCAGTTTGATAGAACCCGCAACTGACTTCATCGCGTTTGTTTGCGCAGATGAACCCACACGCGACACAGACAAACCTGTGTTCAACGCAGGACGGATACCTTGGTAGAACAATTCCGTTTCAAGGAAAATCTGACCGTCGGTGATCGAAATCACGTTTGTCGGAATAAACGCAGACACGTCACCACCTTGAGTTTCGATCACAGGCAAAGCCGTCAAAGAACCAGCACCGTTATCTTCGTTCAACTTCGCAGAACGTTCCAGCAAACGAGAGTGAAGGTAGAAAACGTCACCAGGGTAGGCTTCGCGTCCCGGTGGGCGACGTAGAAGCAATGACATTTGACGATAAGCAACAGCTTGTTTGGTCAAATCATCATAGATCATCAGACCGTGCATACCGTTGTCACGGAAATACTCGCCCATAGAAGTCGCGGCATATGGCGCCAAGAATTGCATCGGTGCAGGATCAGAAGCCGTAGCGGCAACCACGATGGAATATTCAATCGCGCCCGTTTCTTCCAATTTCTTTACCAACTGTGCAACAGTAGAACGTTTTTGGCCGACTGCCACATAGATGCAGAACAATTTCTTGCTGTCATCTTTACCAGCCGCATCGTTATAGGCTTTTTGGTTCAGGATCGTATCCAGCGCAATCGCGGTTTTACCTGTTTGGCGGTCACCAATGATCAATTCGCGTTGGCCACGGCCAACAGGGATCAAAGCATCCACTGATTTCAGGCCCGTCGCCATAGGTTCGTGCACTGATTTACGCGGGATAATGCCCGGCGCTTTCACGTCCGCAGTTGAACGTTTCTTGGATTTGATCGGGCCTTTGCCGTCAATCGGGTTACCAAGACCATCCACAACGCGACCCAACAATTCTGGGCCAACCGGCACATCCACAATCGCGTTTGTACGCTTAACTGTGTCGCCTTCCTTAATGTCACGGTCAGAACCGAAGATAACAACACCAACGTTGTCCGCTTCTAGGTTCAGGGCCATTCCGCGGATACCACCCGGGAACTCAACCATTTCACCAGCTTGGACATTGTCCAGCCCGTGCACACGTGCGATACCATCACCCACGGACAGAACACGGCCAACTTCGGCCACTTCAGCTTCTTTGCCGAAGTTTTTAATCTGGTCCTTGAGGATCGCAGAGATTTCTGCAGCTTGGATACCCATTATCCGACCTCTTTCATTGCATTTTGAAGATTGGAGAGCTTCGAGCGGATTGAACTGTCAATCATTTTCGAGCCCACTTTAACGATCAGTCCGCCGATGAGTGTTTCATCAACGCTGACCGTGACTTTTACATCCTTGCCCACAGTCGCAGCAAGCGTCTTGGCAAGTTTGTCTTGTTGCGCCTTGGTCAAGGCTTTTGCTGCGGTCACTTCCGCAGTTACTTCACCCTTTTCCTCGGCAATCATCTGTTTCACTGTAGAAATCAGTGAAGGCAGAACGAACAAACGGCGTTTTGCGGCCATCAGGCCCAACGTATTTGCTACATCCTTTGATAATTTCATTTTCTTGGCGATAGCGGCAATGGCAGAAACCATGTCTTCACGCGCATATACAGGGGATGAAATCAAATCGCTTAACGCATCGCTTTCATCCAGTGCTACTGCTAGTGCGTCGAAATCTTTTTCAACGGCAGGCAGTTTTTTGGCATCTTTTGCCAATTCAAAAATCGCAGTCGCATAACGCGCGGCAATTCCTGACGATATTGAACCAGTGTCAGACACTTAGAACCTTTCGAAGTTATTGACCCATAGGGAAACCTGAGGGCAGCACATTGTCGAGGAAGCAAAATCCCCCGAAATCTTGGCGGTGATACCAAAGCAGTTATGACTCTGCAACACTTATGGTTACGTTAGCGCAAAAGACGTAATTGTTTAAAAACAGTAGCTTAAGGAAAATCTGCGACAAACCGCGCCAAATAAAACCAAAAAGCTTGCGAATTTCAGTGCCAATTAGCGACGACTCTGGTGATTAGGGGTCGTTTTTACACTATATTTCAGATCTTCGGGTACTGCGTCCCGACACAGGTTTACTTGGCGGTTTCCCAATGCCTTCCAACGCTTCCAACGGTCGGCGCACCGCCTCGCCAAGCCCAGATTGCATTGGTGCATAAACCTGCTTTGTCGCCTCGACCATCACCACACCTGCCGCAAACGGCAAAGCGACTTTTAAACTAAAACCCTCCAACATTTGGGCGACTTTCAATCCCATTGGGCGATGCGAAGGTATCGCATAAAGTGCTGCAATATGGCGTTCAGGTAAAAAACGGTGTTTTTGCAGCTGCGTTTCAAGTTGTTTCAAACTGTAGGGACGACCATAACCAAACGGTGTCGCATCACTACGCGCCCACAGGCCCGACCGATTTGGCACAATGAACAACACACGGCCACCAGGGCCCAACACACGCCAGACCTCATCCAAAAGTGCGGCCGAATCTTTGCTGGTTTCCAGACCATGCAACACGATCAGGCGATCAATATGCCCCGTTGCGACCGGCCACATGATTTCATCCGTCAAAACCGAGTGATTGTCTTTGCCTTCTGGCCACGCCATCACACCTTGGGGGCCGGGCATAAAACAAGTCACACGCCGTGCGGTTTTCAAAAAAGGGCGCAACATCGGTGCGGCAAAGCCAAAGCCTGCTACGGTCTGGCCTTTGACATCAGGCCATAGTCGCACAATTTCCTCGCGCAAAGCACGTTGAACAATCCGCCCCAATTTGGTTCGATAGTAAAACGCCCGCAATTTTATGACATCTAAGTGCATTGCATCCCACGGTTAGATCAGTCAGAATCAGATCAAGCTAACAATTACTGAACGAGAATTCTATGCCTCTACAGATTATAACCATTCCGTGTCTTGCCGATAACTACGCATACCTAATCCGTGAAACCGATACAGGTCAGGTGGCAGTGGTCGATGTTCCCGAAGCAGGCCCTATACTGGGTGCTTTAAAAGATATGGGCTGGCCATTGCATCAAATCTTGATCACTCATCACCATTACGATCATATCGACGGTCTGGAAGCGTTGCGCAAAGCAACAGGGGCCAACGTTTACGGGGCAACCGCCGACAGCCACCGTCTGCCGCCACTGGATATTGCACTGGCCGAGGGAGACACGTTTAAACTAGGTAATGAGACCTGCGATATACTAGATGTATCAGGCCACACCATCGGCCACATCGCGTTTCTGTTCAAAGCGGCTGGGGCAGTGTTTTCCGCTGACAGCTTGATGGCTTTGGGTTGCGGGCGAATTTTTGAGGGTGACTTTTCGATGATGTGGGACACAATGCAGAAATTCAAAGCCCTGCCCGATGACACATTGGTTTATTCAGGCCACGAATACACCATGAGTAATGCGAAATTTGCCCTGACAATCGAACCTAGCAATGCAAGCCTGAAAGCCCGTATTGCGGATATTGAAGGCAAACGTGCAAACAACATTCCAACTGTTCCCGCCAGCATCGGTATGGAAAAGGCTACCAATCCTTTCATGCGGGCTGACCTGCCCGAGATTAAAGCTTTGATGGGCATGGCAGATGCAACCGACGCGGCCGTCTTTGGTGAAATTCGCACACGTAAAGATCGGTTTTAAGGGGGATGCATGGCACTTTCTGATTGGTTCAAAGAAGACGATCAAAACACCGCACCGCTACGGTCCGGCCCAGTTCAAATTGGTTGGCTGTTAAGCGAGCCTAAATCAGGCGTGGTTTACTACCCGCCAGAGCGGGTTCGTTCGGCAGAAGTCAACCGTAAACACGCAAAATCCGCATCACGGTGTCCTGCAATCATTAACATGGAAAGCCGTTATTTCATGATCCGTATGCCGTTCGATCTGCATTTACGGTTTGTACGCGATAAATCCGGCAAAGCGGGCCTGCGTAATATGCTGGGCGACACTAGCCCTGTGCGCAGTAGTGTTCTGAACAAAGTATTGCATGTCACATCCGAAAACGAGTGGCGCTACAAAGATCGCCCCACTGTTCAAGTGTCCCTGCCGTATCTGTTTATCACGGATGAATCTGTGTATATGACACAACTTGCCGCGTTTATGCATTACAACAAAACTGCTTTACCAGGCACGATCTTTGGTGGGCGTTTTGCAATCCGAAACTGGCCGCGTCCGTTGATGTGGGCCTTTGAATGGCACGACACATCACAAGACCTGATTTTGAAACGCGGCGATCCGTGGTTTTACGTGCAATTCGAAACCCTGCCGCAAGATCGCACCGTATCAATGATTGAGGCAGAAAAAACGCCCGAACTAACAAAATACCTTGAGCATATTGCAGCATCAGTGAACTATGTCAGCCAGACTTTTTCACTTTTTAAAGACGCCGAGCATGTCCGACCGAAGGTTTTGTTAACACCAGTGGTGCGAAAATAACCACAAATCCGCAATTTTCAGAAAATTTTGGGGTTGTGGCATGAAATTGAACAAAAAAGCCTTGAAGCTTCCCAAATATGGACGAAGTCTAAGGGTATACACGTCAGAGGTTCTACAATAATACCTCTGCAAGATCAAAAGGAGCAACAAATGCCCTCATTCTCGAGCAGCCTAGAAACCGCTATTCACACGGCCTTGGCCTTGGCGACTGCGCGACGTCACGAACTGGCTACGTTGGAACATTTACTGCTTGCCTTGGTAGACGAAGAAGACGCCGTGCGTGTGATGCGCGCTTGCGAAGTCGATACCGGTATTTTACGCAGTAACCTGATAGAGTTTCTGGACACGCAGTTAGATAGTTTGGTTACGGATGTTGAGGGGGTGGATGCTTCACCCACCACCGCTTTTCAACGTGTCATTCAACGGGCCGCCATCCACGTTCAGAGTTCAGGTCGAAATGAGGTCACTGGAGCAAATGTACTGGTGGCAATTTTTGCTGAACGTGAAAGCCATGCAGCCTATTTCCTGCAAGAACAGGATATGACCCGCTATGATGCAGTCAACTTCATCTCTCATGGTATAGCAAAAGATGCCGCGTTTGGTGAACCCCGTGAAATCACGGGTGCAGATGAGCAAATTGAACATGCCGAAGCAGATGCAAAACCTGCAGAAGATGAAAGTGCACTTGGTAAATATTGCGTTGATTTAAACGCTAAATCAGCAACAGGTGATATTGACCCGCTGATCGGACGGGCACATGAAGTGGAGCGGTGCATTCAAGTGCTATGCCGCCGCCGCAAGAACAACCCGATATTGGTCGGCGACCCCGGCGTTGGTAAAACCGCCATTGCCGAAGGTCTGGCCCATAAAATCGTAATCGGTGATATTCCTACCGTTCTGGCAGGCAGCACAATATATTCACTTGATATGGGCGCACTTCTGGCCGGTACACGCTATCGCGGCGATTTTGAGGAACGCCTGAAAGCAGTGATGACCGAGCTCGAAGACCATCCTGATGCCGTTTTGTTCATTGATGAAATACACACAGTCATTGGTGCAGGAGCCACATCCGGTGGTGCAATGGACGCGTCCAACTTGCTTAAACCCGCATTGCAAGGCGGCAAACTGCGCTGCATGGGATCAACAACCTACAAGGAATTCCGCCAGCATTTTGAAAAAGACCATGCATTGGCACGACGGTTTCAAAAAATTGATGTGAACGAGCCATCGACCGAAGATGCGATTAAAATACTGAAGGGTTTAAAGCCCTACTTTGAAGAACACCACGATGTTAAATACACACTGGATGGTTTGAAAGCCGCGGTCGAGTTGTCAGCGCGGTATATCCACGGACGTAAATTACCCGATAAAGCCATTGACGTGATTGATGAGGCCGGCGCGTATCAACACGTTATCCCTGAAAGTAAACGGCGCAAATCCATTGGCGTGAAAGAGATTGAAACCATCGTGGCCAAAATCGCGCGTATTCCACCGAAAAACGTATCAAAAGACGATACTGAATTGCTGAAAGATTTGGAAAAATCTCTGAAACGTGTGGTCTTTGGTCAAGACACGGCGATTGAAGCTTTGGCCTCTGCCATCAAACTGTCACGTGCAGGCCTACGCGAGCCGGAGAAACCTATCGGAAACTACTTGTTTGCAGGGCCAACAGGGGTTGGGAAAACCGAAGTCGCCAAACAATTATCCGATACCTTGGGTGTAGAATTGCTGCGCTTCGATATGTCCGAATATATGGAAAAACACGCAATCAGCCGCTTGATCGGCGCGCCTCCAGGTTATGTGGGCTTCGATCAAGGTGGACAGTTAACCGATCAGGTCGATCAAAACCCGCATTGTGTGTTGTTGCTAGACGAAATTGAAAAAGCCCATCCGGATGTATTCAATATTCTGTTGCAGGTAATGGATCATGGTAAATTAACCGACCACAATGGCCGCACCACGGATTTCCGTAATGTTGTATTGATCATGACAACCAATGCAGGCGCATCAGAAATGGCGAAAGAGGCCATCGGTTTTGGCCGCAATCGTCGTGACGGTGAAGACACGGCTGCGATTGAACGCACCTTCAGCCCAGAATTCCGCAACCGCCTAGACGCCACGATCAGCTTCGCGCCTTTGGGGCCTGAAACCATCATCAAAGTGGTCGACAAGTTCGCAGTGCAACTAGAAGCACAGTTGATGGATCGTAATGTAACGATTGAGCTATCCAGACGCGCAGCACAATGGCTGGCCGAAAAAGGCTATGATGACAAGATGGGTGCACGCCCATTGGCGCGTGTCATTCAGGATCATATCAAAAAACCGCTGGCCGAAGAACTACTGTTTGGCAAACTGTCCAAAGGCGGCATTGTTAGGGTCGATACAAAAGACGGCGTATTGGTTTTACGAATTGAAGAACCTGAAAAACGGAAAATATCAAAGAATAAACCACCACTGCTTACCGCTAAGTAAATCAGATAGAACGCCCTAGTAATTAAACTTTAGGGCGTTTTTTCTTGCATCAACAACGCAATCCACTAAAGCCTTAATTCATGGGGTAGTGGGTATGTTGGAATTTTTACGTGCATCAAATATTAAAGCCACGCTTTATGCATGGTTGATCATTGGTACAAATAATCGCCCTAAGCGGCAGGTTCAACGTATTGTTTTAACCAACGTGATGATCACAGTCACCGCATTATTATCGTTTCTGCATGCCATTATGTTTGCAATATACGACTTCAACCAACTCATAGGCCCTATTGCACTCCTACTGGCTATTGGAACCGCACTTCTTGCCACACCTTTTTTAAACAAAAAACACCCTTACTTGGGCTCGGTCTTCAACCTGATCTTGTGGCTAGGCTATGGTTGCTCACTGACCTATATCTTCGGCACTGAAAGTGCTGTTTATTTTTACTTTCTGGCAGGGGCTGCAAGTGCGATTTTAATCGTAGGCGTCTATCAGAATTTGTTATCAATTTTGTCGATCATGCTACAGGTGGGATTATTCGCTTACTTTGACCGCGTGCAAATCCCCCCTGCTGAGTTCTTAGATTTGGCACCAGTCTTCTATAACAGCCTTCATTTTGCATCTATCCTGCTTTTTATGGTGTTCATATTTTGCATGATCTACTATGCATTTTACCAAGCACAGCTTGCCGAAGATGCACTTCAACGTGAATATGAGTATTCCGAAAAACTACTAAGCAACATGATGCCTACCCCCATTGCCGCAAAGCTGAAACGTAATCAAGGCGAAACCATTGCCGAAAGCCATGATGCTGTAACTATCCTATTTGCCGATATTGTGGACTTTACACCACGTGCAGAAAATCAAAACGCCACTGAACTGGTACAATTCCTGAACAACCTGTTCACCCGATTTGATTTACTTGTTGAAAAACACGGGCTGGAAAAAATCAAAACCATTGGGGATGCATTTATGGTGGCAGGTGGCATGCCGCGTCCGCAAGCAAATCATGCAGCGCGCGTAGCATATATGGCTTTGGATATGATGGATGAAACCCATAAATATGCCGTGGAAACGGGCGAGGCAGTGGAACTGCGCATCGGCCTGCACACGGGGCCCGCAGTCGCCGGCATTATCGGAACGCGAAAGCCGCTTTACGATGTTTGGGGAGATACTGTAAACACCGCATCCCGTTTGGAAAGTTCTGGGACGAACGGCAAAATTCAGGTTACAGACAGCACCAAGGCGCTACTGGATAAGATGTTTATGTTTAGAAAACGCGGCAAGGTTGAGATCAAGGGCAAGGGCGAACTGAACACATGGTATCTGACAGATACGCTTTAGCCACATTATTTTTCAGTAAATTTCAGCTCAATCCGACGATTTACAGCCAATGCTTCGGGGCTATCACCTTGTGCAATCGGTTGAAATTCACCAAAACCGTTCGCTGCCAGCCTATTTGCAGGTATTCCTAAATCATCAATTAAATACCGTACCACCGCCAACGCACGCGCCTGACTAAGTTCCCAGTTATCTCTAAATGCACCAAAACCACTTAACGGGGTGTTATCCGTATGCCCGTCAATACGCAAAATCCAGTCAATTTCCGGTGGTATCTGGTTCGCCACATCCTGAATAATATTGGCAACTTTGCGAATTTCCACTTTACCACCATCGCCTAGATCCGCAGAACCTGCGGGGAATAGGACTTCCGATGAAAACACGAAACGGTCGCCGACAATACGAATACCCTCTTGCGCACCCAAAACATCACGCAGACGTCCGAAAAACTCGGATTTGAATTTTTTAAGATCGATTGCCTCTGCTTCCAAACGCTTGCGCTCGATCTCTTCCATTTGCGCACGGCGTTTTTGTTCCACCGCAACTTTCGCCAAAGCACTGTTCAGGTTTGCCCCAAGGCTTTCAATTTGGATTTGTGCCTCGGCATCCTGTGCTTTTGCAGCGTCAAGCAGGCTTTGCAAAGCATTCAACTGCCCACGCAACGCATTGGTTTGCTGATTCAGCAACGCGACTTTACGTTGGCTTTCTACCGACAAGGCCTGCTCATCTTTCAGCAAAGCATTAGCCTGCGCCAATAGAAGCGCATCTTTTTCACGGGCACTCAAATGCCTGTCAGCCAAAGCAGCGGCGGCGGTTTCTGCTGCCTGAGCTGCTGCCAATAACGTCAGTGTTTCCTCGGCTCGCTTACGCTTGGCTTCCAAAGCCAAGGTCATAGCAGTCAATTCATCTTGCGAACTTTGCAACTTTTCTCTTAGCATTTTGGTCGCAGCCAGCTCTATCAAGCGTAGTTTTTCAGCTTCGGTAAGCGTATTCTGCGCTTGCAATAATTGCGCATCTTTTACGGTAATATCAGCTTGAAGGTCACCCAGTTCATCCTGTTTTACCTTCAAGCGTTCCTGCAATGCCAACACAGCAGCAACTTCTTTCAGCCTTTGTTTTTCAGTTTGATCCAACTCATTTGCAATAGATGCCAACTTGGAGTCTTTTACCGTTACATCAGTCTTCAAATCAGCGATTAAAGCCTGTAACGCTTCGCGTTTGGCAGCCGCCAAGCGGGCTTGTTCCGCTTGCTGGTCAATTTCACCGCGTGCCTGCGCCAAAGCCAGCTGCACCGCTTCTTTTTCGCTAAGTGTTTTATTTTGTGTCACTTGCAATTCTTCCAAAGAAGCCTGCGTATTGTTTAACCGAACCGTCAAATCATCCCGTTCACCCAATAATCCTGCAACTTGTTGTTCAAAAGATATAATTTGCGCTTTTTGATTTTCTGTTTCCTGCGAAAGCGACCCGATCAATGCGGTTTGTTGGGCGATTTGCGCTTCGGCTGTTTGTAAATCCCCCTGCACACCTCTTAATTCACCTTCCAAACTTTTGCTGCGCACCTCTTCCAACCCCAAGGCTTTTGCCAAACCTGCGATTTGTTGGGACAGATTATTCAATTCAGCATCTTGCACAGCGACTTGTGTCGACAGATTGTTCAACTCTACGTCCTGCCCTGTAATGGTTTCACGCAACACAAATTGCACCACCATAAAGATGGTCAGTACAAACATCAGGATCATCAAAAGGGCTGTCATCGCGTCAACGAACCCGGGCCAGATACTGCCTGAAACCTGCCCGCCATTACGTCGCAATATAGCCACAGCCTAGCCCCTTTCGCGCAGGGCTTTGGCCAAGATTGCCAAATCACCACGCAATTCGGCAATAGAATCCCTGCGCCCCGCCTGAGTTTCATCAATCAGGCGTGCCATTTGATTGCTGATATTTTGCA
>Ga0209344_10003121_pt1 | contig 16853 bp, 14 predicted proteins | sample Cruoilmetagenom6_FD_187293 | JGI IMG/M metagenome (GOLD analysis project Ga0209344, IMG submission 187293) | Oil polluted marine microbial communities from Coal Oil Point, Santa Barbara, California, USA - Santa Barbara Oil Seep Sample 6 (SPAdes)... | ecosystem: Environmental > Aquatic > Marine... | reverse complement strand
GAAAAGGCAGGATAGTTGTATCTTCATTCATGGCGTATCGCTCCTCGTGAGGTTCTGGCTGGCTTGATCACCTGCCACGATACGCCGCCCTTCAAATCACGCCATCACCCAAATTCCCGCATAGCTCTTGTCACCAAGACAATGACTCGCCTACCAAAATTCTGGATGCTTTGCGTTGTTTCGCCGAGGAAGCGGCGAACGTTGAGCGTGAAGAAATGCGTGTCTCAATGAGCCTGCTCATCTACTCAAAATTGCTGCTTCAGGTTTCTAGAGCTGGGCTTGGGGCGAATTTCACAGAGATTATCAGTGAGCTCAACAACTTGTTGGATAGCGAAGCCTTGCCGGCTGAAGTGTTGGACGGCATTCGGTACGTCGAAAAAGAAGGTGTAACAGCTATTGGTTTTATGTTCTTGAACCAGGCTCGACAGCTTTCCAAAATCGATGATCTCCATCGTGTTTTCGTCTTTCTTGATGGTGCTCCATCAGATTTGCGATCGAAGCTGCTAGCACCATTCAAGCATGACGATTTTGAAGTAGACATGCTTGTAACGGGTGCTTGGTTGCGCGAGCATGACAATGGTACCATTGAATCTTCGGTTCACAGCGCGACCTTCGGTCGACTAGAAGAACTAGCCGCCAACTGGGGCGAAACCGACCTTGCTGTATGTTGTCGCAAGTATCAGGCAATCATACTGGACGAGTACGGAAACGAGAAAGAAGGCGCACTCGCAGTTCTCGACGATGGTCTATCGAAGTATGGACAGACGAACTCTGAGCTTGTGCGTGCAAAGGCAAAAGTTCTCTATCGCTCAGAAGACCACAAAGGAAGTCTAGAGCTTTCAAAGATATTGATCGAGGGTGATGCACCTTTGAGCGACGTTGAAAAAGCGTTTCTAGGAAGGGACGCGGCGATCAGCGCTGAGAAGCAAGGCGATTTCGAAACAGCCCGTCGATATTACCTTTATGGTAGCGACGCCGCCAAGAAATCAAATGTTTCTGATATGGCTGCCATGCGGGTGGGGTTGTTGGCTGACGCTGCGCTCGCAAGTTGGCATAGCGGCGATAGGCTTACTTGCTTGCAGGACTTCGTTGCTGTTCTGGGTGAGTTAAACCAATTCAAGCCTGATGAAACACTGCGTACAGCGCATTGCCACGCAATAACTCGGCACGTTCTTCTTTGGCTTGATCAGGATGCCACCAGTGAGAAACGCCTGCTTGAAGATGGGGAGGAAACAAAAATCTATCCCGGATGTGTCAGTAACCCCGAACCTCATCCCGAGATTGGATCAAGATTCGTCACACCGATTGAGATGGCTTGGTATATGCTTGCCAAGGTTGAAAATCATGCTGAATTGGACGCTGGGATAACTGAGAACCTTGATAGGTTTTTGCCAAATGGACCTGTCATAGAGGGGCAAATACTTCTTGCCTCTTCGAAGATGCATAAGGCGATTGCGACTTCCAATAGCGTGCTGTTTGCCCAAGCGCTTCGTGAAACTGTTGCGAACTTAGCGTATGTTCAGGCCAACGGTGGGCACCAAAAATCCTTCAATATTGAGAACCCAACTTACGGCCAAGTTCCAGCAGCCAGCCGAGAACAACAATCGGCGTTACGCGACCTTTCAGAGCAGTTCGTTTTGCTCTTTTGCGTGAATTGCGTTTTTCTTGGAAACTTGGGCGCCATTAACCACCTCCTCGAAACATTAGCCAGTACCTCAGGGTTCTCAATGCGGCCGGAGCTGTTGGATCGACTACAAAGCTCAGGTCCCACCCCTGACTTCTACACAGATTTTTCTCAACTTGTTCTCCAAGAAAAGCTTTTCGCAGAGTCCACCGAGCAGGGCACTCCGCGCCAGATGTTTGAGCTCTCCTTCAAGGCCTTGCAGATTGCCCAACAGACTGGCCAGTACAGGTTGGTGGCTGAAGCGCTCCTGCCTTGGGTTGTGGAGAGATGGGAATTTGTATGGGAAAGGCAACGATTTCTACTAACTCGCCCTTCGCTTCACGAGTCCAGTATCAAAACAGCGATGAACAATGAAGTCGGGTCACCCGAAACTAAGGTTGCTGAAATTTTGAGTGCCATTCTGCCGACGCTCGGTATTGGAAATCAAAGAGAGCTAGAAGAGATTATCGCCGCCCTACCTAGATAGATGTCAAAGTGTTCGGTAATGTGAGGCTTGGACACCCATATGGCACCCAGGACAAGTGGTGCAACTGGCCACCCAGCCAAAGCATCACGCTAACGTATTGTTTTTGCTTCGCAAAAGTGGTGCCCGGGGGCGGAATCGAACCACCGACACGAGGATTTTCAATCCACTGCTCTACCCCTGAGCTACCCGGGCACCGGGAACGCGTGAGCGTTCGGGTGTTGGCGTTCTAGGCGAGGCTAAGCGGGGTGTCCAGAGGCTTTGATTAAAAAATCAATGTGGTTTTTGAGGTTCTTGCGAGATCGCCTCGATTGCCTCTTCGATATCCTCGGGATCGGTCGAGGGAACGGCGTAGTCGCCAGAAAACCATTTGCCAAGATCGACATCCGCACAGCGTTTGGAACAGAACGGGCGATACTTGGACACCGTCGCTTTCTTACAAATCGGACAAGCCATCACAGCACCTCGCTGAGCGGCAGCCGGTCGCGCTTGCGCTGCAATTCAAAATGGCCAAGAGGGGTCCAGCCGACAAGGGTGGTTTCCACAGAATCGTGGCGAAAGGCGGCGCGCAGGGAGGTTTCGAACTGGCGACGATCCTTTTTCGGCATCGGCGCAAGATCAAGGGTGATCTGCCCGCCAAGACCGCGCAGGCGCAACTGGCGGGGCAGGTCGCGGGCGGTGGCAAGGTTGGCCTTGAGACCCGCGGCAAGGCTGGCATCGCCGCCGGTATTCACGTCAACGGCGACAAGGGCGCGGGTCGGCTCGATGAAATAGGACGCACCGCCCGGCAGGGGCGCCTGCGGGTCGCGCAGGGCCTCGATATGATCGAGTACGCCGTGCTCGGCAAAACAGCCCTCGGCGGTGACCACCTCGGCCGGGGCGGTCCAGTCGCGCCAGGCCAGCACATGCGGCCCGTCGCCCTCGGTCAGCTTTTCGGCCCCCTCACCGGTGGCATCGGCCAGAACCGCCGCCGCCAGATCAAGCATGGCGCGAATATCCTCGGCGATCTCGGCGGCATCGGCCCCCTCGCAGGACGAGCGCAGGATAAGCCCCATATCGCTATCGACCATCTCGGCGTGCGCGATTTCCAGAAGCGAGTCGCGGATCGCCTCATCCTTGATCGCGCGCGAAATATTAAGGCCGGGGGCCGAAGGCGTGATGATCGCATAGCGGCTTTTGAACAATAGCTTCGAGGTCACTGGCAGGGCCTTGCCCGGCTCGGCGTAGCCCGTGACCTGCACCAGAATCGGCTGGCCAGGCGCGAGACCCTTGATCTGGCGCAGAAAGGCCGATCCATCCGGGGTGCGCAGGAACATGCCGCCCTGCCCCTTTACCGGCCGGTCGGCAATCGCGCGATAGATCGCTCCGGGGCGCGGATGCTCCGAATCAATCAAAAGATCGCTCAGGCGGCCATCGACCAGAAGGGCGGCGGCCTCAAACCCGTTCACGTGATCAAGAGCGATGGTGCGGCCCTTCATGGCAGATCCTTATATAACGGATAGCCGGCCGCGCGCAGAAGACCGGCAGTTTCACAAATCGGCAATCCGACAACGGCGCTGAAAGAGCCCTGAATCCAAGGGATTAGCGCGCCAGCCGGGCCTTGAATGCCATAGCCGCCCGCCTTGCCCTGCCAGTCATTGGTGGCAAGATAGGCGTTCAGCTCTTCATCGGAAATCTGTTTGAATTTAACGGTTGTGACAACATCGCGTTCCCAGACCCGTTCGCCGTGACGCACCGCAACGGCGGTGATCACCCGGTGGCGCCGCCCGGAAAGCATCAACAGAAACTCGGCCGCCTCGCCCGCCGTTTCCGGCTTGCCGAGGATTCGGCGGCCAAGCGCCACCGTGGTATCGGCCGAGAGCACGATTTCGCCCTCATCTGCCCTGACCGCCAGAGCCTTTTCGCGCGCCATGCGTATGCAATACGGGCGCGGCAATTCGGATGTCCGGGGGGTTTCGTCAATGTCAGGCGGGCGGATATCAGCCGCCACAACCCCGATCTGCGCCAACAGATCCCGGCGGCGCGGGCTACCCGATCCGAGGATCAAACGCATGCAATATCAATCGCTTACTTAAAGCGATAGTTGATCCGACCCTTGGTCAGATCATAGGGGGTCATTTCCACCTGAACCTTGTCGCCGGCCAGAACGCGGATACGGTTCTTGCGCATCTTGCCTGCCGTATGTGCGATAATCGTATGGCCGTTTTCCAGCTCGACCAGGAATGTCGCATTCGGCAGGAGTTCCTTTACGACACCGGGAAATTCGAGCAGTTCTTCCTTGGCCATGGTATCTCCATTATTTTCATCCGCCCATTCGCGGACAGCCGCCTAAATGGCGCTATTTCCGGCTTTTTTCAAGGCTATAATCACGATATTCGTTGATATGTGATCGCCATATCGCGGCCCGCCTGTTCGGACCAGTGTTTGCGATTCAGAACAACCCCATCGGCGCGCACATGGGCAATGCGGCCAAGGTCAACCTCGGCCAGGGTCCAGCCGGGGGTGTTGAGTGTGCCCTCGGCAATGACGCCGGTCGGTGGAAAGCCGGTATCGGGGGGGCCGAAAACGCCGCCCATGCCGGTATTTTCATCCACCGCAGGCGACCATGCGGCATCCCCCACGGTTGACGCCATCACCGTGACGCATTGGGCTTCAAGCGCACGCGCCATCGCCCCGATCCGCACCCGCGAGTAACCTGCCAATGCTTCGGTGCAGGACGGCACAAGGATCAGGTCGGCATCGCTCAACCCACGGCCCAGCAAGGGAAATTCGGAATCGTAACAGATCAGGATGCCGATCTTGCCAAGGCCGGTGTCGAAAACCTGCAACGGCCCGCCGGGCACCACATCCCAGATGTCGCGCTCGAACCGGGTCATGATCTGTTTGTCCTGCGCGCCGCGCCCGCCGGTGGGCGAAAACAGCCGCGCGCGATTGACCGGGCGCGCGCCAATTTCGGCATCAAACACCGGCGCCGAGGCCGCCAGAATATGCAGCCCATAGCGTGTCGCCAGATCGGCGTGAAGATCATCGGCATCGCCAATCAACCCCGACACCGCATGCAAGGATCGTTCAAGATCGCCCGCCACCTCTGGCCCGGCCAGCATGGCAAGCTCCATCGCGCCATATTCCGGGAAAACCGCCAGATCCGCGCCTTGCGTGGCCGCATCCGCCACCCAAGAGGTGATCTTGGCGGCGTAATCGGCCCATGTGGTCAGGGGATCAAGCGGATAGGCGGCGGTGGCGATTTTCATGGTGATCTCCGGGCAGCAAACAAAAAGACATTCACCTTGCTCGATACAGGTTCAGGCCCGCACAGTCGAGCAGGTCACCCGGCCCGATGGCCCTAAAAGTCGCGCAACAGTGATCCGTATCCCGCGATCCGGTCGCGGACACCGGCCCGGCGCAAGACATCCCACATCATCGCCTGATTTGACGAAATCACCCGCTTGCCAAGTTTTTGCTCCAACGCCTCCAGCACCTCGATCGAGCGCAGCGCGCCGCAGCTTATGAACAGGGCATCGGCATCGGGGCAATCCACGCGGGCGGCAAAATCTGCTATGAAATCGGGGCGCAGCCGGATCATGTCGCTGTCTTTCTCAAGGTTCAGCCCCTGAATGTTGACGATCTCAAAGCCCGCCGCCGTCATATAATCGGCCTCGCGCCGGTTGATTTCATCCAGATAGGGCGTGGCCACCGCGATGCGGCGCGCGCCGATGATGCGCAGGGCCGCCATGACCCCGGTGATAAGCGATGTCGGCTGCGCGTTCGGCGCGCCTTTGCAAAGCTCGGCGAACACCCGGTCTTCGCCGATCACAAGGCTGCCCGAGGTGCAGGCGTAACAGATCACGTCAAGGCTGCCGTCCGGCAGGATATTTGCCGCCGCCTGCGCCAGATCATCGGCCTGCGCACGCAGGCTTTCGACAGTGATCGAATCCGGGATCGGCGCGCGCGTGAAATGAAGCCCGACACCGGGCGGGCAAAGTGTGAACATGTCATCCTCGATGGTCTGTTCGGTCGCGAGCAGCACAAACCCGATTTTCGCGCGCCCGTGACGGCCCGCGTCAAAGGCGGTACTCATGTCCGGCGCCTCGCCATGCTGTATACACATAAAAGACATACCCTCATATAACGCGCAATTATTCCGTATTGACGTGACATGTGTACACAGCTTACCCAGTGACAGCAAGCACCGTGACCAGCAGATGATTCGACACACAGCCCCGTAACAGGAGACCCGTAATGCTTGAAGAAGCCAAAATTCGCACCCAGGCCCTTCAGGCGCGCATGAAGGATGAAGGCATTCAAAAAGCGGTGTTCACAGACGAAAGCTCGATCGCCTATCTTGCCGGGTTCTGGGGGTATCTCGGGATCGAATTTGGCCGCCCGACCCTGCTTGTGGTCGATGCCGATGATGCGCCGGTGGTGATCACCCCGCTGATGGAATCCGAAATGGTCGGCGCGATGACCTGGGTCGAGGATGTCCGCACTTGGGAGGATATCGGTCAGCGCACCTGGGGCCGCGCCCTTGCCGGGGCACTAGGCGACAAGCCGACGGCGATCTATATCGAGCGCAACACCATCCCGGCGATTTTGCGCAACCATCTTGATGACAGCTATCCCGGTGTACCGCTCAGGGATATCTCGCCCATACTAGGTGCGATGCGCACCGTCAAATCCCCGTTTGAAATTGGCGTGATGAAAGAGGCCGGGCAAATCGCCGGGGCGATGATGGCCGCCGCCCACGATAGCCTGCGCGAAGGCGCGCCGGAATATGACTCCGCCCTTGCGGTGATCGAGGCCGGATCGCGCAAGGCGGCCACCTTTCTCACCGCCAAGGGCTGGGAGCGGTTCGTCTCGCCGATGATCCACAACCTGCAAATCCTGCAAAGCGGCGCCGATGCCTCGATGGTGCATCGCCGCGCCAGCGTCAAAGCCTATGAGAAATTCGACCCGGTCTATTTCTGCTTTTGCAATATGGCGCAGTTCAAGCAATACAAGCTTGGGTTCGACCGGATGTTCCATATCGGCGAGGTCAAGGACAAGGACCGCGAGGTGCAACAAGCCGCGATTGACGCCCAACAAGCCGCGATTGCCGCGATCCGCCCCGGTGTGATCGCCGAAGACGTCGCCGCCGCCGCCAACGCCGTTTACCAAGAGCGCGGCTTTCAGACCGGCTATCGCACCGGGCGCTCTATCGGGGTGGCTTACCTCGAAGCACCGGAACTCAAGACAGGCGACAAGACCGTTCTGCGCGCGGGCATGACCTTTGCGGTCGATGGCGGGATTTCGGTCGATGGCGTGACCGCCGGGCGGATTGGCGATTCAATCGTCGTGACCGAGACCGGGTTTGACTATATCACCGACTATCCGCGTGAAATCCTGCTGAGCAAGGGGTAAATCATGGCCGGTGCCACCCTTCGCGTTGCCGTTGCCCAATGCACGGCCGGTCTTGACGGGGCCGAGGCCCGCCTTGCCTGGCTGTCAGGCACCCTGCAGGCACGCGGCGGCGCGGCGCTTGATCTCATTGTTCTGCCCGAGCTGTTTCAATGCGGCTATAACATCGGTGATCGTCTGGCGGCGCGCGCCGAGGCCCCGAATGGCACCTTTGCCCGCGCCATCGCGGATCTCGCCAAAACCCATGGCACCGCCATTCTTTATGGCTATGCAGAGCGGCAGGGCGATCAGCTTTACAACGCCGCGCACTGCATTGACCGGAGCGGAGAAAGCATCGGCCATCACCGCAAGCTGTTGCTGCCGCCGGGGTTCGAGGGCGATCATTTCACCTCTGGCACCGGTTGTGAGCTGTTCGAGCTTGGCGGTTTCACGATCGGACTACTGATCTGTTATGATGTCGAATTCCCCGAGAACCCGCGCCATGTGGCGCTCGCCGGGGCCGATATCGTGGCGGTGCCGACCGCCCTTGGCGCGGGCTGGGGTGTTGTCTCGGAAAAGGTTGTACCAAGCCGTGCCTTCGAAAACGGCGTTTACCTCTGTTACGCGAATTACTGCGGCTCAGAGAACGGGGCGGACTATTTCGGCGGAAGCTGTCTGATTGGCCCCGATGGTCAAGACCTTGCCCGCGCCGCGAGCGACCCGGCGCTGATCGAGGCGACGTTTGCCAAATCCGCCGTCTCGGCGGCGCAGGCCCGCCTGCCCTATCTCAGCGACCGGCGTCGCCTGCCATGGGTAAGCTGATCGCTTGCGCGGTTTTCTTCAAGAACATGTCGCATCTTCGAAAAGCTCTAGCCGCCACAGATCGCCTGAAGCCGCAACCAATCCTGATCGCTCAGGAGGGGCGGTGGTGGCGGCGGCACGGCAAAGGGGTCGGCCTCGATCAGAGGTAGGACTGTTTCACCCGTGATATCAACCGCATAGGCATAGGGCGTGGCACGCACCGCCCAAGCGCGAAACCCGGCCAAAAGCGTTTCGGGATCAAGCGCATCGGGCGGATCGGTCAACAGTGCCTCGGCATGGGCGCGCAAGGCCTCTTCGGGCAAGACACCGGTCGTGAGCAGGCGCAGGCTGGCCGATACCCCGCCCTGCGCCAGAAGCCGATCAAGCGGATCGCGCTTCTCGGCGCGCAGATAGGCGGCCACGATATGACCTGCCACAACATCAGGTTCCTCGTAATCCTCGACCAGCGCCGCATTGATCAGCACCGCCCCGCCCGGCAAGCGCAGCGCGCCCGCAACGCCACCGCGCACCACCATGAATCGCGTCGCGTCGCCCTGCGGCGCGGGCAGGCGCCCGGCCAGTTCTGATAGCGCCGTCGCGCCGCCGGGTCCGCGACAGGCAGGGCCGGTGACCTTTTGCAGATGCCCCAGAAGGGCCTGTCCGATCTCGGCGCGTTTGACGGCCGGCACCACGGCCAGCGCATGATGTCGCGCCGCCCCCGGCAGCCAGAACACCGCCAGCGCCATCACTGCCGCGAGGCTGGTGAGAACCCCGACAAAGCGCAGCCGTCCAGGGCGCGGCCGCTGCCGCGAGATGGCCGCGCGCAGCTTGTCGATAGCCTCGATCATGTCGGATTCATCCGCCGAAACCTCAAGGGTTTCACCGGGATCGCCATCGGGATGATAAATCGCCGGATGCGCGCCCGGATTGCTGCGCGCGATGGCCGCCAGCGACCAATGCGCCAAAACCCGGTCGCGGGTGTCGGTGATGGTCAGGGTCGCCTCGCCCACCGATATGATCACATCAATGCGCTGCGCCTCGGGCGTCGCCCGCCAGAGGGCTTGCGCCTCAAGACGCTGGTATTTGCTGAGTGCTGTCACTGTCATCCGGGGGCTGCCCTGCCTCTTTGCGCTGAGAGTAGCACGAGGCGCGCGGCGCGGGCAATCAGGCTTGGTCATGCACTCGATAAAGGGCCGACGGCGTGGCGGTGCGGGCCGGGTATGAGTATTTATGGAAAGATGAAAGGGCTTAAGCGGAGGATGCGATCAGAGCCTGCGGGCGATCTGGCGCAACTCGAACTTCTGGATTTTGCCGGTCGAGGTTTTGGGCAGGTCCTGGAACACCACCGTCTTGGGGGTCTTGAACCCGGCAAGACGGTCGCGGGCAAAGGCAATCAGCTCGCTCTCGCTGGCCTCGGCGCCGTCTTTCAGCTCGACAAAGGCGCAGGGCGTTTCGCCCCATTTGTCATCGGGTTTGGCCACCACCGCACAAAGCAGCACGGCCGGGTGGCGCATCAGCACGCCTTCGACCTCGACCGAGCTTATGTTTTCGCCGCCAGAAATGATGATATCCTTGGCCCGGTCCGCGATCTGAAGATAGCCATCGGGATGCTGCACCGCGATATCGCCCGAGTGAAAATAGCCGCCGCGAAAGGCCTCTGCCGTGGCCTCGGGGTTTTTCAGATAGCCCTTCATTACCGAATTGCCGCGGATCATGATCTCGCCCTGGGCGGTGCCATCCATCGGGATCTGGGTCATGGTGTCGCCGTCCATCGCGGTGATGTCTTCCATCATCGGCATCAGGATGCCGGTGCGCGCCTTGATGGCATAGCGTTCGTCCTCGGGCAGGTCGTTCCAGCCCTTTTGCCAGAGGCATTCGGTGACATGGCCATAGGTTTCGGTCAGCCCGTAGACCTGCGTCACGCTAAAGCCAAGCGGCTCGATCGCGGCCAGCGTGGCGGCGGGCGGCGGCGCGCCGGCGGTGAACACATCGACGATATGGTCAAAGCTGCGCCGATCCTCGGGCTTGGCATTGACGATGGTATTGAGAACAATCGGCGCCGCGCCGAGATGGGTGACCCCCTCATCGGCAATCGCGTCATAGATTGCGCGCGCAGTTATATCGCGACAACACACAACCGTGCCGCCCAGCATTGGCATCAACCAGGTGTGGTTCCAGTTATTGCAGTGAAACAGCGGTACAATCGTCAGGTAGCGCGGATAGCGCGGCAAATCCCAGCTTACGACCGTGCCCATCGTCATCAGATACGCGCCCCGATGGTGACAGACCACGCCCTTGGGTCGCCCGGTCGTGCCAGAGGTATAATTGAGCGCAAGGCTTTCCCATTCATCGTCCGGCATGATCCAGTCAAAGTCAGGATCGCCCGAGGCCAACAGCGCCTCATACTCCATGTAGTGGCCACCGCCATGCACGCCGGCCTGATCATCGGCAACCTCGATCACCTGCGGAGCCGGGCCATCCATGATCTCGATCGCCTCTGCCAGAGAGGGCAGGAATTGCGGATCACAGAGCACCGCGCGCGCCCCGCCATGATCAAGGATATAGGCGATTGTATCGGGTTCGAGCCGGGTGTTGATCGTGTTGAGAACTGCGCCACAGGCGGGCACACCAAAATGCGCCTCGGCATGGGCCGGGATATTGGGCAGGATCGTCGCCACCACATCGCCCGGTGCGATGCCAAGCTTGACCAGACCAGAGGCCAGCCGCGTGCAGCGGTCGTAATACTCGCCGTAGGTCTTGCGAAATCCGCGATAGACCAGCGCCTCGCGGTCCGCGAACACATGCGCGGCACGCCGCAGATGCGACAGCGGCGTCAGTGGCACGAAATTGGCCGCCGTCCGGTCAAGACCGGTCTCATCCTTCATCCAGCCCATCGCGCCCTCCCTGATTCCCTGCGTCATGAGTTGGGAAAGAATATTGATTTTGCGCGCCCATTCAAATGCCAATCACGTGCGCATTGGTATGATGTGAGCCAAGCGAAACAGGCCCGGGCAGGACACCCCGTTAAAACAGGCGTTGGGATGCCGCCCGAAGGCCGAGAAAACCATGGCGAGCACTCATGTCGCGCAAATTCCGCAGCCCGGTGATTGGCCTGTTTCCAAAGCGCCGGATCGCTTGACGGGGCGTGTTTGCAATCGACGATCCCGACAAAATGCCGGAATGAAGGTTATCGAACACCAAGAACAACCTATCCTTCAGGGTCTTGGCGGCATTTCAACAAGGTAAAGGAGAGTTGGTGCGGGCGGTGGGAGTCGAACCGTTATCTAAATCAATCGACCAAGCCATGTATAACCTTTCGTTTATTGAGCACCCTATATATCTGCGACAAAATTCATGTAAACCACTAATACACAATAGATAATTCAAATGAAGGCAAAGTTACCTACATGCATCGGGAGAGACGTTTGCTGCAAATTTATGCCTGCCTTTTGATGCGCATTTATGCGGGAGGGGGCAGATGACCAATATCTACGCCATGACCTTCAAAAGCCCAGCAAGATGCATACCCTCAAACCTATGACGCGCTATTCTCAATAAGGCTGCCGCTCAACCCCAATGGGATTGATCTCCTCGTGGAACTTCATGGGCTAAGGCAGCAAAGGATATCCAACGTCTGCCGTGCCGACAGTGACGAGCACGGTAATTAAGATGCTAGCTACACTTAAGTTCGTTCGACAACCACTGCTGCCTTCGCTCAACACCCTCCGCACGGATGCCAACCTAGCGCAATCATTCAAGTGAAAAAGCACTTGAGTTGCGACAGTGGCCCAGTCAATGAATAATGCCAAGGCCAAAAAATTACGCCTTGAGATCACGAGTGGCTCGGGTTATTCTTGTAGCGATAAATTATACTTCAATATCAGAACATTAGGCAAGACACATTGATAGATTACAACGCCACATCAAACATTGACTACCAATCGCGGCCTTGCGCGCTCAAGACGTTAACTGCTGTGGATCTCTTCAGTGGTGCGGGCGGTTTGACACTTGGCTTGAAGCAAGCTGGTTTCAAGGTGCTTGCGGGTATCGAGATTGAACAAATTCCTGCATCGACCTATGGGCTCAATCACCCTGACGTTCATTGTTTTAACAAAGATATACGTGAAGTTGGTGCCGTAGAGCTTTTAAAAACCATCGGTTTGAAACGAGGTGAACTCGACCTATTGGCTGGCTGCCCTCCTTGCCAAGGTTTCTCAACGCTTAGAACTCGAAAGAAATTTAATGCAGTTGCAGATGACCGTAACGACCTTCTATTTGAGTTTCTACGAATTGTTGAGGCCATTTCACCTCGATCAATAATGATGGAAAATGTGCCTGCTTTAGCAGAAGACAATCGAATGAGGGCGTTCTTAAAGCGGGTTTCTGTCCTTGGTTACAAGGTCGGACGAAAGAACGTAAGAGTTGAAGATGCTTCAGAATACGGTGTTCCTCAACGCCGATACAGAATGATCTTGATCGCATCCAAGACTGGCCAAGTCGAGCGAGCTGAAAAGTCAGAAACTATTACGGTTCGAGAATGTCTCGATGCCGTTCGGCTTGCGCCAGTTGGTAAAGCAGGTGATCCACTGCATGACCATGTTCCAAACAGAGCTCCTCACGTGGCGGAAATCATCCACAACATACCTAAGGACGGGGGGTCGAGAGCATCTCTACCAGAGCATCTGATACTTGATTGTCATAAAGACAAAAAGTCTGGTTTTCGTGATGTGTACGGACGCATGTCGTGGGACAAGGTTTCCCCTACAATGACTGGTGGCTGCGGAAACCCATCAAAGGGGCGGTATCTTCACCCAGAGGAAGATCGTGCAATAAGCCTACGTGAAGCGGCATTGTTTCAAACGTTTCCTGCTGACTATTGGTTTGATCTTTCCGAAGGTCGCGGCAAGGTTGCTCTAATGATTGGTAACGCGTTGCCGCCAGAGTTCATCAGGCGGCATGCTGTGGAAATAACGAAGGCGTTGTTAGATGCTTCAAAATCTCGCGAATCTTGCCCCCGCGATCAAGGCGATGGAACCGAGCTCAGGTGATTGCGCCACTGTTGAATTTACAGGAAACGCTGTCAGCTTGGCACTGGCACATTTCCGAGATAACGTCATAGTTTAAGAAGTGCGTACCCGGGTAACGGACAGCATCCCTCACATCTAAATATGGCAGCTAGTTTAGTGGCAAAATTTCACATAAGAGCGAGAACAATTGATCTTCTTGGTCGCCAACAGATCGCCAACATATCTACTGCAATAAGTGAGCTTTTCAAGAACGCGCATGACGCTTATGCTACAACTGCTGAAGTCGACTACTTCCGGGACGATGGACTGTTTGTCTTAAGAGACGACGGCCTTGGGATGACAAAACAAGACTTTGAAGATCGCTGGCTCACACTTGGAACTGATAGCAAGGTAGGATCGTTTTCAGGCCTAAAACGCCCCCCAGTGGACAGCGCGCAAGATATTCGTCCGCTTCTTGGCGAGAAGGGCATAGGACGGCTAGCAATCGCGGTCATCGGCCGACAAGTACTTGTACTAACCCGCGCAAAAGTCGATGGAAAAGCTGAGGAACGCATTACTGCTGCTTACATCCATTGGGGGTTGTTTGAGCTACCTGGGATCGATCTCGACGAAATTGTCATTCCACTGGAAACTTTCAGAGCTGACGCCCTGCCGAGCCTTGAAGACGTGCAAAAGATGGTTGCAAAGGCCCGAGACAGCTTGGAAGGCCTATCAAGCCGGATAGACAAGAAGATTGCTGAATCTATCCGCAGAGATATGGACGCTTTCAAAGTAGACCCTCGGGATGCATCGACCTACCTTGGGCAGCCCTCTTTCGATTTGAATGGTTCCGGCACACATTTCTATATACTGCCTGCTGATGAGATTATCCAAGACGACATTGATGATCGAGATGAGTCAACCAAGGCTACAAGGTTCGAAAAAAACCTCATTGGTTTCACAAATACGATGACGCCGGATTTCCGGAAGCCTAAGATCATAACCCTATTTAGAGATCACGTCGATGAAGGGGAACCCTTGGAGCGAGTTGGTGAGAAAGCCTTCTTTAGCCCCGAGGAGTTCAAGCAAGTCGACCATCATATTCGCGGTCGCTTCGATGAATTCGGTCAGTTTCGCGGGAAGGTGGGCGTCTATCAAACGTTGCCCTCAGAATATGTGCTCAACTGGTCAAATACAGACGGTAAACCGACTAGTTGCGGCCCTTTTGACTTTTCAATCGCGGTGATCCAGCCAACGCCAACGGACTCTTTAGTTGATCCAACAGAGCACGCCAAAATTCGGAAAAAACTTGAACGCCATGGTGGAGTTTATATCTACAAAGATGGGGTCCGAGTTCAACCATATGGCGGTCCTGACTTCGACTTCCTCGATGTTGAGCGTCGGCGAAACTTGCGAGCAGCAACAGCTTACTACTCCTTCAGAAATATTATGGGGGCGGTTGAACTAACATCTCGAGACAACCCCAACTTGGTAGAAAAAGCAGGGAGGGAAGGTTTTCGTGAGGATAAGGCTTATCGACAGTTTCGAAGTATACTGATCAACTTTTTCATACAGTCGGCGGCAGATTTCTTCCGGGAAAATGGCAGGTATTCTGAGGAATGGACTGAAAAACGTTATGAACTTCAACGCCTTGATGAAGTTCGAAAGAAGCGTGAGAAACAGTCCAAAGGTAAGAAAGACAAGTTCGGTGAACAGCTAGAGAAATTCTTCAAGGTTATAGACTCTGGACAGTTGCCAAAAACCATATCTGATACGGTTTCAGGTTTTGAAGCGGATGTGCTTTCCGAGATCAATAGCAAGAAGAATCCACAAGAAAAGGCACTTGCAATTGGCCGCCTGGAGGCTGAGGCGAAGTTGCAACTGGACCAACTTCGCAAGGAACATGCTATCTCGAAACCTCGAGGTGTTGGTCTTAACACTGAACTACGTAACAACTGGGAGGCCTACCAAACAGAAATGGGCCGACTAACGAATGATCTGGTGTTGCCTGCCGAGAAGACGATCGAGAACATCGTTACAACAACTGTAAAGAACAACAAGCTGAACCTTGAGCCGGGGCTGCGACTAAATGCTGCTGTCCAAAAGCACACGAAAGAGACCCTTTCATCCATGAAAACTCTGCGGACGCAGACGGAAGAGACCCTCACCGACCTTACACGCACAGTAAGGGATACAACAAAAAACAGCTTTCGAAACGTATCGAAAGTCGTTGATGAAGTCCTCGCCGAACTAGAGGCCGTCAAAGGTAAGAAGCAGGCGGAGTTCGATTTCTCAAAACAGCGGGAGGCTTTCGAGACCTTGGTAGCTGACGCATTTGAAGAAGAGAGCGAAAAACTGCGGAAAATTTACAGTCAACTCGATGCTGTTCTTTCATCAACTCAATCCAGCGGTTCAGATATGGTCGAAGTCACTGAGGCGCTGGAAGAGGAGGTCGTAGCGCTTCGGGAGCGACAAGAGGTCGATTTCGAGCTCGCCCAAATTGGGATGGCGCTCAACACGATCAATCATGAATTTGGCAAGACCGCTGGCAGCTTGCGAGACGGCCTTAGACGCATGAAATCTTGGGCGCATGCCAATCCTGACATGAAGCGCCTCTACGATGATATGCGCGTCAATTTTGATCATCTGGACAGCTACTTAGCCTTGTTCAACCCGCTCGACCGTAAGCTACAGTCGACCGCCGTCGACATCAAAGGCAGCGACATATTTCGGTTTGTGTCTGACTTGTTTGAGAAGCGGCTTAAACGTCACAATGTTCGGCTGGTCGCGGATGAGGGATTTAAGGCCCATACTCTTTATGGGTTTCACGCAGACTTCTACCCTGTCTTCGTCAACCTAATCGATAATGCGATCTATTGGGCGTCTAGCGCGAGAAGCGACGCAGGCATCATTGAATTGATTGAAGACAATGGCGACCTTTGTGTCAGGGACAACGGTCGTGGGGTGAGTAGCATTGATGTCAGGAACATTTTTGAACTTAACTTCACTCGGAAGCCAGGCGGTAGAGGTATGGGGCTGCATATTTCTAGGCAGGCACTTGGGAGACTAGGGTACGAACTAAACTTAGATCCACCAACGCACAACACCGGAGCCTGTTTCCGTATTTCAAAAATTTCTTTATAAGAGTTTGTTTAGATGACTTTTGCAGACGATCAAATCAATGCTGCCAGCGCTTTCGCCCATACGATGATTGTTGTCGATGATGAACCCATAGCTGATCCCGTTGAGGCGGAACCAGTTACAAAAACTCAAACTCCCGGTAGACGAGACGCTAAAGAAGCATCAAGCGCGCCAGACCAGCCAGCGGCTGAGTCTGAACATAAGATTACGCATCTTGTCCGTCGTCATATAAAATGGAACATCCTAGCGGCTTGAGCTTTGGAGGCTCTGGTTCGTTAGCGTGATTGATTATGCCGCCTGTTTTTGATGTTGCAAGCGGCGGCTTTGGATTGTCAGTTTCTTGATCTTCTCCCTTTCCCTGATGATGGCTTTGTCGCGCCCGAAG
>Ga0209344_10003120_pt1 | contig 16862 bp, 23 predicted proteins | sample Cruoilmetagenom6_FD_187293 | JGI IMG/M metagenome (GOLD analysis project Ga0209344, IMG submission 187293) | Oil polluted marine microbial communities from Coal Oil Point, Santa Barbara, California, USA - Santa Barbara Oil Seep Sample 6 (SPAdes)... | ecosystem: Environmental > Aquatic > Marine... | reverse complement strand
AGCTGAGCGTAAACCTGGATGGCCAACTATCCCGCAATTGATCGCCGGAGCTTTGATAACAGCCATTTCGGTGGCTCTAATGCTCGACCTCAGAGAAAAGGTCTTTGCCGAGACCGGGTTGGCCATTATCGTGACTGTCACGACATCGGTGGCCGCATTCGGCACGTTTGTCATATCAGACAGCCCATCACTTATTCGCTTCGGCTCACAGGCGTCCTTAGCACTTATCGGCTGCCTGATCGTCACACTCACGGTCCTGCCAACAGTCGTGAGACGACTGTTACCGCCGCAAGACGACCATCAAAACGAGGTAGGCAGATAGTGCTACGCAGACTCGCGAAATTCATTCTTTGGGTCAGCGGCTGGGAACCCGTAGGTGATATACCGGATGTACCCAAGGCTGTTTTCATCGCCGCGCCGCACACTTCAAATTGGGACGGAATATGGGCGCTAACCATGAAGGTCGCTATCGGACTCGATATCAAGTTCTTTGCTAAGGACGCATTGTTCTGGTTTCCGCTTGGCAACCTGCTCAGAAGTCTTGGGGGAATTCCGCTAGACCGTGCAGAAGCGCATTATGCTGTACGCCAGGCCGTAGCGATGTTTGAATCACAGGACAGATTCTTCTTCGGCTTGGCGCCGGAGGGAACCCGGGCGCTTCGGGATGCCTGGAAAACCGGTTTCTATCGCATCGCAAGCGAAGCAAAGGTGCCTGTATACCTCGGCGTGCTCGACTATGAAAACAAGCGCATCGGCATTGCCGGCCGACTCGACCTAAGCGACGATCCCGATGCTGACCTGCAGAAGCTCGCTGAATTCTATCGTGACATTAAGGGCCGCTGGCCGGAAAAAGCAACACCCGTTAGATTCGCCAAATAGAAAGGGCCACCAGTGCAAGAAGACCAACCCAGACAGAGGACCATTCGCAGCTTCGTTCGCCGCACGGGGCGAATGACGCCGTCTCAACAAAAGGCGCTGGACGAGCTTTGGCCCACTATGGGTATCGATTTTTCGCACGAGTTCCTGAACTTCGAATCAATTTTCGGCAACGACGGTGCTGTCGTCCTTGAGATCGGATACGGCAACGGGGAGTCCCTGGTTCAGCAAGCTACCGAAAAACCGGCGTCAAACTTTATCGGTATCGAGGTTCACGATCCGGGTGTTGGTCACTGCCTTTTGAAGGCGCGCGAAGCCGGCCTCGAAAATCTACGCCATGTCGTACACGACGCTATAGAGGTTTTGAGCGATCAGATACCGCTTGCATCACTGGTGCGGGTAAACCTCTACTTCCCCGACCCGTGGCCAAAAAAACGCCACCACAAGCGTCGCATCCTGCAGCACGACTTTCTGCATTTGGTGGCAGACCGCCTGCGGGAGGGTGGCACATTGAACGTCGCCACCGACTGGGCCGCTTATGCCGAACACATTGATGAAGTAGTTGCCCAGTCAGACCGCTTCGAATGCAGCGAACGACGCGAACATGACGGGGAACAGCCGCTGGACAGGCCGCGAACAAAGTTTGAGCGCCGCGGACTGAAGAAAGGTCACCGAATCTGGGACTGGTGCCTTACGAAATCTGCAAATAACTGAGGACAGAATCTCATGGCCGAACAATATCCCGTAATAGGCAACTGGTTTCGCCGGCCGAACGGCTTTCACGACCCACTGGCCTTTCTCGACAAAATGTAGCGCTACATACTGTCGGGTCCCGTCACGTAGACAACACCATCACGTACTGATGAGTCCAGTTTTCTGAGCGCTCGACCTGATCCGGGCCCGGCAAAACAATGTCCCGATTCAATTTCATAAGTAGCGCCGTGCGACGCACAAATGATGGCGGCCTTGTCTTTGGTCAGAAACTTATTGGGTGACCAATTGAGTGGGTGGCCGACGTGTACGCAGAAGTTCTGATACGCGAAAACTGCATCGCCCTTTCGAACAACAAAGCCCAGAAACGGCCAGTCGCCATCACCAATTGAAAACCCTCGACATCCCGGGTCTTCAAGCTCGTCCAGTCGACCAACGGCAATTTCTACATCACTCACTCAACATCCTCTTCAGTCCATGGCGCGACTTTGATCAACAGCAACATGCCCGGTATTGCGAGCGCCGTGCACAAAAAGAAGAAGTTCGTCCAGCCTACCTGCTCCACGATGACGCCAGTGACGGCATTCGCGATCGTTCGTGGAACCGCGATCAAAGCAGTAAAAAGTGCGAACTGGGTCGCCGCAAAAGCCGCGTTTGTTGAGCGCGCCATGAAAGCGGTTAGTGCGGCGGCGCCGAGACCAACACCGAGATATTCAAAGGCCGTAGCGGCACCGAGCATCCATGGATTGTCACCGACAATCGATAGTGCCGCGAAACCGAGAATACTGATGATCTGTACGAAACCAAACAGCCAAAGTGCTCTGTTGATCGATACCTTTACCATCACCAGACCACCCACTACACCACCGACAATTGCGGCGATCAAAGAAGCAAACTTGGCGATCGTGCCGATCTGCGTGCGACTGAAGCCGAGATCAAGATAGAACGGCGTCTGCAATGCCGTGGCCATGTTGTCACCGAGTTTGTAAAAAAACAGGAATGACAAGACCAACAACGCCGGGCCTATTCCGGCCCGACCAATGAACTCGCGAAACGGTTCAACCACGGCTTCTCTGATCGTTTTCGGAGCAGCTGGATGGCGCTCTGGCTCCGCAATGCTGAGCGTCAAAATGATTCCTACCGCCATAAAAGCAGCGACGATCAGAAACACGCTGTGCCATGGCAGGAAATCCGAAAGAATCAGCGCCAGCGAACCGGGAACCAGACCAGCGAGCCTGTAAGCTTGCACGTGCACCGCGTTGCCGACGCCCAGCTCTATCTCTGGCAGCAACTCACGACGATAGGCATCCAACACCACGTCCTGACTCGCACTGAAAAAAGCCACGGCTGCCGCCAGGTAGGCAATACTCCAAATTGAGAACTCGGGCTTCAAGTAGCCGAGCGTCGCTATCGATGCCGCCAATGCCAGTTGCGTGACCAGCATCCAGCCACGCCGTCGCCCCAGAAATGGCAGCGTGAAGCGATCCATGATCGGTGACCAAATGAACTTCCACGTATAGGGAAACCCAATCAAGGAGAAGAAGCCGATCTCGGCCAGCCCAACGCCCTCAGATCGCAGCCATGCCGGAACCAGCTGTATTAGTATGTACAACGGCAACCCGGACGTAAAACCCGTGAACACGCATATCAACATGCGTCGATTCAGAAGCGCTTCCCTGAAGGTTTGCTGCAGCATCAGTAGAGGCCTTGGTTCAAGACTTAGGCGTCCAGTCGAAGTCCATTGTTATCGGGGCGTGATCCGAGAATCGTTGCTCGCGGTACACTGCCGAGTGCGTCGCTTTATCCTTTAGCCCCGGGGTCACGGCATGATAGTCGAGACGCCATCCAACATTGTTATCCCAGGCGCGGCCACGATTGGACCACCACGTATACACATTCTCCTCCTGCGGCAGGGTACGAAATGCATCGGTAAATCCGAATTCACCAAAGACCTTATCCAGCCAGGCTCGCTCCTCGGGAAGACAGCCGGACCGCTTCTGATTACTCTTCCAATTCTTAATGTCGGCTTCTTTGTGGACGATATTCCAGTCACCACAAACCACAACCTCAGAGCGTCGGCGGCGGAGTTTCTTTAAGTGTTCGCCAAAAGATTCGAGACAACGATACTTGGCTTCCTGGCGAATATCGCCCGACGATCCCGACGGCAAGTACAAAGACACAACAGAAATTCCACCCAGCTGAACCTCGAGGTAACGGCCCTCGCTATCAAACTCAGCATCGCCATAGCCGCGAATCACCTTCTTCGGCTTGTGTCGCGTATAGACCGCGGTGCCGCTATAGCCTTTTTTCTCGGCATCTTCGTAGTAGCAGTGATAACCGCTCGGCGAAAAAACCTCGTCCGTCAATTGATGGACCTGCGCCTTGGTTTCCTGAATGCAAATGACGTCCGCTTTCTGTGCCGGTAACCAATCGAAAAAGCCCTTGCGAGCAGCGGCTCTGATGCCGTTGGCGTTGAGACTGATAACGCGAAACAAATTCGTACTCCTGTGTCATACTCCGACCCGAAAATAGACCGGCCGCGGTCATCATACAGAAGCGAAACGGAAGACGAAGCAGATGCGTGGATACAAGAGGGAGTTTATCGAGCTGGCACTGGAACTTGGTGTCCTTAAATTCGGTGAATTCACACTCAAATCAGGTCGCGTCAGCCCCTATTTCTTCAACGCGGGCTTGTTCAACACAGGATACGCCGCCGCAAAACTCGGTCGCTTTTACGCCGAAGCTATTGCCGAGTCCGACGTCCGATTCGACATGCTGTTTGGACCTGCTTATAAGGGGATCCCACTGGCAACACTCGCCGCAGCCTCGCTGGCCGAACAGCACGATATCGATGTCCCCTATTCATACAACCGGAAAGAAGCAAAAGCACACGGCGAAGGTGGCAGTATTGTCGGCGCCCAGTTGTCCGGCGGCGTGTTGATTGTTGACGATGTCATCACCGCGGGAACGGCCGTTCGCGAGGCTTACCAGATCATTTCAGCCGCCGGAGCAGAAGTCACGGGACTCGTGATTTCCCTCGATCGGCAGGAGCGTGGCCAGGGGCCCTATTCCGCCGTTCAGGAACTCAAAATTTCTCTGGATATTCCGGTCGTAAGTATTGTCCAACTAGATGACCTCATCGACATACTAGAAGAATCAAGCGAGTACGAGGCGTTCCTTGAGCCCGTACTGAGCTATCGCAAGCAATACGGTGTAATCTCTTAAGTACTTGATATATTGGACTATCACACCTGTTTACAGGAACTGTTTCGGTAACTAAGCTGTAAGAACGAGAACCAGTCCCATCTTCCCAACCAATATTGGTGGCATATTCGAGCTATGCGTAAAATATTCACAATCAGTGTTCTAGCACTTTTGGCCCCTCTCGGCGCTGCCGCAGACGAGGGCAAGATTTACAGCTGGATCGATGCTGACGGCAATACGGTCTACGGCGACAGTATCCCAGCCGAATACGCAGAATATCCCAAGAATGTGCACAACGAGCGCGGCATCGTTGTCGACAACCTCGAAGGCAAGAAAACCGAAGAACAGATCGAAGCCGAACGCCTTGCGGCGGAACGGCAAGCCAAGCTGGATTTACAACGACAAGCGGATACAGCGTTACTCGCGACTTACCTGTCGGTCGACGAGATTCTTTTGCACCGCGATCGCCGTATTGAGCTCTTTCAGGCACAGTCCAATGTAACGGAGTTGTACTTGAGCAACCTGAGCCGTCGACTGGACCTGATCCGTAATGACGCGGCAAATTTCAAGCCGTACAGCCAGGACTCAGATGCACCCATGATTCCGAATGAGCTGGCTGCTGACTTGAAAAAGACCAAAGATACGATCGAACGTCACGAAGAGAACCTGAAGAAATTCAAAGCGGATGAGGCGGAAATTAAAGCGCGCTTTGGCGGTGACATTAAGCGCTTCAAACACCTCAAGGGAATCGATCAGGACTAAGCTCTAGTTCTTACCCGAATGTCCGAACCCGCCGGCACCTCTTTCGCTGGCAGCGAACTCCTCAACAAGCTTCAACTCGACCTGTTCAATGGGTACGAAGACCATCTGCGCAATGCGTTCGGCTGGCTGCACTTCATAACTCGTTGAACTACGGTTCCAGCACGAAATGAATACCTGACCCTGATAATCTGAGTCGATAAGACCCGTGAGATTGCCCAATACCAAGCCATGCTTGTGACCGAGACCTGAGCGTGGCAATAACACCGCCGCTAATCCTGGGTCCGCTACATGAATAGCCAATCCGGTCGGCACCAACACCGTCTCTCCTGGCGCCACGGTTAGCGGCACATCTATGCACGCCCGCATGTCCATGCCGGCCGAACCGTCGGTCGCATAATGCGGCAAATCAATAGAGTCCCCGATTCGGGAATCGAGAATTTTCAGTTCAATAGATCGCAACGCTTTCGTCCTTCAGTCGGCCTTCGATATGACCGTCAATTTCGGCTGGGTTTCAGAACCGCGCACAGCATAGAAGTGTTGCGCCGCAAGCTCAATTAAATTTCGCGCCAACTCGATCTTCGAGGTCGTCGGGAAACTCTGACTCCCCCCTTTCCATAAAACAGTTGCGGCATTGTCATCGCGGTCAAAGCCACAGTCGCGACCAACGCGGTTCGCAACAATCATGTCGAGTTTCTTTTTCTCCAGCTTACCTTGCGCGTATTCGATTACGCTCTCGGTTTCCGCCGCGAAACCGACCGTAAAGGGCGCAATATCCAGCGCCGCAACCGACGCCAAAATATCCGGACAACGAACCATTCCGAGACTCATTTCTTCGCTGTTCTTTTTTATCTTCTGCTCAAGCACATTCGCCGGTCGGTAATCGGCAACGGCCGCGGCAGCAATAAAAATGTCAGCATCACCTATCGTCGCATGAGTTGCCGTGTACATATCTTCGGCCGATTCAACGTTGACGATTTCCATGCCAGCCGGCTCTGTGAGGCTAACCGGTCCACTGACCAGTACAACGTCAGCTCCCTGCGCCACGGCGGCAGCGGCGATTGCGTAGCCCATCTTGCCCGAGCTGCGATTCGTGATGTAGCGCACGGGATCGATCGCCTCACGCGTTGGGCCGGCCGTGACGACAACTTTCTTGCCCTCAAGCCGTCCCTGACCTTTACCGCCGGTCAGGTTGAAAACAGACGCCGCAATGACATCGGGCTCGAGCATTCGTCCGGCTCCCGTTTCACCACAGGCCTGCGAACCAATTCCCGGTCCAATAATGTGTACACCTCGCTTTTCCAGAACCGCCCGATTCGACTGCGTCGCCGGGTTGCTCCACATGACGTGGTTCATAGCGGGTGCCAATGCGATCGGTGCTTCGGTCGCAAGACAAATAGTCGTGAGCAAGTCCGGCGCCCCGCCGCTGACGATGCGTGCCATAACCTCGGCGGTGGAGGGCGCAATCAGAACCGCATCAGCCCAGCGAGCGAGTTCGATATGGCTCATCGCAGCCTCCGCCTCCTTGTCCCACAAATTCGAACGAATCGGACGACCCGACACAGCCTGCAATGCAGTTCCAGTAACGAACTCTTCGGCCGAAGCGGTCATTACGATCTGCACCTCGGCCCCTCGTTCACGCAGGCGTCGCACGAGGTCGGGGGCCTTGTAGGCGGCGATACCGCCGGTGATTCCAAGTACGATATTCACAGCTGTGATCTCTCATGGTCCATACCGGGAAGCTTAGCTCGTAAATACGCGCCAGTTCCAGTGTAAGCAGACATCGTCACATGCCACGAACTCGATGACGGCTCCAACTTCTTCTCTGGCTTCTGCTGAGCTAAGCTGTCGCTTCGTTCATAGGGGTTTCGAGATGAAGAAATATGCTGCGGAGTTGATTGGAACATTTTGGTTGGTACTGGGTGGTTGTGGCAGCGCTGTACTGGCGGCCGCATTTCCAGATGTCGGAATCGGCTTGCTGGGCGTTTCACTGGCCTTCGGATTGACCGTGCTGACAATGGCGTACGCGATCGGTCACATTTCTGGTTGTCACCTCAATCCAGCTGTATCAGTCGGCTTGTGGGCTGGTGGTCGTTTTCCCGCCAATCAACTCTTGCCCTATATCGTTGCGCAGATCGTCGGTGCGGTCCTGGCCGGCGGCGTTCTGTTTCTGATTGCGAGCGGCCAGGCAGGGTTCGACGTGACGGCTGGATTCGCATCGAACGGTTATGGCGAGCATTCGCCTGGCGGCTATACGATGACTGCCGCATTGATAACTGAGGTCGTGATGACAATGATGTTTGTGCTCATAATAATGGGCGCAACGGATGAAAGAGCACCGGCGGGTTTCGCGCCCATTGCGATCGGTCTTGGCCTCACTCTGATCCACCTGATCAGTATTCCTGTCACGAACACTTCAGTGAACCCGGCACGGAGTACGGGTGTTGGTGTTTTCGTCGGCGACTGGGCCGTATCGCAATTGTGGTTATTCTGGCTCGCGCCGATAGTGGGCGCGGTCATCGGCGCACAGATCTACCGTTTCATTGCCTCTGGGTCGGCTGAAGACTGACCGCCCTGAGCATGGAGTGAAACCGAACGTCCGCAGCAGATTGGTCCGTTGTAAGTCGGGTGCAACACGATTCAAATGGGATCGTGGATAAGGACGGTACTGCGGAAAGTAATGACGAGCGCCTGCTGGCGACCGTAGTGGGTCAGGTGCTCGCTGGCGCTCTTCTCGAGCGCTTCGGTGGCTTGCGCTCCGTGCTACATGCGGACGAGCAGGCGCTGCTGGACTGTGACGGGCTCGGAGAGGTGCGTCTCGCACAAATCAAAGCGCTACCAGAGCTCGCACGCCGCTACTACGAGGATTCGCTGCCCTGTGGCGAATCCATTCGTAGCCCGACCGACACCGAGTCCTTCCTGAAGGCTCGCATGCAGCACCTGGATCACGAGTTGTTCTGCTGTCTGTTCCTCGACAATCGCCATCGCGTGCTGCGCTTTGACGAGTTATTTCGGGGAACCATAGACGGCACCTCCGTTTACCCCCGAGAAGTCGTCAAAGAGGCGCTCAGTGTCAACGCTGCGGCCGTCATTTTGGCGCACAATCATCCCTCTGGAGTCGCCGAGCCGAGCCAGGCTGACGAGCGCATTACCAAGCGCTTGAAATCGGCCCTTGATCTGGTTGATATTCGACTCCTCGATCATCTGATCGTCGGTGACGGCCGAGCGACGTCGTTGGCCAGCCGTGGTCTCTTGTGAGCCAACGCCCCAATGGCCCCCAACGGCCTAATGAGCCCTTGTATTGCGCCGATGTCACTGGTATAAAGTCCAGCTCCTTGCCTGTCTACCACGGGCAACTATTAGTAAAATCAGAGACTTACCCATGTCCAAGGTATGCCAAGTGACGGGGAAACGGCCGCAATCAGGCAATAACGTTTCTCACGCACACAATAAAACTCGTCGTCGCTTCCTGCCGAACCTGCACAGCAAGCGCTTTTGGCTCGAAACTGAGAAGCGTTTCGTACGCCTGCGCATCTCGCACAAAGGCCTCAGAATCATTGACAAGCATGGTATCGAAAAGGTCGTCGCAGATCTCCGTGCCAGCGGTCAGCGCGTTTAATCGCAGGAGGATTGAGCAATGCGTGACAAAATCAAACTCGTTTCCAGCGCCGGAACTGGCCACTACTACACAGTGACCAAAAACAAGCGCCTGCATCCTGAAAAAATGGAGACCAAAAAGTACGATCCGACCATTCGTCAGCACGTACTTTATAAAGAAGCGAAGATCAAATAGTCTGGATTTGGCGCCAATCCTGCGGGATGTTGGACCACCAGCTAAGAAAGCCCGGTAATACCGGGCTTTTTTTTTGCCGCGCGGTCACAATACGGAATGCCTGAACTTCCCGAAGTTGAAACCAGCCGTCGCGGCATCAAACCGCATATCGTGGATGACGTTGTAACAAGTGTTGTTGTCCGCAACCGGAACCTTCGTTGGCCGGTATCGCGCAGCGTCGATCTTAATTTGACAGGGCAGACAATTATCTCAGTCACACGTCGCGCCAAGTATCTGTTAATCAACACATCGGCTGGTAGTGCGATTTTGCATCTGGGCATGTCGGGCAGCGTATTTATAGTCGATACCAATACGCCGGCCGGCGTTCACGATCATGTCGACATCGACTTCAATTCTGGTAAGTCACTGCGCTTTCGTGACCCGCGACGATTCGGCTCGCTGCACTGGAGCAAACGCCCTCTCGATCACAAACTGCTGAAGTCGCTCGGTCCAGAACCTCTCGGTGATCAATTCGACGGTGACTATCTGTGGTCAACATCACGTGGCCGGCGCGTCAGCATCAAGCAGTTCATCATGAACGCGCATGTTGTGGTTGGCGTCGGCAACATCTACGCCAGCGAAGCGCTCTACATGGCCGGCATCAATCCACGCCGCGCCGCCGGACGAGTTGCAATAGAGCGCTATAAATTACTCGCGACCGCAATCAAGGATGTTCTGGCGAATGCTATAAAGGCGGGCGGAACAACCTTGCGCGACTTCTACGGCGGCGATGGTGAGGCGGGATACTTTCAGCAACAGCTCGAGGCGTACGGCCGTGAAGGAGATCCTTGCCGCCGATGTGACTCGCCAATCACCGCAATCGTACAGGGGCAGCGATCAACGTATTACTGTAAGCAATGCCAAACCTGATCAGATTTGGCCGCAACGCTCCAACAGCGCTTGCTTTACTTTCGGCGAAACGAATTCAGTAACATCACCGCCAAGAGATGCGACCTCTCGGACCAGCGTCGATGAAATAAATGAATATCTATCAGTCGGCGTCAGGAACGACGTCTCTACTTCGCCCGTCAGATGCCGGTTCATACTCGCCAACTGAAATTCGTACTCAAAATCTGACACGGCGCGGAGGCCGCGGACGATGACGGCCAGCCCGTTTTCTCTGGCGAAATCAACGGTCAATCCCTCGTAACCTTTTATCTCGACATTCTCGATATCTGCCAGAGCACCCCCTGCCAGTTCAACTCGCTCATTGAACGTGAACATCGGCGCCTTGTTGCCCGTATTCGCCGCAACAGCAACAACCACTCGATCGTACAAACGTGCGGCACGACGAACCAAGTCTTCATGGCCGAGCGTAATAGGGTCAAACGTACCTGGGTACATCGCAGAAACTGTCATGAATCTAGACTCCGGTTTTCCTTAACTGTTGCCAGTATGTAGCGGACGTTGCCCGCCGTTTTGTGCTTTAGAATCACCCAGTCTGCCGGTAACAATGACTCTGATTGGGATTTGTCCATCTCGATATAGATTTTGGCTTTTTCCGAAAGCCAGTCACCTTCCACCAGTAGTCTACACAATTCGCCGTGCATATCGGCTGAAAATGGTGGATCGAGAAAGACCAGATCGAACGGTTCCTGATCCCGCAGTTTGAGAAACTGGCGAGCGTCGACATTCAGGACCTCAGCCGCTGAAGCCCCCAGGGCATCGACGTTGCCGCGTAGCACACGGGCCGCCAACGAAGACTGTTCGACGAAAACGCTCCTCATCGCGCCGCGGGACAGCGCTTCCAGACCCAGCGCCCCGGTTCCAGCACACAGATCCAGACATCGTGTGCCGTGAATATCGGACGCCAACCAATTAAACAAAGTCTCCCGGATTCGCGCCGACGTAGGTCTCAGACCCGGCACATCGGCAATCTCCAAAAGACGGCTGCGCCAGTTTCCCGCTACAATGCGCAGCAGTCCCGGCTGGGATTTTTTCTTGTCTGCTGCCTTGCCAGCGACCATAGTCTAGACCTGAATTCAAATTGCTCTGAAGAACGTATAACGATGTTTCGAAAGAAAGAAAAGCCCGAGAAGCAGGAAGGCTTCTTCAAACGCCTTCGCGCGCGCATCAATAAGGGTGATAACTGGCTAACCTACGACCTGGCCAATCTCGTGCCCGGCGGAGAGATCGACGAGGATGTTTTGGACGACCTCGAGTCATTGCTGGTCATGGCTGACGTTGGCGTTGATACCACAGAGCTGATTGTCTCGGACCTGAAGAAGAGTCTGGCGCGCAATGAACTGAAGGATCTGGAGGCATTGGGTAAAGGCCTTGAACGCTCATTGCTGAGCATCCTGGAACCTGTTGAAGCGCCGCTGCAAATCGAAAAAACAGACGGCCCGTTCGTTGTCTTTATGGTCGGCGTTAACGGTGCCGGAAAAACAACCACAATTGGGAAGCTGGCAAAGCGACTTAAGGATGCAGGCTATTCGGTCATGCTCGCCGCTGGAGACACGTTTCGAGCAGCAGCTGTTGAACAACTTCAGGCTTGGGGCGATCGCAATGACGTGCCCGTTGTCGCGCAGCAATCCGGTGCCGATCCCGCAGCCGTTATCTTCGACGCGTGGCAGGCCGCAAATGCCAGAGACATCGATGTACTACTCGCCGATACCGCGGGCCGCTTACAGAATCAGGCCGGCCTCATGGACGAACTTGCCAAAATGAAGCGCGTTGTCGGACGACATGATGAGACTGCGCCGCACGAGATCATGTTGGTTCTGGACGCAAGTCAGGGTCAAAACGCATTGGTACAGGCCGAGAAATTCCACGAGGCACTTGGCCTTACGGGTATTGCGGTGACCAAGCTGGATGGCAGCGCCAAGGGTGGCATCGTGTTCGCGATAGCAAATCGCTTGCAAGTACCCGTGCGATTCATCGGAATCGGTGAGGCGGTGGAAGACATGCAGCCTTTCAATGCCAGTGAATTTGTTAGCGCACTTCTTGCGTCAGGTGGCGAGGACCAACCAACAACATGATTCAGCTCGACAACGTAACGAAACGATATCCAGGCGGGCAAGAAGCGTTGTCCGGGCTCAGCCTCTCAGTGAACAAAGGGGAGATGGTGTTCATTACGGGGCATTCCGGCGCAGGCAAGAGCACCCTATTGAGACTGATCGCGTTAATAGATAGACCAACCGGCGGTCAGGTTATCGTCGACAAGCAGAACACGCGACGCGTCAAGCGGCGCAAAATACCGGCGTACAGGCGTCAGATCGGCATGGTCTTTCAGGACCATAAGTTGCTGTCCGATCGGCCTGTCTTCGACAACGTAGCACTGCCCTTGATCATCGCCGGCGTGAGTCGGCGCGATGCGGCGAGACGAGTCAGAGCGGCTCTTGACCAGGTTAGTTTGCTGCACAAGGAGAATCAAAACCCACTGACACTGTCAGCAGGTGAACAACAGCGAGTAGGCATCGCTCGCGCTATTGTCACCCGGCCTAAACTCCTGATTGCCGATGAGCCGACCGGCAATCTCGACCCGGATCTGTCGCTGGAGGTGATGCGAATTTTCAGACGCTTCAACGAAGTCGGCGTCACGCTCCTGATCGCCAGTCACGATATTGCGCTGATCGATCGACTCGGATGTCGGCGGATTGCACTCGAGGGCGGCAAGCTGCAGGATGAGATCGACCCATGGCAGTAACTCGAAATGCTGATGCGGTCGCGCCGGTTCGTTCATCGAGCGCCTTTTCGATCTGGCTTACGCGCCACGCGAGCATGTCGTTGGGCGCATTGGGACGACTTTGCAGACAGCCCGTTGCCAGCCTCATGATTATTTTGGTTATCGGCGTCACGCTGGCGCTCCCGGCGGCGATCAACGTGGTCGTCAAGAATGCGCAGTCAGTCAGTGGGAGCTGGGATAATGCGCTCGATTTTTCCGTCTACCTGAGACTCGACCTTACGGTCAGCGAAGCTGAAGGCCTTGCTCGGCTCATCGGACAGCGCGCCGACATTGCGTCCGTCGACCTCGTCACCTCGGATGAGGCGCTGGCCGAGTTCAAGCAACAATCCGGATTTGGCGCAGCACTGGACCAGCTGAGTGAAAATCCGTTGCCGCATGCGCTTGTCGTACGACCAAGCCCCGGCAATACAGGCGAGTCTCTTATTCTGCTGCAGGAGGAGATAGGCAATCTTCCCGAGACCGATCTGGTGCAGGTGGACACCGAGTGGGTGCAACGCTTTCACGCCATCCTCGATATCGTCCGGCAAGCGCTGGCTATCGGTGCTGCGCTACTGGGACTGGCTATCGTGGTCATCATCGGCAATACGATTCGGCTCGACATTGAAAACCGGCGCGAGGAAATCGAGGTCACCAAGCTGATCGGCGCCAGCAATGCCTTTGTCCGTCGACCCTTCCTCTGGACGGGCTTTTGGTACGGCCTGCTCGGCGGCTCGTTCGCACTATTGCTGGTGCAGTATGGACTTTACTTGCTTCGCGATCCGGTCACCCGGCTTGCCGGCCTCTATCAAGGTAATATTACTGTCGCGACGCTGGGTCTGACCGAGAGCTTCGCTATTATTGGCACCGCGGTCTTTCTCGGTTTGTTCGCATCCTGGACGACGGCGGCACGGCATATGCGAAGAATCGAACCTCGCTAATTAAATATAATATTGCGCATGAACAGCGCCAAATAGCGGCTTTCTATAACAATATTCCCTTTACTTATCGGGAACTTATTGCTTTTGTTAGCACTCCAACCTCCTGAGTGCTAAAATTGTCGGCCACAAACGGAGGTGCTACATGACAACCGCTGTTCTGAAATCAAACCACGACCTAGTACTGGCAGGACCGGTAGGTAGCCTTGACAGCTACATCCAGGCTGTCGGCGGCATTTCTGTTCTCAGCAAAGAAGACGAGCAGGTACTGGCCAGGCGCTTACGCGAGGACGAAGACCTCGAGGCAGCACGTGATCTGGTTATGGCCCACTTGAGATTCGTAGTACATATCGCAAAAGGCTATACGGGCTACGGCCTGCCACTGAATGACCTGATTCAGGAAGGCAACGTCGGACTCATGAAAGCTGTAAAACGCTTCGACCCTGACTATGACGTACGCCTCGTGTCGTTTGCAGTTCACTGGATTCGCGCCGAGATTCATGAGTTTGTTCTCAAGAACTGGCGCATCGTGAAAGTTGCGACAACCAAAGCGCAACGCAAACTGTTCTTCAATCTTCGCAAGAAGAAAAAAACACTTGCCTGGCTGACTGACGCAGAAACCAAGGCCGTCGCAAAGGACCTCGGCGTAAAGCCGGCGGAAGTGACGGAAATGGAGAAGCGCCTGCATTCACGCGACGCGATCTTCGATCCAACACCCGATCTCGACGATGAACGCAACTTCACGCCGGCGGCGTACTTGCCGAGCCCGGATGCAGATCCCGCAAAACAGGTTGAAAAGGCCGACTGGAATAACGATGCGACGACTCGAATGATGTCCGCACTGAATATTCTCGACGACCGCAGCCGCCGAATCCTCGAAGAGCGCTGGCTCACAGAGGACAAGATGACTTTGCATGAGCTCGCGGCCGAGTACGGCATCTCAGCTGAGCGTATCCGTCAGCTTGAGGTCAACGCGATCAAGAAGATCCGCAACGCAATGGCCGTTTAGACCAGATGACAAGTAGTATCGAGGGCCGCTCATCGAGCGGCCTTTTTTGTGGGTGAAGGTCTACCCGTAAACCTTGGTCCGATACCGCACGTAGCCGCCGTCCTCCACGCCCTGCGGATCATGATGCGTCCAGTGCACCAAACCACCGAGGTCGTTCCACTCATACACGCCGCGCACGTGAACTCGATCACCCATGCCCAGCGGCACGCGCTTGGCGAGATCGATGTTATGCGCGATCAGCAAGGTTCTGCGATTACCAATGTCGATGACAAAGCGCTGGTGGCGCGAGCCTTCGTTGTCGTCCGTTAAGAGACGTTTCACGAAGCCTGTCACTTCAATCCAGCTGCCGTCATCGTTTTTCTTATACGGCTCGTCCATCAGATGCCCTTTTTCTTATTATTGGGGCAGAGACACAGAGTGCCAAAGAAAAACGCGACGGGCCATCTCTGGCCGCCGCGCCCTTATGCTTTCAAATCAAACCTAGCCTGACGTCAGTGGCACCATTGTGATTTCTACACGACGGTTTGCCTGGCGACCAGCCGCGCTGCTGTTGTCAGCAAACGGACGAGCTTCGCCCATGCCGAGTGTGATCAGGCGCTGCTCGATAACGCCCTGCGCGCGCAGGTAGCTCGTCACAGAGTTGGCACGTCGCTCTGATAAGCCCTGATTGTAGGCGTCACTGCCGGTACTGTCGGTGTGACCAGCAACTTCGACGACCGTCTGCTCAAACTCGGCCAGAACCTTACCCACCGAATTCAATACGTCATAGAAGCCTGGGCTAAGATCGGAGCTATCGGTTGCGAACGTCACATTTCCGGGCATGTTCAGTGTGATGTTGTCGCCGTTGCGAGCCACGCTGACGCCAGTACCTTCAAGTTCAGCACGAAGCGTCGCTTCCTGCTTATCCTGGTAGCGACCAATCGCACCGCCGGCCAGAGCGCCGATACCCGCGCCGATTAACGCGTGCTGGCGACGCTCCACAGCGTCGTCACCTGAGATCAGGCCAACAACGACACCCGCTGCGGCGCCAATCAATGCGCCTTTGGTCGTATTGCTCGTCTGCTCTTCACGCGTATACGCATCGAGTGTTTTACAACCGCTCACAAGAACTGTCGATACAGCCAATGCGAGTATTAATTTCTGAGATCTGATATTCATGATCCTTCCTCTTGCTTGCAGTATGTACAGGTGCATTGTATGCGTCTGTTGCCTGAACGCAGACTTAATTGACGCCCTTATGTTCAGATAAGTCACAATCTCTGCCCAATTTGAGAGCTGCGTCACAAGTGCGGCGAGCAATCTGTAGAATGACCATTCTACACTTGGGAGCGAACTGTGACCGATATCGATAACTGGCTGATTCGCTATGCAGCGTCACACGAGACTCTGCGCAACCCAATAGTGTATTGGGCCGCGGTTCCCATGCTTGTCGTCGGATTGACCGGCCTGCTGTGGGGATCGCCCGTTCCTAAGGAATTCACGCAGATATCACTGCTGTTGAATTGGGGCAGCGCCTTCCTAATGGTGACTGCCATTTACTATTTCATCATCTCGCTCGCCCTTGCGATCGGCTTGTTGCCATTCCTACTGGGTTTGGCGTCGATACAATTGTGGCTTGCCAATTCAGGATACCCGCCGGTCGCGATTTCAACCGGACTAGTCGCCGCGGGAGTCGTTGGCATCGCGCTGGGACGCGGTGGGCAGCCGCGCGCGATCATCCAGGACCTGCAGCTCGTCATGATCGGACCCGCATGGCTGTTATCGGTCATATATAAGCGCTTCGGTATCCCGCTATAGTCGGTTAGAATCGACGCCCCAATTAGCTTAGCAACCTTAGGATTACGCCCGTGAGCAGAAAACTCGATCCCA
>Ga0209344_10003119_pt1 | contig 16874 bp, 16 predicted proteins | sample Cruoilmetagenom6_FD_187293 | JGI IMG/M metagenome (GOLD analysis project Ga0209344, IMG submission 187293) | Oil polluted marine microbial communities from Coal Oil Point, Santa Barbara, California, USA - Santa Barbara Oil Seep Sample 6 (SPAdes)... | ecosystem: Environmental > Aquatic > Marine... | reverse complement strand
CACTCCTTTTCTTTTGTATTATTTATCCTTTTTTCTACTTCGATCTTTGCCCAAGACGCGACTTATAAAATTGAATTTATAAGTAATTGGAGCAGTACTACACATCCAACAGATTATCCCTCTGCCACGGCTCATTGGTCACCTCTAATAGGTACCACCTATAAAGATGTTTCTGCTTTTCTAGAGTTAGGAGTAACCACAACTAATGGTGTTGAACAAGTCGCTAAAAGTGGAGGAACTTCCATAATTACGCAAGAAATAAATATATTAATTGCTTCAGGAAGCGCTTATGAACTCATAAGTGGTTCTGGTTTAGGAACTGGACCAGGAACAATTACAATTAATGACGTAAATGTAGATGCTGATTTTCCAAATATAACTTTGCTATCCATGATCGCTCCTAGCCCAGATTGGATCGCTCAAGTCAATAATTTAAAATTGACTGATGTTAATGATAACTGGTTGACTTCAATTTCTGTAGATGTTTATGCTACTGACGCAGGTACTGATAGCGGAACAACCTATAATTCTGCAGATGCTGGTACCAACCCGCGTGACAATATTACTAGCCTTCAAAATACCTTACCTTTCTCTGACCAAATTGTTGGAACCTTTGTTTTTACTCTTGAACAAGTTTTATCTGTTTCAACAAATGAATTAGAAAATTCTATTTTTGTTTATCCGAATCCGAATAAAGGAAGAATTTTCATCAATAACTCAGGAAATAATATCCTTGAAAAAGCAACCATTTATACTGCTAACGGTAGAAAAGTAAAAGAATTTACTACTATTACCAACCAAAATAGTTTAAATGTAAATACGCTTAATAGCTGATTATACTTTTTAAAACTTAACTCCAATAAGAGCTTCATTACTAAAAAATTTGTAATTCAATAATCTGTAACATTTTAAGAAAAATGCGTCTTGTAGTTAGATGCTTAAATTAGTATCTTTACAATCAATCATTAATCAATTAAATCTTAAAATTATGGAAAATTATTTCACTTACATCCCTATTATTTTTATACTGGTCTTTTTGCTACCACTTATCTTTTTTATTGTCAAGCAGCAAACTGCAGTTATCATTGAACGGTTTGGGAAATATCAAAGTATCCGTCATTCTGGATTGCAATTAAAAATTCCTCTTGTTGATAGAATTGCTGGAAGAATGAGTTTAAAAATTCAACAATTAGATGTTATTATAGAAACAAAGACATTAGATGATGTATTTGTTAAGTTAAAAGTATCTGTACAATACAAGGTTATTAGAGATAAAGTATATGATGCTTTTTACAAGCTTGATTACCCTCATGATCAAATTACAAGTTATGTGTTTGATGTAGTTAGAGCAGAAGTACCAAAGATGAAGTTAGATGATGTTTTTGTGAAAAAAGATGATATAGCTATTGCCGTAAAAACTGAGCTTAACGACGCTATGATTACCTATGGCTATGACATTATTAAAACTTTAGTTACTGATATTGATCCTGATTCACAAGTGAAAGAAGCGATGAACAGAATTAATGCTTCAGAACGTGAAAAGATTGCTGCTCAATTTGAGGGTGACGCTGCTCGTATTTTAATTGTAGAAAAAGCAAAAGCTGAAGCTGAAAGCAAGCGCTTACAAGGACAGGGTATTGCAGATCAACGTCGTGAAATTGCACGTGGTTTGGAAGAGTCTGTTGAGGTATTAAATAAAGTTGGGATCAATTCTCAGGAAGCTTCGGCATTGATCGTGGTAACACAACACTATGATACGTTGCAGTCAATCGGACAAGAAACAAATAGTAATTTAATATTATTACCTAATTCACCGCAAGCGGGAAGCACTATGTTAAACGATATGGTGGCCTCGTTTACGGCTAGTAATCAAATTGGTGAAGCAATGAAAAAACAGAAAAACAAATAAATACTATTTAGAAAAACAAAAAAGACGCAATTAATTGCGTCTTTTTTTATGTTTTAAAGTTTATAAATTTATTCCTCTTCTTTAGCCTTTTCGCTTTCCTCTTCCTTGGTTGCACTTTTGAATTCTTTTATTCCGGTGCCTAATCCTTTCATCAATTCTGGTAATTTTCTACCTCCAAATAAAAGTAGTATTGCCAAACCAATGATAATCCATTGCCATGGTCCTACAAATCCTAAAAATATTGCTGCTGTTATCATTTTATTTTGTTTTTACATAACAAAGGTAATAATTAAATGCTTATTCAGATAACAAAAATTTATCCTTTATTTTTAATTGTACCCCCAATTACTTTTTGTGTTGTCACTTTTTCTGGATCTCCTTTATAATAAATTTTACCCCCAAAACGTACTTTTGCTTCTAAAAAAGAACTTACATTTACTTCTGCTATTGCGCCTGAAGCACAGGTCACATCACTGTTTTCTGTAAGTAATTCATACGAATCATAAACTCCTCCCGTGGTAACTTCAACTTCTTGATTTTTTGCAGTCCCCCTTAGTCTAATATTACCACCAGTAACCGCTTTCACTGTAAGAAATGGAACATCTAAAACGATATGAATATAGGCTCCCTCTTGTGAACGTATGGTAACATTTTGTTGTTTAAATACCTCATCAGAAAAAATAGCAGCTCCTTCATTTGCATCAAGAATATCAATATCTTCCTTATAAAATAATTTAATTTTTACGCGCTCATCATCGTAAACTTCTGGGAAATTTAAAAATACCTTCAGTTTTCCATTGGTGTTTTTAACAGTTACATTTTTCTTTTTTTCACCTGAAATGATAATTTTCTGTTCATCAGATCTTACCAATTCTAAACTAAGTCCGTTAAACACTTTGAGAATCGTAAAATCACCTAGATTTATTGTTCTTTCTTGCGAATATGAGATCGATGATATTAACAATAAGAGTATTAGGTAATTTCTTTTAATTTTCATAATGGCTTTCATATAAGGGGAGTTAAATATTTCAAATATAGCAACTATAAAGTAAACTTAATAGTACTTTATATTAGTTAAAATTTATGTTAAATTATCCTCCGTTCATCAAATCAAAATCCAAATGTTTACGTTCTAAATCTGTGTTCTTTACTCTAACCGTAACTTCGCCTCCTAATTGTAATAAATTATTAGTTGCTTGACCCACAAGGGCATATTGTTTTTCATCATAGATATAATAATCATCTTTAATATCTCTTATTCTAACCATTCCTTCACATTTATTCTCGATGATCTCAACATAAATTCCCCATTCGGTAACACCAGAAATAACACCTTTAAACTCTTGATCTTGATGGTCTTGCATATATTTAACCTGCATGTATTTAATAGAATCTCTTTCAGCTTTTGATGCTAGTATTTCGCGTTCAGAGGAATGTTGACATTTTTCTTCATAAATAGCAGCTTTTGGTGATTTTCCACCATCCAAATAATGTTGTAATAAACGATGCGTCATCACGTCTGGATAACGACGAATCGGAGAAGTAAAATGACTGTAATAATCAAATGCTAAACCGTAATGGCCAATATTATCTGTGGTATAAATAGCTTTACTCATCGAGCGAATGGTTAAAGTCTCTATCATATTAGACTCTCCTTTACCTTTTACATCACTTAATAATTTATTCAAGGAACTTGAAATAGATTCTTTTGTTTGTGTATTAATCTGATATCCGAATTTTCCAATAATCTGTTTTAAACCATCTAATTTTTCAGGGTTAGGTTCATCGTGAATTCTATAAATAAACGTGTCTTTTGTGGGGGAACCGTTTTTACTTTTACCGATAAATTCAGCTACTTTTCTATTGGCTAATAACATAAATTCCTCAATTAACTTATTAGCACCTTTTGACTCCTTAAAATAAACTCCTATTGGTTCAGCATCTTCATTTAAACTAAACTTCACCTCAACTCTATCAAAAGTAATCGCTCCTTGTTTAAGACGCTTATCGCGGAGTTTTTTTGCTAACTCATCCAGCTTCAAAGTTGCTTCTACAATTTCTTTTTCAACTGTATATCCCTCACCTGTAATGGAAATGTTAGAAGGGATAACGTTTGATCTTGATTCGATAATTTCTTGTGCTTCTTCGTAGGCAAAGCGCTTGTCAGAATAGGTAACAGTTCTCCCAAACCATTCATTTATAATTTCCGCTTTAGCGTTCATTTCAAAAACAGCAGAAAATGTTAGCTTTTCTTCGTTTGGGCGTAAAGAGCAAACACCATTTGACAATACTTCCGGTAACATTGGTACAACTCTGTCAACCAAATAAACCGACGTAGCACGACTATACGCTTCGTCATCTAAAATGGTATTTTCACTTAAATAATGTGACACATCGGCAATATGAATTCCTATTTCATAATTACCATTTTGTACTATTTTAAATGACAATGCATCATCGAAATCTTTTGCATCTTTTGGGTCAATTGTAAATGTTAGCGTATCACGCATATCTCTACGCATAGAGATTTCTTCTTTACTTATTTCTACTGATAATTTAGCTGCATCTTGTTCAACTTCTTCCGGAAATTTATAGGGTAATCCATATTCTAATAAAATAGAATGAATTTCCGTATCATGTTCTCCCGGTTTACCTAGAACAGTAAGAATTTTTCCAAAAGGATTTTTAGAATTATCCGGCCAATCTGTAATTTTTGCTAATACCTTGTCTCCGTGTTCAGCGCCATCAATATGCTTTTTAGAAATAAAAATATCTGCATACATTTTCGGATTGTCAGGTAAAACAAATCCAAAATTCTTACTCATTTGTAAGACACCTACAAATTCTGTTTTTGCCCTCTCAATTATTTCTATTACCTCACCTTCATATCTGTCATTATTTCGTCTTCTATATACATATACTTTAACAGTATCACCATCTAATCCTTTATTTAAATTTATAGTTGGTATAAAAGCATCGTGCTCTAAATCGTCACAAATAAAATAAGCATTTCTATTAGAAGTAACATCTAAAACACCTATTTTATAATGTTCATTCTGAATAATCTTGTATTTACCCCGCTCTGTTTCTTCAATTCTTTTTTGAGCTTTTAGTTCTTCTATTTTTTTTATGACTTGTTGCTTACCATTATTATCCTCAACTTCAATTTTAGATGCTATTTGCTTATAATTGAATGATTTTTGAGAATTTTGATTTAAGAATTTTAAAATTTTAGATGCTAAATCTTTAATCACACTTCCCTTCTTCTTGTAAAATCTTTTACTCTTTTTTGACATCTAATTTTGGCTCTTTTTGTTTGACTAAAAATACAAATAATTTAACAAAGCTATTAATTAAATAACTATTTGTATTTTGCTTGAAAATTAGCCCCAAATCTTCAAATTTTTTCATGGAAAACACCTGGTATATTATTGCTAATCCCACGTCTGGAAATGGATTAGTACAAAGAAAATGGAAAAGAGTTATTACAAGTTTAGATCAGAATAATCTAATATACCAATTTACCTTTTCCGAATATGAACACCATGAGCAAGAACTAGTATATAATGCTTTAAAAAAAGGCTTTAAAAAATTTATTTGTGTTGGTGGTGATGGTACTTTACATCATATTGTAAGTGGAATAATGACTCAAAAAATTATTGATTTATCTCTTATAAAAGTGGCTGTTATTCCTATGGGTACAGGAAATGATTGGGTAAAAACTTATAAAATTCCAAAAAACATTAAAAAATCAATTACAATTATTAAAAAAGAGAATATAATAAAACAGGATATTGGTGAATTAATCACACTAAACACAGAAGAAAAATTTTATTTTAATAATATTGCGGGACTAGGCTTTGATGCGTTTGTGGTAAAAAATGTAATTAGATATAAAAAATTTGGTGCTTTTGCATACTTATTAGGTACACTTTCTACTTTTGTACAGTATAAAAAATGTATTCTCAAAATTGAATTTAATAATAAGATAATCTATTCGAAAGCATTACTCACCTTAGTTGGCATTTGTGAATATTGCGGTGGTGGTATGCAGCTCACTAAAAAAGGAAGTAGTACCGACGGCTTGTTTGATATTTCTATAGCTAAAAATTTCAATTTCTTATCTATACTAAAAAATATAGTGAGGTTTTATAATGGTAAAATTATCGAACATAAGGAAGTTGAAACATATAAAGCAGCATCCATAAAAATAGAAACTAATGATGATACTAATTATATACAAGCTGATGGTGAATTAGTAGGTACGGGTGGCTTTAAAGCTACCCTAATTCCTAAAGCAGTTTCTTTTGTAGTTCCTTAGAAAATTGATTAAAGGCCGGTAATTTTGCGAATTCGATTATTACCTCTATCAACAACATATAAATTACCTACTTTATCGAAACCAATACCTGTTGGATTAGATAATTTAGCGGCAGTTGCTAAACCTCCATCTCCTGAAAAACCAGATTTACCAGTACCAGCAATTGTAGTGACAATACCTGTAGTTATGTCTATTTTCCTTACTCTATTTGTGCCACGATCAACATAAAATAAATTTCCGTTACTATCTATTGCTAAACCTAACGGGTTTGAAAGATTAGATTCTATTGCTAAAATGCCATCTTTTGTCTTACTTTTTTTTCCGGTTCCGGCAATCGTAGTAATAATACCGGTCTTTGTGTTTATTTTACGAATTCTGTCATTACCAGTATCAGAAAAATATAAATTTCCGTTTTTATCTATTACTAAACCTGTTGGGTTAGATATTCGTGCATTAGTTGCTAATTTTCCATCACCAGAAAAACCTATTTCATCAGTTCCAGCAGCATCTGTAATATCGCCTGTAGCAAAATCCACACGGCGTATTTTGCTTTCTCCAGGTACTGATACAAATAAATTTCCGTCTTGGTCAAAAACTACATTAAAAGGTCCGGCTAGATCATAATTAATATTAGGTGCTTCAATTTCAGATTTAGTACCAACTAATGTCATTGAATTACCAGAATTTACATTTACTTTTCTAATTCTTTCATTTTTCAATTCAGCTATATATAAATTCTCATTTTTATCGAAGGCGATACCAGTTGGTGTTTTTAAACCATCTGTAGCATATTTATCTTCATTTCTTATAATAGTAGTAATAATACCTGTTTCTGTATCTATTTTACGAATACTATTATTATAAGTATCAGCTATATATATATTCTCGCCACTATCAAAAGTTAAATTTACCGGTAAATTTAACTTAGCTGAAGTAGCTTGTCCGCCATCTCCGGAAAAACCGGTTTTACCATTACCTGCAATAGTTGTAATAATTTGTGCATTAATAGTTAAAGCAAGCATTAAAAAAAACATCAATAAAATCTTCTTCATAACATCAAGTTAAATAGAAATGTATAAATTTTATGAAGCTAAGATACAATTTTTAAAAATCGATATGTTAAAATAATCTTAATAAAAATGTAACAGTTTTATAATTACTTCGTCTTTAATATAAGAGACAATAATTAATTAATGAAAAATTTTTATAAAATACTAGCTATCTTTCTACTACTTTTTAGTTTAGGTCTCTTCATAAGTTACGTAACTATTACTAAATCATTTAAAAAATCTCATGAAGAAGAATCGGTTACTAAACTTTCTACTTCTCTTCTAAAAGATACTTATCAAGTCAGTTAATTTATCTTATTAACATTATATAATATAAGAGTTATTTATTTTAAAATTTTAAAAAATTAATGATTGTTATTATAGCTTGTTAATTTGCTAAATAAAATTTTTAATATTTATTTTGATTTTTCACTTTTTAAAAAGAATTAACATCTATTAACATATTATTAGATAGTTAATATATTATAAATCAGATATTCTTTACAGTTTATTAACAGATGGTTAATTTTAGAAATAAACTAAAATATTTAATATTTAATATTTAAAAAGAGTTTATAAGTCCTTTATTAAATGTTTATAAAGTATAATTAAAAACTTATAATATTTTTAGGATATTTCATTTCTAATTTTGCATTGTTATTTATTTTTAAATAGCAAAATTATCTTATTAGAATTTAAGGATAATTTATAAACATTTTATGTAATATTTAATACAACTGATTTTTAAACTATTATAACTTTTCATTAACAATCGATAGATTTTATGTTTATAAGTATCATTTGTTTAAATTTGTTTCATTAATGTATAAAAAGAAAGAATGAATATTGCAATAGGTAATGATCATGCCGGTACGGTATACAAATATGAAATTGTAAAACTTTTAGAATCTAAAGGATACACAATAGAAAATTTTGGGACTGATGTAGAAAGTAGTGTTGATTATCCCGATTTTATTCATCCAGTTGCAAATGCTGTTGAGCATAAAAAAGCTGATTATGGTATCATTATTTGTGGTAGTGGAAACGGAGCTCAAATGACAGCTAACAAACATCAAGGTATTAGAGCAGCTCTATGTTGGAATAATGAATTAGTTGAATTAGCACGTCAACATAACAATGCTAATGTATTGAGTATTCCTGCTCGCTTTGTTTCAGTACATCAAGCATTAGCTTTTGTTGAAATATTTTTAAATACGAAGTTCGAAGGTGGTCGTCACCAAAACAGAGTTAATAAAATATCTTGTTGATTTTTAATTAAAATGGGCCAGAACCACAATCATAATCATTCTCACCATAAATTATCTGGCAGAAATTTACTCATTTCTATTTTTCTTAATATTTTAATTACCACAGCACAAATTATTGGCGGAATAATTTCTGGTAGCTTAGCATTGATATCGGATGCAGTTCACAATTTATCTGATGTAATTTCCTTAGTTATAAGTTACATAGCAAATTTATTAACTAATAAAAAGAAACAAACATTAGAAAAAACTTTTGGCTATAAAAGAGCTGAAATTATAGCAGCTTTTGTTAATGCAGCTACCTTAATTGTTATTGCAGTCTTTTTGGGAATTGAGGCAATAAAACGTTTTAATAACCCAAAGATTATAAACAGTGAATTAGTTATTTGGCTAGCTCTATTAGGTATCGCTTTTAACGGCTTTAGTGTATTACTTTTAAGAAAAGATGCTACTCATAATATGAATATGAGATCGGCCTATTTGCATTTATTATCTGACATGTTAACGTCAGTAGCCGTTCTTGTCGGAGGATTATTAATGAAGTATTTTGAAATTTACTGGGTTGATGCAGTTCTTACAATTTTAATATCGATTTACCTTTTACAAATGAGTTGGCGAATTTTTCTTGATTCGCTAAAAATATTAATGCTTTTTGCACCAGACCATATCAAAATTAGTGACGTTGTTAATGAACTTTCTAAAAACAAATCCATTAGAAATATTCACCATATACATATTTGGCAACTTAATGAACGAGATTGCCATTTTGAAGCACATATTGAATTTAAAAGTAATATTAAACTATCAGAATTTGATATCATTTGTAAAGAATTAGAAAAAATTTTATTAGAAAAATTTCATATTAATCACTGTAATTTTCAACCGGAATTTGATCGTGATGACTCTAAAGAAATAATTATTCAAGATTAGAATATGAAATGGACCTTTAAAGAGTATAAAGAGCTCACACTTGATGAATTTCATACCATACTTCAATTGCGAATTGATGTTTTTGTTGTTGAACAAAATTGCCCGTATTCTGAATTGGATAATAAAGATAAACTAGCCTATCATTTATTCGCTTTCGCGAAAGAAAACCCAAATGAAATTATTGCTTATACTCGAATTTTTAAACCAGGCGACTATTATAAATATGCTGCTTTTGGCAGAGTTGTGGTACATCCTAATTATCGAAAGAAAGAGTTCGGTAGAGTACTTATACAAGAAACTATTCATAAAATAGAAGAATATTTTAATACCTCGACAATTAAAATAGGAGCACAGACCTATCTACAAAAATTTTATGAATCTTTTGATTTTAAACAAGATGGGGATCCATATATAGAAGATGGAATTCCACATATTTATATGATCCGTAACTAATTTATTTTTAATTCACCTTTAATAAATTTATCAATATAGCCGGCTATTTCCTCCCCCTTTTCTTCCTGCAAAAAATGACCGGAATCGCTAATAATAATTTTTTCTTGTTCTGAACTTGATGGAATTAATTTATAGAAAAATTTCTCTAAACCACTCATCATTTTGTCTTTATCTGAAAATAAAACTAAGGCTGGTTTTGTCCATTGTGACAAGACTTCTCTCGCTTTTTTCATCTCTTTAACTCCTAAATGGTTGGGTTTTGTGGGTACCAATGTAGGAAAAGCTTTAGCCCCACCTTTATGTTTGGTTGTAGGAAATGGTGCCTTATAAGCTGCAATTACCCCCTTTGATAGCTCTTGATGAGTTCCTTTTTGTATAATTGAGCCAACCGGTAATGACGGATGATATTTGGCAAATTTTTGCCATACCTTAAAAAAACCCCCTAATGGTTTTCCGATAGGTAGAAAAGTATTTAAGACAATCACTCTTTTGAATTTTTCAGGCTGCTCGCCCAACAAACTTAAACCCAGCAATCCGCCCCAATCTTGAACTACTAAAGTAATGTCCTTTAGATCTAATTTTTCGATGAAATTTTTAAGCGAGCTTAAATGAAGATCAAAAGAGTAATGTTTCCAATTGACAATTTTATCAGATTTACCAAAACCAATTAAATCAGGCGCTATAAATCGATAAGCTTTTAAAACAGGAATAAACTTTCGGTATAAATAACACCAACTAGGCTCACCATGCAATGCTAAAATTACCTCGCCTTTACCTTCATCTATATAATGCATTTTTAAAGAATTAAAATCTACATAATTTTCTTCATAGGGAAAGTCTTTTATATTTCTAAATCTGGAAGGGTCAGTTTTTAATATTTGCATAATTTTTTTTGTTTTAAAGTTACATATTATTAGTCAAGTATTTTATTTTGTAACTTCCCAATATCAATATTAATTTTTCATGATTCAATCATATAAAAAGAAACCAAACCTTCAAGAAAAATATGATACTATTATTATAGGATCAGGCATGGGGAGCTTGGCTACGGCAGCAATTTTAGCTAAAGAAGGACAGAAAGTACTTATTCTTGAAAGACATTATACTGCCGGAGGTTTTACACATATTTTTAAAAGAAGAGGGTACGAATGGGATGTAGGGATCCATTATATTGGTGAGGTTCAACGTGAGAATAGTATCGTAAAAAAACTCTTTGATTATATTTCAGATAATAATTTGAAATGGGCAGATATGGGAGAGGTTTATGATAAAATTATCATAGGCGATAAAGAATATGATTTTGTTAAAGGGGTACAAAATTTTAAAGAAAAAATGGTTTCATATTTTCCTGAAGAAGAAAAAGCCATAACAAAATATATCCGTTTAGTTTTTGATGCTAATAAAACCAGTAAGAATTTTTATATGGATAAAGCATTACCTTCTATTTTAAGCAAATTAATTGGTGGAAAAATGCGCAGGCCTTATCATAAATATTCAGATAAAACCACTTATGAGGTATTACGAAGTTTAACAGTGAATGAGGAGTTAATAAAAGTGCTAACCGGGCAGTATGGTGATTATGGTTTGGCACCTAAGAAAAGTAGCTTTGTTATGCATGCTGCTGTAGCCAGGCATTATTTTAGTGGAGGCAGCTTTCCTATTGGAGGTTCTTCACAGATTGTAGATACCGTTGCTCCTGTTATTGCTTCCTCAAAAGGGACAATTCTAATTTCTGCAGAAGTTGACGAAATTATAGTAGAAAACAATACTGTTAAAGGAGTTCGAATGATCGATGATAAAACTTTTTTAGCAAAAAATGTTATCAGTGGAGCAGGAATTATGACAACTTATAATAAATTACTACCGCAAAGTAGCTTAGTAAAAAATAAATTAAAAGAGCAATTACAATCAGTTCATCGCTCAGTTTCTCATGCTTGTTTGTATATTGGTTTAGAGGGATCACCCAAAGAATTACAATTACCAAAAACTAATTATTGGATCTATCCTGACGATTTAGATCACGATGCTTGTGTAGAGCGATATATGAACGACTTAGATGCAGATTTTCCGGTTGTTTATATTTCTTTTCCATCGGCAAAAGATCCGGATTGGCCAAATAGATATCACGGTAAAAGCACAATTGATATTATAACTTTATTGCCATATGATGCTTTCAATTCTTGGTCTGATACTAAATGGAAAAAAAGAGGAGCTGAATATGACTTACTTAAGGAAAAAATAGCAAAAAGATTATTAGAGGTATTATATAAACATTTACCTCAGGTACAAGGGAAAGTTGATTATTATGAATTATCAACTCCACTTACAACGCAGCATTTCATAAATTATGAAAAAGGGGAAATCTATGGCTTAGACCATACTCCACAACGTTTTCGTCAACAGTTCTTAAAACCAAGAACACCAATTAATAATTTTTATTTAACAGGTCAGGATATTATGACGGCGGGAGTTGGATCTGCTTTATTTTCTGGAGTTCTGACGGCAACTGCTTTAACAGGAAAAAATGTACTTAAAAAAATAATAAGATCTAAATAAAATATTGAGTCATTCTAAAGAACTATTTTTTAATAATTGTACATAAAACCGAACACTATTATTAAAATCTTTTACAGCCATTCTTTCATTTAATCCATGAAAAGATTTAATGTTTGTTGAATTCATTATCACCGGAGAGAACCTGAAAATATTTTCTGATATATCATTAAAATGTCTTGAATCAGTTGCTCCAACAACCAAATAAGGAGCAATTAATACATTTGGATATAACTGTTTAATTGTTTTTGAAATAGTATTGAATCCTAATCCGGTAGTGCTTGAGACTTTTGACGGATTAGAAGAAAAATTTCCTTCAGTAATAGTTATACGCTCATCGTTAATTGTTTCTTTAACACGCTTAATTACTGATTCAGTTGTATTTTCTGGGTCAATTCTAAAGTTAATGGTAGCCTTTGCAAATTGAGGAATAATATTATCTTTTACCCCGCTATTAAAAATGGTGGGAGATGTTGTTGTTCTTATCATTGCATTTCCAGATGAACTTTTTTCATATACATTGATAATTAGAGATTTTAAAATTGATTGATTAGCAAATACTATTTTGTTTAATAAGGGCATTTCAGGACCTAAATATTCAATAAACCCCTCAAGAGGTTCAGATATTTTTGCAGGAAAAGGATTTGATTTAAGTTTTGTAACAGCATTTGCAATAACGTCGATTGCAGTTTCTTTTTCTGGCATTGATGAATGCCCACCTTCTAATTTAACTGATAATTCCAATGAAATAAAACCTTTTTCTGCAATACCTATAAGCGCTACGTCTTTTTCAATATCGGGTATCATACCTTGTGTAATACTTCCTCCTTCATCTACAACAAATTCAGCCTCTACACCTTGCTCTTTTAAGTATTTTGCAATAATTAAAGCGCCATTTCTTCCACCAATTTCTTCATCATGACCCAGGGAAATATAGATACTTCTTTTAGGTTTAAAATTATCTTCTAGTAAATACTCAATAGCCTCCATGATTCCAATAACACCAACTTTATCATCAATTGTACCACGTCCCCAAATTGTATCATTCTTTACTTCACCACTAAAGGGTGTCATTTTCCAATCAGATAAATTTTCTTGAATTACAGGAACAACATCTAAATGACCCATCAATATAATAGGTTTTAATTCAGGTTTTGAACCCTTTAAGTAATATAAATAACTATAAGAATTGAATGTTTTCTTTTCAAGAATGGAGTCTGTTAAAGGATAAGTTCTTTTTAAAAAGGTTGAGAATTTTTCAAACTGAACTGAATCAAAATCTGATGTGTTTTCATAAGAGATGGTCTGTATTTTAAGTGCGTCAGAAAAATTTTGAATAGAAGAATCTCCAATATTTATAATTTCTATAGGCTCAGTATTGACTTGTTTCGATTTAAAATTTAGCGTATTATAAGCCAAATAGACACACAGACACACTAATATTATTATTGCCAAGAGAAGAAACTTTTTTATGGTTTTCATTGAAGGAGGTTCTTATTTTAATTTTCTAATAATAATTTATAGATTAAACGAATATACATATTTATTTACCAATTTTTAATGGTATAAAAAGTTCAGTTCATTCAACATCTTTTTCGTACTTTAGCTCCACTTATTTTACAAATTATTTTTAAGAATTATTATGGCAGAAGACAAAGAAAAATCAGCAAAACTTAAAGCGTTACAACTTACTTTAGATAAACTTGATAAAACTTATGGAAAAGGTTCCGTTATGCGATTGGGAGATAGTGTTACTGAAGATGTAGATTCAATTCCTTCAGGTTCTTTGGGGTTGGATATAGCATTAGGAGTTAATGGTTACCCTAGAGGTAGAGTTATTGAAATTTATGGCCCTGAGTCTTCAGGTAAAACTACCCTTACTTTACACGCTATTGCGGAGGCTCAAAAAGCTGGCGGTATTGCAGCTTTTATTGATGCAGAACATGCTTTTGACCGTTTTTATGCTCAAAAATTAGGTGTAGATATCGATAATTTAATTATTTCGCAACCAGATCATGGTGAACAAGCTTTGGAAATAACAGAAAATTTAATTCGTTCGGGTGCTGTAGATATTGTTGTAATTGATTCTGTTGCTGCCTTAACCCCTAAAAGCGAAATTGAAGGAGAAATGGGTGATTCTAAAATGGGTCTGCATGCACGTTTAATGTCTCAGGCACTTCGTAAACTTACAGGGACTATAAGTAAAACCAACTGTACGGTAATTTTTATTAATCAACTGCGTGAAAAAATAGGTGTAATGTTTGGTAACCCTGAAACTACTACTGGAGGTAATGCACTTAAATTTTATGCATCTGTTCGCTTAGATATCCGCCGAAGAACACAAATAAAAGATGGTGATAAAGTCATTGGGAATAGTACTAAAGTTAAGGTTGTAAAAAACAAAGTCGCCCCTCCATTTCAAATAGCCGAATTTGATATTATGTACGGTGAAGGAATTTCTAAAACAGGTGAAATTGTAGATTTAGGAGTTGAGTATGGTATTGTAAAAAAGAGTGGCTCTTGGTTTAGTTATGGTGAAACTAAATTAGGTCAGGGTCGAGATGCAGTAAAGGCGCTTATAAAAGATAATCCGGATCTGGCTGAAGAACTAGAAACAAAAATAATGGAACACCTTAATAGTGTAGAATAATCAATATCTTAATAAAAAAAGCCAACTAAATTTTAGTTGGCTTTTTTTATTTTCTTATTGAAAGGTATGTATATTAACCTTTATTCATATTTTTGATATAATGTTCTAAGGCCATTGTCATTGAAGGCCTTTCCTTAGTTGGGGCAGCAATATCTACTCGCAAACCAGCTTCTTCAGCAGCTTTTATTGTAGTATTTCCAAAAACGGCTATTAGTGTTTTGTTTTGTTCAAAATCAGGAAAATTCTGGAATAAAGACTGAATTCCTGAAGGACTAAAGAATACTAAAACATCATAATAAACATTCTTCAAGTCAGACAAATCACTAACCACAGTTCTAAACAGAACGGCTCTTTCCCAAGAAACTTCTAATTCATCTAAAATTTGAGGAACTATAGGCTTTAATTTATCTGAAGACGGAAGTAAAAACTCCTCCGTTTTATGCTTCTTAATAAGTTTTGTAAGGTCTTGAAAAGTACGCTCTCCAACGTAAATTTTACGTTTTCTATAAACAACATACTTTTGCAGATAATATGCTACGGCTTCAGACTGACAAAAATATTTCATGTCATCAGGTACCTTAAAACGCATTTCTTCAGCTAGTCTAAAATAATTATCAATAGCGTTTCTACTGGTAAAAATTACCGCAGTAAAATTTGCAAAATCAATTTTCTGATTTCTTACCTCTCTTGATGATTCTCCTTCAACATGAATAAAAGACCTAAAGTCAATTTTTACTTTTTGCTTTTCAGATAAATCAAAATAAGGGGAATGTTCGGCATTTGGGGCAGGTTGCGAAACTAAGATCGTTTTTACTTTCATACACTTTTTTTGTTATAAACCTTAGACAGTAAATAGCTTATATAAAAAAATTAAAGGAGCTACTTCAAGGGCGCAAAGGTACAAAATAAAATAGAAGAAGTTATTAAAAATCAACTTTTGATTATTCTTGATAATTAAACCATAGTATAGGAGCAACAAAAAAATAGCAATAACGGAAACAATAACTGGTATCACGGTTGAATCTTGATTAAGATATAAGGTTAATACTAATAAAGGAAAAATTATCAGGCAAAAATTACTTAAATAGCTAATTTTCAGATAAGTAATATTTTCATGCTCCTTTTCCTTTTCAATTACAATTGCTAATAATTTACCAATAAAATAGCGTAATACTGTAAAAATAAAAACACCAGTCAAAATACTTAAGAAAAAACTAAATTCAAATTCCTTAGCTATAGAATTATTTGTTTTTACCGCTATAAAAATCACCAATGAAAAAATAAATAGTTGTACAACCGCAAAAAAGATATTAAAAGAGTTTAAAATCAAAGGAGAGTGTTTAGAATAAATAACAAGATAGTTTCTTGAAAAAAACAAAGAAAAGAGTCGAGTAAAACGCTGGCTATAATTGTATTTTGCTAAAACTAAAAGCAATAAAATTATCATAAAAACAAGTGTTATCCAGTCTTTTGAATAGACAATTCTTTCAGTAGCTTGTAATGTAAAAAGCAATAACATTTATATTTTTTATGATAACGAAAGTAAATTTTATTTAAGGAATTTTTAAACTTTTACTAAGAAAAAATAGTAATTAATTACCTTACCTTTGTTGATTAAATTTTATTTAATGCAAGATACACTTGTAATAATTCCAACATTCAATGAAAAAGAAAATGTTGAAAATATAATAAGGGCGACATTTTCTCAACAAAAAGCTTTTCATATATTAGTTGTTGAAATTAT
>Ga0209344_10003118_pt1 | contig 16875 bp, 14 predicted proteins | sample Cruoilmetagenom6_FD_187293 | JGI IMG/M metagenome (GOLD analysis project Ga0209344, IMG submission 187293) | Oil polluted marine microbial communities from Coal Oil Point, Santa Barbara, California, USA - Santa Barbara Oil Seep Sample 6 (SPAdes)... | ecosystem: Environmental > Aquatic > Marine... | reverse complement strand
AACCCCAGTTTCTCCACGACCCGCAAACTCGGCGCATTCTCCGGACGGATACAGATCTCCATGCGGTGCAATCCCAACTGGAAAAAGCAGAAATCGGTCGCCAGCGCGACCGCCGTCGGAGTGAGCTCCTTGCCCGCAAAGCGCTCGGATACCCAATACCCCACCGAGGCCGACGCGAGAGAACCGTAGGTCATTGAGGAGACGTTGAGCTGACCGGCAACCTCACCGGCGTGCTCGATTACAAACGGCAGCCCCGAGCCGCCCCGAGACTGTTGAAGCAAACCGCGGATGCTCGATTTCACATCGAAAGACACTGGGCCGCTGGGGCTCGTTGCTTCCCACTTGCGCAGCCAGCTTCGGTTATCGCGAAGCTCCTTCTCCAACGCTCGCGCGTCGCGCACCCTGATGGGGCGAATGCTGATGTCACCGTCGCTGAGCGTCGGGATGCCGAAAGCCACCGTCTAGTCCAGTGTTGAACTGAACTGCTTTAGCCAGGGTCGCAGATCGGGGCCCAAATCGGCGCGATCAACCGCAAGTTGCACGATCGCTTTGATGTAATCGAGACGGTCACCCGTGTCGTAGCGACGACCACGGAAGACAACGCCGTACACGCCGCCGGCAACGTCGGTCTCTGCCATCTCAAGCAGGGCATCCGTCAGTTGGATTTCCCCGCCCTTGCCGGGATCGGTGCGTTCGAGGATGTCGAAGATCTCGGGGCGCAAAACGTAGCGACCGATAATCGCGAGGTTTGAGGGTGCCGTGCCCTGAGCAGGCTTCTCTACTAGACCGGTGATGCGCACGACGTCGTCATCATCGGTCGGTTCGACCGTCGCGATTCCGTACATGTGGCTTTGTGCAGGATCCACTTCCATAAGCGCAATGACGGTGGCGTTGCGAGCTTCCTGCTCGTCGAGCATGCGCGAGAGCAACACATCGCGAGCGTCGATGAGGTCGTCACCGAGGAGAACAGCGAATGGCTGATTCCCGACGTGCATACGAGCGCGAAGCACCGCGTGCCCCAGACCGCGAGGATCTCCCTGGCGCACGTAATGCATATCGGCAAGATCGTTGGAATACTCGACTTTGTGGAGGCGATCAGTGTCGCCCTTTTGCTCGAGCGTCGACTCGAGCTCCGTCATCCGGTCGAAATGGTTCTCGAGAGCATTCTTGTTTCGCCCCGTCACCATCAGCACATCAGTGAGACCAGCAGCAACCGCTTCTTCGACCACATATTGAATTGCCGGTTTGTCTACGACCGGCAACATTTCTTTCGGCATTGCCTTCGTTGCCGGTAAGAATCGGGTGCCCAGACCTGCAGCAGGAATAACCGCTTTAGTAATCTTCGATGCCATAGCAATAGGGTACTCGCCGAAGTCTCGTAGAATGCCTATATGACCGACGACGTCAGTCACGATAAACGTGCACTCCGGGCCGAATTACGCGAACGCCGCCGCATCTGCACCGCCAAAGAGCGGGAAGAATCAGAAGCCGGTGTCACCGCGAGCCTCATCGAACTCGCAACCCGCTTCGGCTCGACTTCAGTGGCCGCTTACCTCTCGACCACTGACGAACCAGAAACTCGCGGCTTCCTACGCTGGGCCAGCAACAACAACATCAGCGTTCTGCTCCCCATTTCCCGGCTCGATGGTCTCCTCGATTGGGCGCCCTACGATGGCGAAGAAGAAGATCAAGACCTCATCGGGATGCCCGCGCCCACGAGTGAGGTACTCGGCCCGATCGCTATCAACGATGTTGACCTCATCATCGTTCCTGCCGCATCCGTTGACCGCACCGGCATGCGGATGGGCTGGGGTCGCGGCTACTTCGACAAAACCCTCGGCTCCATGGAAGCGAAGCCGCCCATCTACGCCGTAATCTTCGACAACGAATTTGTGGATGCCGTGCCCACTGAACTTCACGACCAACCAGTCAATGGCATCGTTACCCCGTCGGGCATCGTGACCATTACCGAGCACAACTAAGGATCCCGTGCCCACCTACTCTTATCGCTGCACCGAATGCGACAACGCTTTCGACATTCAGCAGTCGTTCACCGATGACTCCCTGACCGTGTGCCCCGCCTGTCAGGGCAAACTCCGCAAGATTTTCTCCGCGGTCGGCGTCACGTTCAACGGGTCCGGTTTCTACCGCACCGACTCACGCTCGACCTCGAGTTCAAGCGATTCCAGCTCATCGTCGAGCTCGTCGTCCTCGGGTAAATCGAGCAAGCCGAGTTCAGATTCTTCATCGTCCGGTTCGTCGACCTCGGGGTCAGCGAGCACGTCGTCGAGCTCCACCTCAGGGTCGAGTTCGAAGCCGTCTTTGTCAAGCTCTTCTGCCTCGGCCGCAAAAGCGTCATAGTTGAGATATCCCCCACGAGAAGGAGCACGAATGTTAAGCGGATTCAAAGCCTTTATTTTGCGCGGCAACGTCATCGACCTTGCAGTTGCCGTAGTCATTGGCGCGGCGTTTACCGCCGTCGTTAACACCATCGTCGAAGCGGTCTTCAACCCCCTCATCGGAGCACTGTTCAACGCCGAATCGCTCGCGACCGCCCTCCCCGTCGTGATTCCGACCGCCGGTGACGCCGAAGCGGTCATCTACTTTGGCGCAGTTATTGCAGCCATCATCCAGTTCCTGCTCGTCGCTGTCGTCGTGTACTTCGCGATTGTTGCGCCCATGAACTACGCCAACAAGCTTGCCGAAGCTCGCAAGCCCAAGGCAGAAGAAGAGCCCGCTGGCCCCAGCGAAGCAGAACTTCTCGTTCAGATTCGCGATCTACTGGCCAAGCAGAACAGCTAACTAGGCCAGTACGCGGCAGCCCACGAATAGCGGACGGGCGGCCAAGAAGCGCTACCCCCAGTGCGGAGGTTTGTCGCCCTTGAGCCGCTCGTCGTTCTCGTGAGAGGCATGACGTTCGGGCTCTGCCGTGGGATGCGGATCTGACCCCGCCGGTGGTGGCGTCGTCACTCGACGTCGTTTGGAACGTCGTGCGCGCGGTGTACCGCCCTCTTGCACACTCCGCTCAGTTGTCTCCTTGGAGGCCTGCTCGGGCTCGTAGCTCGCCAAGGGATCGACGACGGCTTTAGGTGGCTGTCGTCGGGGCTCGGCGGCGTGCGTGCCGTCCACGGCTACTGCTCGGGACGTGGGGTGGGGATGATCGTGATCGGCTCCGTTGAAGGAGCAGGCTCGGCGCCGAGCATCCGCGCCACTTTGTCTGCCACTCGATCAGGATCGCTGAACAGCTCGAACGCGTGGACCCGCAGGTAATGCCAGCCAAGTCGCCGCAGAAGCTCGGGTCGAAGTCGCTGGGACTCGCGCAAGCTGGAGTCGTGAACCATCGCATCGGTCTCGATAGTTCCGCAGCGGCCGCCAAGAGAGGCAACGAGTCCCAGCTTTCCGCGATGGCCAAGCGCCACGCGCAAACCACGCCTCTCTAAGCGCTGGGCGAGATCGACGAGCATCGGATCGCCATCATCGGGGATAGGAGTCTCGGCATAGCGTGCATCGACTTCGTCGAGCACTTCAGCAAGGGCGATCGCGCCGTACTTCATTCGACCGTCGTCGAGGTCAGCAGAGCGGAACGAAGTGACAAGTTCGAGGGAGCGACGAGCGCGCGTCATTGCGACGGCAAGCAAGCGCTCTCCCCCAGGTTCGCCGAGAGCACCGAAGTCAGACAGCACCCGACCGTGAGGCGTTCGACCGTAGCCGATGGAGAAAATCACGCGATCACGGCTCTGCGCGACTGCTTGATCGATTGTCGTGACGGCAAAGGGTTCGGCGCGGTCGCCGATGATGACGTCAAGCAGTTCTGGGCGACGGCGGCTGACAGCATCCAACACCGCCTGCATGACTCGCACCGAGTGCACCGGGCTTGCCGTGATCACCATAAGCGACTCGTGGGGTCGCTTCGTGGCATGGTCGAGCACGAGCTCGACTACACGGGCAACCTCAGCATCCGGGCTTTCGACCGCCCCGGAGTCGGGATCCGGCATTCCGACGCCGTCAGCGATGTAACTGACCGCCAAACTGCCGTGCCCGAGGAAGCTGCCTGCCCAGGGCAAGGACTCAATCTGCCCGCCGTAGAAGCGACGGTTGACGAGTTCCGCAAGCTCTTCTCCGCCGGGGCGGTAGCTGCGTGTCAGAGTCAAGGTCGGCAGGAGCGCACTCAGCCGAGCGAAAGCGGAATCTTCGACGAGAGCTTCGCGCGCTTCATCGTCAATTGGGTCGGTGTCGACGGTCGCGTCGCGCACCGCGAACTCAAAAGGCGTTGGCGACTGAGTAACGGGATCCCCGACGACGACGACTTGTTTGGCCCGTCGAATGGCTCCGACCGCTTCAGCAACCGTTACCGCTCCGGCATCGAGCAAAAAGACCGCGTCGAAGGGCATCGTGTCGACGACCGAATCGATTTCGTATGGTGAGGCAAGCCACACCGGTGCAATCGTACGCGACAGGTGCGGAGCCGAGGTTTGCACGTCGAACGAGGTGAGCCGTTCTTTCGCCAACGCGCGCTTGAGGGCGCTTGCTTCGTCGGGCCAATCGACGAGACCGATCTTCCAGTTTTCCGCAATCTGCCACGACAGCTGCTTCGCGTTCGCGGAGGCGTGGGCCTCGTCGACGAGTCGGAAATCCGCCTCGAGTCGATCTACTACAGAGGTGTTCGCGTTCAGAAGCGCTCGATCCACTTCAAGCATCGAATCCAGGGCTGATTTCCACCACGACAGCTCGAGCTCGGCTGCCACCTGATCTTCGGGAACGTGCCGCTGGGCCAGATCATCAATAAGCGGCTGGAGCTTAAGATCGCGCAGGCTGCCCATGAGCGCCGTTCGCTCTTGAAGGTTGTTAAGCACGTCAGACTCGGCAGCGAGGGCGGATACTTTGTCCATCAAGAACGGAATCGGCAAACCAGACAGCTTCACGTGAGTGTCGGCGATCCCCAGCGGAATATCGAGCGCCGCAAGATCCTGCGAGACCTGCTGGAAAGACTGCTGCACTTCGCCGATACCGACGGGGACTGCAGGGCTGGCGCCCTCAGCAACAAAACGGTGCCACAGCACCCTCTGCTTCTGGATGCGCTGCAGAGCCGCATGCATATCCGGCACTCGTACGCCAGGACGAACATACTCGTGGGCAAGCTTTTTGAGACGACGACGATTCGCACTCGTCATGTCGGGGAAATCACGGCGCGGCGCCGTCGCGGCGATCAGTTCGGTGATTGCTCGATCAAACACTGTCGGCACGAAACGATCGAGCGTCTCCCGGAGATCGACAAGTAACCGTAGATAGACGCCGAGTTCGTCAATGCTCTGGAAGGGCCGCATGCGCGTATTGGAGACAAGTCGGTTGGCGACTCCCAGAAGCTCAGGCAACTGAACGTTGACACGCTGAGCGATTTCGTGTGCTTTGAGGGCCTCACCGCCATTGGCGAACTGGGCGCCATACCAAGGCGAATCGCCGGGGCCGTATTTGAACTCCCCCAGCTTGGCCGCGGCGATGATCACACCGGTCGCCGCACTTCGATCCTTCGCCAGCTTTTCGACGGCTTCACGAGAGAGCCGCGCTGTTGTCGATGGCGGGGTGGGAAGCAGCGCCAAGCGGCTGAGCTCCGAGACGCAATCGAGCACCGAGACGCCCAAAATTCCGTCGGAAACCGACATCGACTCGCGGTAGTCAAGCATGATCTTGCGCAGTCGAAGCAGCGCGTCATCCACGTCTTCAATCTGCGGCTTTGTCGCCTTCTCACTTCGCGAGATAGAACGAATGATGTCGCGTCGAAGCGTGCGCGGCGCGACAGCGAGGCCGGGCAGCCCGATATCTCCGAAACGGTCGGCGATCGACTGAAGCGAAGCGCGACGAGGACTCACCACGAGCACGCGTTTGTTGTGCGCAACGAGAGCGCCGACGGCGTTCACAATCGTTTGAGTTCCGCCCGTGCCGGGCAGAGTGCGCACGACCACGGAGTTGCCCGCTTCAACCTGGGCAATCACGTTCTCTTGTTCCGCGTCAGCATCGAGCAAGAGATTGTCAGTCTGGGGAGAGCGCTCATCCGCCGACATCGCGGGAACGGGAGCGTAACCCTCTTTGATGGTCCACGCTGCGGCGGTATTGCCGGCGAGAGCATCCAAAATGGGGTGCTGCAAGTCGGATGCGTCATCCACCAAACTGCGCGCAACATCCGCGAAAGAGGACACAACAAGACGTGGGCTGACGCTGAACCCCTCGAGGTGCGACGTGAGCCCACGAAGGCGGTCGATCACCGGGTTAGGTTTGAACGTGCCGTCGGCGTCAGTCAACGCGACGAAGGACTGAGCGTCTAGCCGTAGCTGGAACTGCTCGTCGAGTGCCCGGGCAAACTCCGGGTTCAAGAATGCAGCGCCGCGAAGTTTGAGCTCGAAATCACGACCGTGGCGGCGGATTGCCAGCGGACGCAAGAGCACAGGTGCGGTGTATTCCACGTCGTCATGGCTCCAGCGAGCAATGCCGATACCGAGGTGCACGGCATCGATGCCTCGCGAAGTAGAAAGTTCTAGCCCCTTTGCCGCCAGTGCCCCCGCCGCCGTCTTCGCCGAGCGAAGCGCAACATCGTCACGGATCAAGCTGGAGAGCAGCGTGCGCTTGCCCGTAATGAACTGAGCCAACCCACCAGGGTGCGTCGTGGAGAGCTCCACTCGCGTTCGTGGCGAATCGACGAAATGAAGGAGCGGCGACCGGCCACCTAATTCAGACAGTTGCGAACGCCACCGCGTCCACGTGGGCTCTGCGACATTTCCGGCCATGATGTTCGGCTCACCAAAACTCAGCGTATGGGGCGCTGTTACTTGAACATGGGGGTGGGAGTGCTCATTTTCGGCATCGACAACGTCTGGGTCGACCGAATCGGGGTCAACCGTGAAATCGTCGGAAACTCTATCTGCACGCCACACACCGCCACCTTAAGCGGCCAATCGCCATAAACCGTGCAGCAGGTGCCGAGTTTCGCAAGACTCACAGCCCCGCTATCACGGGAGAAACCCTCCCTCACCGCCCTAGAATTGCGGGCATGGTGCACCACACCCTGCCCTTCGCAGCCGCAGCCGAATCCACAGAGCTTTTTCGGGCAACCACGATTGCCGCCGTCGCGCTGCTCATACTCGTGCTCGCGATGGGTGTCGGAGGCTTCGTTCTGCTGTTTCGGCGGGGAGGCGACCGCGGCATCCGAGGTCGCGGTTCGCAGTCACAACTCGATGCCCAAGCTGCCAGCGCTTTGATCGCTCTCGACGACCGTGTTCGTGAAGCTGACCTCGAACTCGGCTTTGCCATCGCCCAATTCGGCGCCTCAAGTACCCTCGAGTTTCAGGCAGTTCTCGCGAGCGCTCGACAGGAATTGGCCGAGGCATTTCGGCTCGGTCATGCACGGGAGACGACATCACGGGAATCTGAGCGGGTTACTCGCGCCAACACCCTGCAAATAATCGCGCTCTGTAAGAAGTCGCTGTCGCGACTCGACACAATCGAGACATCCTTCGCTGCACGTCGTCACAGTGAAGTGGATGCCGGCGCCACCGCCAACTCACTAAACAGCCAGTTAGCGACTGCACGCGACCGACTCGCGCAGGCGCAGGCTCACGTGACGACGGCCTCAACACACTACGTGCCCCCGGCATTGCAGCCGCTTCACTCCCCTCTGACGCGCGCGACCGAGTACCTCGCTCAAGCTGAGCGTCAGCTGCAGTCAGCGACCTCAGCAATCAGCCCTAGCGGCGTCAATGCGGTGAGTGATCTGTTGCACGAGGCTTCTATCGACCTGCACCGCGCTGAAAACGAACTCGCCAGTTGCGAACGTGGCCTCACCGAACTGGCTGATACAGACGCTGCCGTCGAGCAATTGCGCAACTCGAGTCGCGCCGATATAGCGGAGGCCCGCGCCGTCCGGGAGATGGCGCCCGATCCTCAGAACGCGGAGACAATCGCTGCGGCGATCGCAGAGCTGGAGGCCGCCATCAGTAGCACTGCCCCGCAGAGCAATGAGCTGCGTGATCCGCTTTCACGCCTCAACGCTCTCTCAGATGCAGCAGCCGCGTTGGATCATGCTCTCGCAAGTGCGCGCAATCAGCAGCAGCGCTTCGACCACGCTCGCGCCGCCTATGAGGGAACTCTCGTCGCGGCACGGAGTCAGATTTCGGTGGTGAAGGGGTTGATGAGCAGCGGACGAGCAAGCGCTCGAGCCCGCACTCGCCTAGCAGAGGCGGAGCGCCAGCTGATGATCGCTGAAGCTGAGACTGATCCGGTCGAAGCGCTAGACGCTATTCGCCGATCAGTAACTCACGCTCGAGACGCTGACGCTCTCGCCCGCTACTAGGGGGGGGTAAGTCGCTCGACCGCGGTCTGCGGCGCGACTACAAGGGAGTCGAGGGTTTAAGCCTTGTCGAGGACGGCGAAGTTAACCGCGCCGTTCTCCCCGACCTGAGCGTCGAGAGTCTTGTCACTGAGCGCGACAGATGCATTCTCCTCGAGGAAGACGCGAGCTCCGTCGGCTTCAATGATGGAGTCGCCCTCTTCGGGCGCGGCGACTACTGCGACCGTGAGGTCGGGAGCGCCGGGCTCTCCGTTGATGCGCAGGCCCGAGGCATCCGCATTGGGGTCCTGCTCGACGATCGTCTTGACGACCGTGGTGGCTGTTTCGGTGAGGGTGAGCATATGTTTGTCCTTCCAGGTTCAGCGAGATGAAACCCCCACGATTCCTTAGTGAGCAGCGGTCAGCAAGCCGTAGCCGTGATTGTGAGGCAACTCCCATACCCAACGGAGCCGACAGTCAGACTCGGTTTTTTCCGTGCGCATCCACAGCCGTGCACCCGGTAGAATTGTGGCTGGAGTGCCGGGAAGTCTGGTCGGCGATTGCGTCGACGACCCCGTTGACGAACCTCAACGTCTGGAAATCAGTGACCACATCCGTCAAGAAGCCAAGCCCCCGCAAGCGAGTGCGCCGGTGGGTCACCATGGAGACCACGAGCGGCATACTGCTCATGGTCGCCGCTGCGATCGCCCTCATCTGGGCAAACTCTCCTTGGCGCGAAGGCTACGCCGCGCTTGCTGAAACAGTTGTTGGGCCCGAGTCGCTCCACCTGAACCTGTCGCTCGCGACGTGGGCCGCAGACGGACTGCTCGCGATCTTCTTCTTCGTGGTGGGAGTAGAGCTCAAGCAAGAGCTCGTCGCTGGCAGCCTGCGCAAACCGCGCGAAGCCGCCGTGCCCGTGTTCGCGGCTATAGGCGGAATGCTCTTCCCCGCGCTCCTCTTCACGCTCATCGTTGTCACAATGGGAGACACGTCCGCCCTCGGCGGCTGGGCAATCCCCACCGCCACCGACATTGCCTTCGCGCTTGCCGTTCTCGCCATCTTCGGCCGCGGTCTTCCGCGAGCCCTGCGCACCTTCCTTTTGACCATGGCGGTTGTTGATGACCTCCTCGCGATCATCATCATCGCGCTCTTCTACACCGAAAGCATTGACCTGCTCTCGCTCGTGTTCTCCCTCGCCGCGATCGTGCTGTTCGGCCTCGTGGTTCGCTCGCGCAAGCCGCGCTGGTGGTTGCTCATTCCGCTGGCCGTTGTGGCGTGGGCCTTTATGCACGACTCAGGCGTTCACGCGACGATCGCCGGTGTTCTGCTCGGCTTCACCGTTCCCGCCAAGCTTGTGCACGGAGAGAAAGACACGCGCACCCACGCCTTCGACGACGCAGTTCGCCCGACCTCATCCGGTATCGCTCTTCCCGTCTTCGCTTTCTTTGCCGCTGGAGTCTCGCTCGGAGGCGAAGAGAGCGTCAGTGACGTGCTCGTTCAGCCGGTCGTGCCGGCGATCATTGTCGGACTCGTCGTCGGAAAGATTATCGGCGTCCTCGGCACAACCGCTCTTGTGACGAAGGTGACAAAGTTCCGTCTGGCAGACTCCATCGGTCTGCGAGACCTGCTGCCCATTGGTTTCCTTACCGGCATCGGCTTCACGGTATCGCTGCTCATCTCAGAGCTCTCGTTCCCCGACAGCGAGCACACCACGGGAGCCAAGCTGGCAATCCTCATCGGAACGGGTCTCGCCGCCGTGCTCGCCGCGATCAGCCTGCGTTGGGATTCGCGACTTGCTCGCAAGCGCGACATGAACGACGACGGAATCCCCGACAAGGACAAAGCACTTATCGAGGACGAAGACTAGGCAGCACCACCAATGAGGGGCGTGACATGTCAGACCCGCTGAGCCAACACACCGACTATGGGCAGTTGCCGCTCAACGATGCTGACGTGCTCGACGATCCCCTCGACCAATTTCGGCTGTGGTTGTCGAACGCCGAAAATTCGCACGTTTACGAGCCCAATGCGATGGTGCTCTCTACGGTGGATGCTGACGGCTCCCCCAGCAGCCGAACCGTGCTGCTGCGTGCCATCGACAGCTCCGGTTTCGAGTTCTTCACCAACTACAACTCGATCAAAGGCCGGGCGCTGCTCGCTAACCCCGCAAGCGCCCTTGTGTTCCCGTGGTACCGGATTCATCGGCAAGTTCTCGTCAAAGGAACAGCCCGCCCCGTTTCAGCAGCGCTCTCTGACGACTACTTCGCCACGCGACCGCGAGGCAGCCAGATTGCGGCGCACGCCAGCGAGCAGTCGCAATCCATCGCCTCCCGAGCACTCCTTGAACAGCGAGTGGCCGAACTCGAGGCAGAATTCGAAGGTAGCGATATTCCCCGCCCAGATGACTGGGGTGGCTTTGTCGTCGACCCGCACTCCATCGAGTTTTGGCAGGGTCGCAGCTCCCGCTTACACGACCGCATACGTTTCGTGCGTGCCGGTTCCGGAGAGTGGGAGCGGATGCGGCTACAGCCGTAACTGGCATTCACCCGTATTCCCCGAGTGACCGCGTGCTCTCGCAGCGTTGGTTAACGCCAAAAGAGGGACACGACTGCGATAACAGTCATGCCCCTCTCGAGGTTGAGGGCTTTACTCAGCCGATACGGTTCCCCGTGCCGACATTGCGTAGCCCGACTCGCCGTGGACGGCGAGGTCGATGCCTGCGATTTCTTCTTCAGAAGTAACGCGGAATCCGATGGTCTTCTGGATGGCGGTTCCGATCAACCAGGAAGCACCGAACGAGAAGACCGCTACAGCAAGAACGCTGATGGTCTGAACAACCAGCTGGCCGGCATCTCCACCGACGAAGAGTCCGGTGTCGGTTGCGAAGAGGCCGAGGTACAGCGTTCCGAGTACGCCAGCAACGAGGTGGAGTCCCACAACGTCAAGCGAGTCGTCGAAGCCGAGGTTGTACTTGAGCTCAATAGCAAGTGCACAGACAGCACCGGCAACGAGACCGAGCAGCAGTGCCCAACCAGGCGTGAGGTTGGCACAGGCCGGTGTGATGGCAACGAGTCCGGCAACAACACCCGATACGGCGCCAACTGCGGTGGCCTTACCGGTGCGGAGCTTTTCAACGATGATCCAACCGAGGATTGCTGCGGCGGGAGCGGCAAGCGTGTTGAAGACGATCAGGCCAGCCTCGTCGGCGTCACTAGCGGCGCCAGCGTTGAATCCGAACCAGCCGAACCAGAGGAGTGCCGCACCGATGAGAACGAGAGGCACGTTGTGAGGCTGCGTGATGTTCTTGTTGAAGCCAACACGCTTGCCGAGAACGAGAGCGAGACCGAGAGCAGCGGCACCAGCGTTGATGTGAACTGCGGTTCCACCGGCGTAGTCGATAACGTCGGGGAGTCCACCCATGCTTTCACCGAGGTTCTGGATCCAGCCACCGCCCCATACCCATGCAGCGACAGGGAAGTATACGAGAGTTGCCCAGATACCCGTGAAGATCATCCAGGGACCGAAGCGAGCACGGTCAGCGATTGCGCCCGAGATCAGGGCAGTCGTGATGATCGCAAACGTTCCACCGAAGGCGACAACGAGAAGATCAGAACCAGCGACACCTTCTTGACCGAAGTTGCTGAACGGGTTGCCAGCGAACGACCAGACTGAGCCGTCGATTGCGCTCATGTTTGCGCCGATGAGGATCCAGAGAACGGCCACGAGGCCGAGAGCTCCGAAGCTCATCATCATCATGCTGACGACTGACTTTTCTTTGACGAGTCCACCGTAAAAGAATGCCAAACCGGGGGTCATCAGTAGCACTAATGCAGTGCTAATTAGTAACCAAACCACTGTATCCATCTCAACCTCTTTCGCTTTGTGCGCCCTGTGCACACGTAGTGCTGTGGCGGATTTCAGTGAGTGTCGGGTTATTCCACTCCCACCGACCCGCACGACAAAGCATCCCGCTCTAGCGTTTCACCGGACCCTCAGTTTTGTTTCGGGGACGTTAAACGTGGTCCGCTAGTGTTACGGACACGTTTCGCGCGGCCAGACATCCACGGTTAATCCGCTGCCAGAAGCCCGTAGAGTTGGCGCATGGACGAACCAACGCCCGCGAATGACGACCCAGCGACGCCAGCGAAACGCCCCTCTGCGGTGCGCACGCGCATCCGCCAGCTAACGACACCATGGTGGCGACTGCTCTGGCTCATCGGTGGTTTGGTCTGGGCTGTCGTGCTCAATGTGATTTACGTCACGACCGGCGGAACTCTTGAGTGGTTGGGAGTCGCCTCGGTCGTCCCCATCGCTCTCTTACTGGTGGATGTTTTGCGCATTGAACGCCTCGAGCGCGTCGCGGAGCAGAAACGCCAAGCGGCGCTCAAAAGCTAACGGGCGTGTCGCGAGCGCTAAGGCTTGACGCCATTGGTTGCTGTCGCTTCCGGCTTGCGTGGGGAATCGGTCCATGTCTGAAAGAACTCAGCGAGATCTTCACCGCTGACGTCACTGGCCAGCGCTGAGAACTCTGCGACGGTGCCATTGCCGTATTCACGTTCGCTCAGCCACGTCTTCATGATGTCGAAAAACATCTCCTCGCCGACCCGATTGCTGAGGGCATGAAGCGTCATCGCGCCACGCACGTATACAGCGTCATGGAATATATTCGCGGCGCCAGGGTCTGCGATCCGGAGCTTCCAGAACGGACTCGATGCCGGCCGCGCGTACGCCTCTTCGAACTGCGTTTGAGCGCTCAGTCCGCCGTGCTCGGCATTCCACAGCCATTCGGTGTACACGGCCGGGCCCTCGTTGAGCCAGATATCGCTCCAGTTAGCGACAGAGATGCTATTGCCGAACCACTGATGTGCCGCTTCGTGAACCACGATGCCCACTTGAGAATCCGCTTTCCAATACGTAGTGGGGTACGTCGGCCGCGTTTGGTTCTCGAGAGCGCAGCACTCGCCGTAGTCGACATCGACTACCACCCCGCCAGCCGCGGTGAAGGGGTAGGGCCCAAACTTTCCCTCAATCCACTCGATGACCTCCGGCGTGCGCGCAATGTCTTCGGCAGCGCGGCTAAGCGCGGCGCTAGAGCCCACTTCGATCGCGCTGAGATAGGGAACCCCAGAGTCGAGCGTGAGCTCCGTGATCGAGTAGTCCCCGACTGCCAGAAACGCGAGATAGCTGGCCATCGGTTCGTCTACTCGCCATGACCACGTCGTCGTTGCGCCGGTGCGCTCACTGCCGAGCAAGATTCCGTTGCTCAGCCCCTCTAGCTCGGCAGGCACAGTAACGAGGATGCTGTACGTTGCCTTATCCCGCGGGTGGTCGTTACTCGGGAACCACCATGCCGCCGCCGCTGGCTCCCCCTGCACTACTGCACCCGTTGGTGTGGAAATCCAAGGGTTGGTGCCATTCACACTTGCGGCGAACGGAGCATCCGAGTATCCGATCACGATGGTCATTGCGGCACCAGCGTTGATGGTCGAGACCGGGGTGACAATAAGTTCTCCTCCCCCGCCAGGGCTGAGCAATGCCAGTCGAGATTGCCTGAAGGCCGCGGGCGTTCCGTCAACAGTGACCGAGGTTGTCTTGAGGACAAAGTCGAGAGTGAACTCGGTGAGATCGGCGGTAGCGATCGCAGTGACGGTGGTCGTGCCGCGGAGATCTTCCGTGGCGGGGTCGTAGGCGACATCAATGCGATAGTGATCGACGTCATAGCCGCTATTGCCGTAGCTCGGAAAATAAGGATCACCGATACCTCTAGTGTCCGCTCCCGGCACAGGAAAAACGCCCACCGCAAAGGCCACAACTACTGCGATAAGGCCGGCAACCCCCGCCGCGATGCCCGATCGGATGACGCGCTGGTGACGCGATAGCGCAGCAGGAGCCGGCACTAGTTTGCTCCCGGTGCAAGCAGTCCGCTCTCATAGGCGAGGATGACAAGCTGCGCACGATCATGGGCATAGAGCTTGGTCATGATGCGATTGACGTGGGTCTTGGCGGTATGCGGTGAAATAAAGAGCTCGTCGGCGATGTGCTGATTCGAACGTCCCCGGGCCACGAGGAGCAGCACCTCTCGCTCACGCTCGGTGAGTTGCTCTAGCTCGGGCGGCACCGCCGTTGGCATGCCTCCAGCGGACGGCGAGGGCAGCACATACCTCTGAATCAGGCTTCTGGTTGCTGTCGGGGAGAGCAGCGAATCGCCGTCGTGAACGGCACGTACCGCGCGGATGATTTCCTCAGGCTCAGACCCTTTGCCGATAAATCCGCTGGCTCCCGCGCGCAATGCGGCCACCACATTTTCGTCTTCTTCGAAGGTCGTGAGAATGAGCACTCGGGTTGATCCGACGCCCGGGCTCGAGCAAATCGCTGCCGTCGCACCGATTCCGTCGAGTTCCGGCATCCGAATGTCCATCACGATGACATCTGGGCTGAGGGCGGCAGCGCGCTCAACGGCTTCGCGGCCGTTGGTGGCTTCACCGATCACGGTGATCCCGTCGGCGTCGCCAAGGATGTCTGTCACGGCTTGGCGGATGAGCGCCTGATCGTCGACGACAAGAACGGTAGTCACGGGGAATCCTCCTGCACGACAGGCAGCGTAGCAACAAGGCGATAGGTGCCACCGACGAACCCGGTCTCTACCGACCCCCGCACCGACGCGACGCGCTCTCTTAACCCGACGAGGCCGAGGCCAGTTCCTGAGGCCGTCACGGTGGAGTCTGATTTCTCCCCCGCGGGAAGGCTGGGGTTTGTGACCACTATGCGGGCGACGTCAACGTCGACGCTGATGAGCACATGGGCACGGCCTTCGGCCCCATACTTGTGAGCGTTTGTGAGGGCCTCTTGGATTACCCGGTACGACACGAGTGCAGTCGCGCCCGATATTCGCCCAAGATCGCCCTCGATGCGCAGGTTAGCCCGCAGCCCACTCTCCGCGAAACTGGCCACAAGCGCGTCGATGCCAGCCAACCCTGGCTGAGGCAGCATCGAATCGGCAGGATCGTCTGAGTCAGCACGCAGCATCTCGAGAAGGTCGCCGATCTCCCCCAGCACTACTCGAGCTGCGCTGCGAATCGTGCCGAGAGACTCCCGCGCCTTTTCTGGCTTGGACTCCAAGGATGCGGAGGCCACGCCCGCATTCAGACTAATGACGGCGATCTGATGGGCAACGACATCGTGCAAGTCGCGTGCGATACGAAGGCGTTCTTCAGTGACCCGCTTCTTCGCTTCCTGCTCTTTGCTCTCTTCGGCGCGCACCGCTCGCTCGGTTATCGCGGCAATGAACGCCCGGCGAGAGCGATGGCCATCTCCGGCCGCTGCAGCGAACGCAATGATGAACAGAAACTGAACAATGCGCGGGTCAAGAACGCTACCGAGCGACGCCAAAAGGCTGAGGAGCCCAATTGTAATGACGGTGGCGCCAGCGGCAACGGCTGTCGTGCGACGGTCGGAACGCGAGGCGAGACTGAAGAGAGCAACGGCGATCGCGAGCACGAGCGCTGGTGCAAGCGTGCCTGCTACCGCCACCGCTCCGAACACCACGATGCATGCCGCAAGCACAGCGATTGGCCACCGGCGACGAAAGGGCAAAAGCACAGCGGGCAGCAAAGTAAGCACCTGAACGAGGATGCTGTCGGTACGAAACTCAGTATCGGGATAGGGCGCGAATGCGAACATCACGATCAGCAAGACCAGGAAGGAATCCCCCAGCCACCGACGCAGGCGCGGGAAGCGAGGCTTCAGGTCGCCTTGCGCGTCGATAAACGGAGACATGCTCCCATTGTGGCGGGTCAGTACCGCCAGAGCATCACTCCCACGCAGCAGCACGAGATACCACGACCGCAGTACCTAGGTGTCTACCGGAGGCTGATTCGCTGCTCGGGTTCGCTGACGAAACTTGTAGCTATGAATACCCCCATCATCCGAGTCAAGGATGTCCACAAGTCCTACGGCAAAGGCCCCAACCGCTTTGACGCTCTCAAGGGCGTCACCTTCGATATCCAAGAAGGCGAGAGTATTGCCATCATCGGCAAGAGCGGCTCCGGCAAATCAACCCTTATGCATGTGCTCGCGCTGCTCGACGCGCCGACCTCCGGCAGCGTCGAGCTCGAAGGCGTTGATACCCACACGCTCAAAGGAAAAAGCCTCAACCGAGCTCGCAATAAGACCTTCGGGTTCGTGTTCCAGCAGTTCTTCCTCACGGCCAATGCGTCGGTACTCGAGAACGTAATGCTGCCGATGAAGATCGCTGGGGTGCGTCGCAGTGAGCGCAAGAAGCGCGCGCTTGCCGCCCTCAGCCAGCTAGAACTGGCCGATAAAGCCTCGAATAAGGCCGTCAATCTCTCCGGAGGCCAAAAGCAACGCTCGGTGATCGCTCGCGCGCTCGTCAACAATCCGCGCATCATCTTCGCGGATGAGCCAACGGGAAACCTCGATACCGCCACCGGCGCTGTTGTGGAAGACATCCTCTTCAATCTCAATCGTGAGCACGGCATCACGCTCATCGTTGTCACTCACGACGAAGATCTTGCGTCTCGCTGTGACCGACGCCTGTA
>Ga0209344_10003117_pt1 | contig 16885 bp, 15 predicted proteins | sample Cruoilmetagenom6_FD_187293 | JGI IMG/M metagenome (GOLD analysis project Ga0209344, IMG submission 187293) | Oil polluted marine microbial communities from Coal Oil Point, Santa Barbara, California, USA - Santa Barbara Oil Seep Sample 6 (SPAdes)... | ecosystem: Environmental > Aquatic > Marine... | reverse complement strand
TATGTCCCATTTTTATGGTGTAACCTAATAAATTACCACCACCATAGTCGCCAGAAATAGACCATCCTAATGCTGTTATTTCATCATTTGGAGTTAGTATAGTGCTTAGCTCAGCAGCTGTGTAAACGACTTGGTATTTAAATGCATTGTAATAGCCATGAATTGGATCTGCAGTTGTAGATCCTGTACTCGTAGTTCCAGTGCCAATAGTAATATTGTTAACAGGAGTACTATATGCAGTAACATCAAAATCGTCAATGATAAGATGTCCAGCTTGGTTATCATTCAGAATTCTAATGGTTAAATTAGAACTAGCATCATTTAAAGTGTATGAAAATAGTGTGTAAGTTGTACCTGAATAAGCTTGTGTTGTTTGCGTGGTATAAGTAATACCATCAGTTGAGGTTTGTAATTCAAAAGTCCCGCCTCCAGTATTTAATTCTCTATAGTAGAATGTGACAACACCTGCTCCTGAGAGTGCAGGTGTGGTTATACTTGCACCAACTTCATCATCATTGATTCTGGCTGCAGAGCCTGATCCTCCTCGGGAGTCAATAGGGGCTTCAGCAAAAACTTGAACAGTTTCCCATGTGCCACTTGTTAGTGTCTGACTACCTGTGGTGTATGATCCGGATAATCCTGAATCAAAGTTTTCGGTGATTTGCCCGAATCCAAAGTTTCCTATTAATAGGAATACTAAAAATGCGTAAAAATTTTTCATAGAAAGAATTAATTATAGTTAAAGCACAAATTTGGTATTTATAGCGAATTATAGTTAAAACTAAATAACTCACAAATAAATACACGTTGTCGTTAAAATAACGTCGTTTGTCGTTGGTTTATAAAAATTCAGGCTAAGTGTGTAAGAATGAGGGGAGTCAAATATACTAAAACTTAGTATTCATTTAATAATTTTATTTTAACAAATAGTTAACGCTTGTTTAAATTTTGTGATTTTCAAGAGTGTCTGTTTTTGTTATAGTGTTGATTTTAAGTTCTTTGAGATGTTTATTTTAGATTTGTGAAAATATTTTATTTGTAGTCTTTTTTTTATAAAGAGTTAAAATTTAGAAACTTGTTGTTTTTAATTAAAATAATACTTCTGCTTTTAAGTCTTTGTTGTCTTTGGTTCAGATTTTTAAAATTCAATAAAAAAAAGCGCATTACAATAATGTATGCGTTTAGCCATTAATAGTATTAGAACTGTTTTATTGTGGTTTAAAGGATAATTTTTTTGAGTTATTTGTTTTTCAAAGTTTCCGTTGATTTTCTTACATAAATGTCTGTAGTAAGATTTTTGTTGTTTCTATATCATTGCTAGAGACTTGTTGTAGCATACTATTTTATTATGTTTGCTGCTTCTAAATTAGAGGTGTCAATACTATAAATTTCTAGTGAGATATATTAAAGGTAATAAAGGAGGGGTTTCTTAATAACATTGACGTGATTCTCGATTATGCCTGTTTGGTAAACGGTTTGTTATAAAAGCCTAATTCTTATATTTTTATTGTTTTTTTTAAACATGTGATAAAGAGGGGTGTTTGAGGTGTGTTTAAACGGAATTAAAAGTTGTGATTATGATGATATTTTAATTGTAAGAATGAGTAATTGAGTACTTTGGTGTAATTTAAAAATAAAAGAAAGAAGTTTTAAAAGTAAATGTTGTTATTAGATGCGTAGATGTGTTTATTTTTGTTGCGGAATGGTGGTATTTGTTATTATGAAATTTGAAAAACATTAATATTGAAATTTAGTAAACGACATTTAGCCAAAACGATTACTTGGCGTATTATAGGAACCTTGGATACCATGCTGTTGTCTTGGTTTATATCTGGTGATTTTTCTATAGGTATGCAAATGGGGCTTTATGAAATGGTCACTAAAATGGTATTGTATTATTTGCATGAAAGAGTTTGGTTTAAGTCAACCATAAAGTCGTCTAATAAACGCCATATTTTGAAAACGTTCTCTTGGCGTGGAGTAGGTACTTTAGATACTATTATTTTAGGTTGGGTAATTTCAGGGAATCCTCTAACAGGTTTGAAAATTGGTGGAGCAGAAGTGATAACAAAAATGTTATTATATTTTGGACATGAAAAATTATGGTATCAAATTAATTTTGGTTTGGATCAAAGAAATAAAAGAAAACAGGTGAAAAACGTTAATGAATTATGAGCTTAAATACGGTTAGACATGATTATAAAATCACAAAAAAAGATCGTGAAAAGCTAAATCAGCATCGCTCTTTATTATTGTGGTTTACAGGGTTGTCAGGTTCTGGTAAATCTACATTAGCTAATTTGGTAGAGGTGGAGCTTCATAAAAAGGGGGTTTCAACGTTTGTTTTAGATGGTGATAATGTTAGGCAAGGCATTAATAAAGATTTAAGTTTTGCGCCAGAAGATCGTACCGAAAATATTAGACGAATAGCCGAAATAGGTCATTTAATGGTTGAGGCAGGTGTGGTAACTTTGGCCGCTTTTGTGTCGCCTTATATTGAAGACCGAGAGAATATAAAAAACATTGTAGGAGTAGATAATTTTATTGAAATATTCATTAATACCTCATTAAAGGAGTGCGAGCGAAGAGATGTCAAAGGCTTGTATAAAAAAGCACGAGCAGGAGAAATAAAAAATATGACAGGTATTTCAGCACCTTATGAGGCTCCTACTAACCCAGACATAGAAATTGTAACAGATAATCAAGATGTAGAAACATCTGTTCAAACCATTTTAGACTTTATTATTCAAAAAATAAAATAAAAAGCATGAGTAATTACGTAATTAATCATTTAAAAGAATTAGAATCAGAAGCTATTTTTGTGATTAGAGAGATTGCAGCGCAATTTGAAAATCCAGCATTATTATTTTCTGGTGGTAAAGATTCTATTTTACTAACACATTTAGCTAAAAAAGCATTTTTTCCTGCAAAAATACCTTTCCCTTTAATACATATTGATACAGGGCATAATTTCCCTGAAACAATAGCTTTTCGCGATGCTTTGGTTGAAAAATTAGGTGTAAGACTCATTGTAGGGTCGGTACAAGAAGCAATAGATAAAGGAAGAGCTAAAGAAGAGACAGGTGCAGATGCGTCTCGTAATTCACTTCAAATTGTATCTCTTTTAGATACACTTGAAGCTCATAAAGTAGATGCAGCAATGGGTGGTGCAAGACGCGATGAAGAAAAAGCACGTGCTAAAGAACGTTTCTTTTCTCATAGAGATGAATTTGGACAATGGGACCCTAAAAACCAAAGACCAGAGTTATGGAATCTTTTTAATGGTCGAAAAAATTACGGAGAGCATTTTAGAGTGTTTCCTATTTCTAATTGGACCGAAATGGATGTATGGGAATATATTAAATTAGAGAATATTGATTTGCCATCGCTTTATTTTTCGCATCAACGCGATTGTGTGGTTAGGGATGGTGTGATATTAGCAAATTCAGAATTTATTAAGTTAAAGGAAAATGAAGAAGTGGTGAATATGACCATTCGTTACCGTACTTGTGGCGATATGCCAATTACTGGAGCTGTAGAATCTGAAGCAGATAATTTAGATATGATTATTGAAGAAATTGCAACAACTAGAACGACAGAGCGTGGTGGACGTGCAGATGATAAACGTGCAGAAACAGCCATGGAAGATCGTAAAAAACAAGGGTACTTTTAATAGAAAATAGGTTTTAGTTGTGACTATTGTCCTCTTGAGGATTACTGAGAAACAAAATGTGTTTTTGTTTTGAAAGTACCGAGCCTAGCTCTTAGGGGTGTTTTAAAAAGGGTTATAAAAAATACCAACTATGAATAGTGACGATTAGTATAAAATAATAAAAGAGAATAAATACATGGATTATCAAGATATAGAATTATTACGTTTTACAACAGCAGGAAGTGTAGATGATGGAAAAAGTACACTAATTGGACGTTTATTGTACGATAGTAAATCAATATTTCAAGATCAATTAGATGCTGTAGAGGAGTCTAGTAAATCTAAGGGTTTTGATTATGTAGATTTGTCATTACTTACAGATGGTTTAAAATCGGAACGTGAGCAGGGTATTACAATTGATGTGGCATATCGTTATTTTGCAACACCTAAACGTAAATTTATCATTGCAGATACACCTGGTCATATACAATATACTCGTAATATGGTTACGGGTGCGTCTACTGCAAACTTAGCCATTATACTAATAGATGCACGAAAAGGGATGTTGGAACAAACGCATAGACATGCCTTTATTGCGTCATTGTTACGTATTCCTCATGCTATTGTATGTATTAATAAAATGGACTTGGTTGATTATAGTGAGGAAACGTACAATAATATTGTTTCAGATTTTAAATCCTTTTCTTCTAAATTAGGAATTAAGGATATTCAATTTATTCCTATTTCGGCTTTAAATGGAGATAATGTCGTTAATCGCTCTAAAAATATGGATTGGTATCAAGGAAGTACATTAATGTATCATTTAGAAACGGTTCATATTTCTAGTGATCATAACCTTGTAGATTGTCGTTTTCCTATTCAATCGGTAATTCGTCCTCATACTTTAGAAAATCAAGATTATAGAGGTTTTGCTGGTCGTATTGATGGTGGGGTTTTTAAACCTGGTGACAAAGTGAAATCATTACCTTCTGGCTTTGTGTCAACCATAAAAACAATAGAGCTGAATGGAGAACAAATTTCGGAAGCATTTGCTCCGATGTCTGTAACGATGACTCTAGAAGACGAAATAGATAACAGTCGTGGGGATATGATTGTGCGTGAAAACAATGTGCCAAATGTAGGTCAAGATTTAGAAGTGTTAGTGACTTGGATGAGCACAACTCCTATACATGCACGTACCAAAGTTGTAATTAAACATACTACCAATGAATCTATTGGTATGGTAAAAGAGTTAAAATATAAAATCGATATCAATACATTACATCGCATAGAAAATATAGATAAAGTAGAAATGAACGAAATTGCTCGTTTGTCTATTAGAACAGCTAAACCAATGTTTTATGATGCGTATAAAAAGAATCGTCAAACAGGTAGTATTATTCTTATTGACGAGCAAACCAATGAAACTATTGGTGCTGGGATGATTATTTAGTGGTGATGTGATGAAATAGTGATACGGTGATGTGGTGATAGGGAGAACTTTATCTTGTAATTTAAATGTTTTAATTATGACGCATAAAGATTTAGAAGTTTATAAATTGAGTTTAAATTTAGTAGAGGATATTTATAAACTTACCGACGGTTTTTCTTTGTCTGAAAATTTTGGATTGACTTCTCAACTTAGAAGAGCTGTAGTTTCGTTGCCTTCAAATATAGCTGAGGGTTCAAGTAGAGGTTCAACAAAAGACTTTACCCGATTTTTAAATATAGCATCAGGATCATTATCAGAAATAGAAACACAATTAGTAATAGCAGAACGAATAGGGTATATAACGTTTGATGGTGCATTATAAAACAACATTAGTACAATTAGAAAAATGTTATACCGTTTAAAACAAGCTTTAAGTAAAAAAGTAAGTAAGTAAAATGAATAATAAAAGCTCCAATCTAACGAATCACCGAATCACCGCCTCACCGCCTCACCGCCTCACCGAATTACTGCATCACAGTATCAACGCATCCTTAGAAGCTGGTAAAGCAATTCTCGACATCTACCATTCTGATGATTTTGAGGTGGAGCTAAAGGGGGACGATTCTCCTTTAACCAAAGCCGATATCGCTTCTCACAATGTGATTATGTCACATTTGAAAGCAACACATATTCCTGTGTTATCCGAAGAGGGTAAATCTATACCTTATGAAGAACGAAAAGATTGGGATCAGCTTTGGATTGTAGATCCAATAGATGGCACTAAAGAATTTATTAAACGTAATGGTGAGTTTACAGTAAATATTGCACTTATAGAAAATCAGAAAACCGTACTTGGTGTTATTTATGTACCAGTACTAGGTGACCTTTATTTTTCAACTAGCGAAATCGGGGCGTATAAGGTGTCTGTAAATCTCAACGATTATGATGTTTCTACTTTAATCAGTCAAGGAAATGAGTTACCATTAGAAAGAGAAGATAAGACGTTTACAATTGTAGCAAGTCGCTCACATAGGTCGCCAGAAACAGATGAGTATATTAATCAAATGCGTGATAAGCATGGTGATGTAAACCTGATTTCTAAAGGAAGTTCATTAAAACTGTGTATGGTCGCCGAAGGACAAGCAGACTGCTATCCAAGATTTGCACCCACTATGGAGTGGGATACAGCTGCAGGCCAAGCCATTTGTGAGCATGCAGGCTTCGAGGTAATAGATTGGAATACAAAAGAACGGATGTTGTATAACAGAGCGGAGCTTTTGAATAGCTGGTTTTTAGTGAAATAGTTGTGGTGTTTACTTTTTTATAGAATTATAATATTTAAGAATTATTTAATGTAAATAAAACCATATGTTAGTCAAGAAAAAAAGTTAGTGAGTTTTTTTTTTTTTTTTTTTTAATTAATTGCTTTTGAATGAGCTAGTTTATATATTTAATTTAGTTTTGCGCTTTAATACTCCAAAAAGGTTAGATAAAAGTGGGCAATAATTTAAAGACTAAAGCTGTTAACGGTTTGTTGTGGGGGTTTATAGATAACTTTTCAGTACAAATTAGTCAGTTTTTAATAGGAATTGTTTTGGCTAGATTATTAGAGCCTAAGGATTTTGGTCTAATAGGAATGATGGTTATTTTTATTACTATCTCTCAATGGTTTATTAGCAGTGGTTTTGGTCAGGCATTAATTAGAAAGAAGGATTGCACCCATAGTGACTACTCTACAATTTTCTTTTTTAATATTGTAATCGGAGTTTTCTTTTATGGTATCTTATTTTTTTCTGCACCTTTAATAAGTGTTTTTTTTGTTGAGCCAAGACTAGAATTGTTAATTAAAGTGTTTGGGTTAAGTCTTATAATTATTTCTCTTACTATAATTCAACGAACCCAACTTACCAAGCGTTTAGATTTTAAGCTACAGACCAAAATATCTATAGTTTCATCATTAGTTTCTGGAGGCGTTGCAATTTATCTTGCATACGAAGGGTTTGGAGTATGGAGTTTAATCTATAAATCTTTAATTGAGTATAGCATCACATTGGTTTTATTATGGTTTTATAATTCTTGGTATCCTTCTTTAGTATTTGATGTAAAATCTTTTAAAGAGCTTTTTGGTTTTGGGTCTAAATTATTATTACGAGGTCTTATATATTCTATATTCAATAATATTTATTATATAATAATTGGAAAGTATTTTACGGCTTCTCAGTTAGGTTTTTTTACAAGAGCAGAACAATTTAATAGGTTGCCCTCATCAAATATTAATAAAGTAGTTAATAAAGTGAGTTATCCTGTACTTTCCGAATTGCAAGATGATGATGTTGCACTTAAGAATGCTTATAAAAAAATTTTTACATCCCTAGTTTTTGTAACCTCGATAGCGATGCTGCTGCTGGCTGCAGTAGCTGAACCTTTAATCATTTTTACCATTGGTGAGAAATGGAGACCAACTATTCGGATTTTACAACCGTTGTGTTTTGTAGGTTTGTTATATCCGTTGGCAGACTTTAATTTAACTATTTTAAAGGTAAAAGGACGTTCAGATACTATTTTAAAATTAGAAGTTGTTAAGCGTATTCTTTCTGTTCCTGTAATATTAATAGGTGTTTATTATGGTTTACAATCGCTATTGTTATCCATGATAGTTTTAGCATTATTAGAGTTTTTTGTTAATGCACATTACTCAGGTAAACAAATCTCGTATTCTCTAAAAGAACAGGTAATAGATAACTTGCCTAACTTTTGTGTTGCTATTTTAGTAGGTTTTGTTGCTTATGTAATTGCGAGCTATTTACCTGTACATAGAATTATTGTATTGGTAACATGTGGCTTTGCTGCACTTCTTACTATAGTTGTTGTTTGCGAGTTTTTTAAAAATTCGAGTTATTTGTTTATAAAGCACATTGTAATGACTAAATTAAAAAAACATAATGCTTAATCTTCCAAATATTAAAATATCTGTTATCATACCAGCATATAACGTTGAAAAATACATTAATAGAAGTATTAATAGTGTTTTAAATCAGTCGTTTAAACCTTTTGAAATTATTATTGTAGATGATGGCTCGACAGATGATACAAAGAAAATTCTAGAGAAATTTAATGATAAAATTGTTTACATTTATCAAGAAAATTCAGGGTCGTCAAGTGCTAGAAATTTAGGTATAGCAAAAGCAAAAGGAGACTGGATTGCTTTTTTGGATTCTGATGATGAGTGGGTAGCTACACATTTAGAAAATTTCGCTAAAACCCTTAATTTATTTCCAAATGTTAATTGGTATGGAGCGCCATTTAGAATGTTAGATGAGAAAACTAAAGAAACACTCTTTCAGGCTAAAAAAGGACACTTAAAAGAGAATGGTTGTCATATATTTTTTGAAGATTATATGGCAGCTTTTCCTCCTAAAGCTTACTTATCTTCACCAACTATGATTATTAAAAAAGCAATTTTTGATAATGTAGGTGGTTTTAATGTTACAAAAAAAACGGCTGTAGATGTAGATATGTGGTTCAGAATTGCACTAAAGTATCCGCAGATAGGCTATTCTTATAAAGAAGGAGCCATAGTTTATAGAAGAGATTTTTCGCTTTCAACATCAAAGAAATGGAATCCCAATCAATCTATAGAACGGTTTTTAGAATGCGAAAAATTAGCTAAAGATCAATCTGAAGCGGCATTGCAAAGAGCTGAGCCAAGAATTATGTATTGGGTAGTTAAATTGTTACGTTCTACATTGTCCGTAAATGATAAAAAGACTTTAAAAACTATAAAAAAATATTATTTTAAAAGGCTTTCAATAAAATATAGAATAACCTTATTAACTGGGATTTATTTCCCTTTTATTTTTCAAATTATTAAAAGATTAAAGTGATTATATGACTGATTCAAACTTTAAAATAAAAGTTTTTAACGATATAAACAATGAGGAACTTAAAACCTCATGGATGAAATTACAGGAGACTACTCAGGCATTTCCTCAAATGTATTATGAGTGGGTAGAGCCTTGGGTGAGGTTACGTTTTGGAAACAGAAAACTTAGAGTAGTTACAGTAACTCTAGATGAAACTATCATAGCGATTGCTCCATTTTGTATTGAAAAAAAATTAAGCGTCAATGTATTGTCTTCTATTCCAATACATTATGGGGATAAGTACGAGGTGTTGGTATCTCCAGATTATGATTATAAACGTATTGTACATTTTATATTAGAAAATATTAAAAAAGAAAAAGGATTTTCTGTTGTTAAAATTAATCAAGTAGAATCAGAATCTAATTTATTTAATGCATTAAAATCTTACGACACAGAAAATGCCGTTTTGATAAATTGTCCATTGTCAGATTTTTCAGATTTGACTTTTGATGAATATTTTATGAAATTGAAACGAAACGTAAGAAGCGATTTTAGAAGAGGGAAACGAAGAATTGAAGAATTAGGCGAGTTACAGTTTGAAATACATACATCAGAAGCGTATTACTTACAGCATGAAAGGGATTTTAGAGCATTATACGAAAAAAGATGGAAAGATATCGATGAGGTTTTGCCTGATGATGATTATTATAACTGCAGAAGAGAAAGCTTTTTAGGTGTTTTAAGAAGAAACGATGCTATAATGGTTGTCTTAAAAATTGATGACAAAATAGTTGGATATCGTTTAGGTTTTTTAAATAACAAATGTTACTATGATTGGAAAATTTGTTTTGATTTAGAGTTTTCAAAATATGAAATTTCTAGCGTAATGACAGGAGAGCTTATAAAGTTTCTTATAGAAAAAGGATATAATAAGATCAACTACGGTCCCGGAGATTATTCCTATAAACGAAAATGGTGTTTAGAAGCTATGGCTATGCAAAACCACGTATTTTTTATAAAAAAGCAAGGAATTAAAGCAAAACTTTACATTAATTCTGAGCTTAAATATAAAGATCAATTAAAACAAGTAGTTTCAAAATTAAAAGGAAATGGAGCTAAGGGATAGAATAAAGCAGTTTGGTTATATAAGCACTCTTAAAACCGCTTTTAAGGCGCTTATACGTCCTGTATTTAAAATAAGTGAATTTGAAGTTTTAGTAATTAATAATCATAAGAGTACGGTAATAAATAATTCTGTTAGATTAATAAGTGTTGAGAAATTAATTTATTGGAAAGAAAAAAACGAAATTAGTGCTGTTGAATATAAACGCTTTTTTAAGTTTATAAATAATCATTGTATTGGTTATTATATCGAAATAGAAAATAGATTAGCAGCATGGGGTTTTGTACAAACAAATGGCCAGTATAAGTACGGAAATTCTTTTTATCAAATACCAAATAATGTTAACATACTGAAAAACCTATTTGTAAAACCAGAATATAGAGGTATGTCTCTTGGTAAATTTATTAATGAAACAAGAGTCGGAAATATTAGTTCAGGATCTCTTCCATGCGTATTTGTTATTCCAGAAAACCGTTATGCAATTAGAAATTTAAAAAAAGTAGGTTTTGAAAATTCACTAAGAATTAGTCAATACATATTATTAAAAAAGTATACAAAAACTGTAATAAAGAAGTATACTAACAATACTATCACAGACCTCGTAGTAAGTGGTTTTAATAAATCTAAGAACAACAATGATTAATATTATTATTGGGGGCGACACTTGTCCTAATGGAGAAATAGAATTAGCTTTTAAAAATGGTGATTCTAATGTAATATTGAATGACGTTGATCCAATAGTTAAGGTAGCCGACTATTTTATTGTAAATTTAGAATGTCCTTTAATAAAGGAGAACAGTCCGATTGATAAAGATGGACCAGTTCTGGGAGCAAGCGTAGAATGTACGAATGGAATAAAAGCTATTGGTGTTAATGCTGTTAATTTGGCAAACAACCATATATTAGATCATGGAGCAAAAGGACTAAAATCTACTATTGATGCTTGTGAAGAGCATGGGATTGATCATTTTGGAGCGGGAGATAACCTTATTAATGCTCGAAAGCCACTTATAAAAACAATAGGAGGAAAGCGCTTTTGTTTTATGGGAGTTGCAGAGCATGAGTTTAGTGTGGCTTTAGATAATTCTTGGGGTGCAAATCCGGCAAATCCTATTGATGTAGTTAGGAGTATTAATAAATATAAAAAAGATTTTGATCATCTCATTATATTAGTTCATGGAGGAAAAGAATACTATCGATATCCTAATCCAAAACTACAGGATTTTTGCAGGTTTTTAGTAGAAGAAGGAGCAGATACTGTTATTTGTCAACACTCGCATTGTGCTGGAACTTATGAATACTACATGGATAAACCTATAGTTTATGGGCAAGGTAATTTTATTTTTGAAAATTTAGGAAGACATTCTGAGATGTGGAGTGAAGGTTTCTTAGTTTCGTTAAATTTTATAGACAATAAAGTAAAAGCCGAGTTCATACCATACGAACAATCTAACGGGTTTTTAGGTGTGAAATTATTAAAAGGTAAAAAGAAGCTTGATTTTTTAGATGAATTAAAAAAAAGATCAGACTTAATTAAGTCGACAGAATTTGTAAAAGAACAATGGATAGAGTTGTGCAAAAAGGATAAGTACCTCTATGCTAGTCGAGTATTAGGTCATAATAGATTGTTAAGGGTGTTAAATAGGAAGTTGCATTTTAGTGATTGGCTATATAAAAAGGAGACAAAAATGATGGTAAGAAACGTTGTAGAATGTGAAGTGCATAGAGAAGGGTTGGAAACGTTATGGCGAACTAAAAATATTGAATTTTAATGAAATATTTTAATAAAAGGAATATTGTAGCAGCATATTCAAGGTGGTTGTATTACACTAAGGCATGGAAAACAAATAAGAAAATAGTTGTTATAGAAAGTGATGATTGGGGATCTATTAGAACTTCAACTAAAGAAGCCTATGATGCTTTAATGAATTTAGGGTATGATATGACAAAATCCCCATACACTTTAGATGCTTTAGAAACGAATGAAGACTTATTAGCATTGTATAAAGTATTAAGCTCTGTTAAAGATTCACATAACAATTCTCCGTGTTTTACGGCTAATATGATAATGGCAAATCCAGATTTTACCGCAATTGCAAATAATAATTTCACAACTTATGTTTATGAAACGGTAGATGAAACCTTGAAAAAACACCAAGACAGAGATAGGGTTAGAGACTTATGGAAAGAAGGCATGGAGGCTAATATTTTTTTTCCACAATTACACGCCAGAGAACATGTGAGATACTGGGATTGGATGAACGACTTAAGAGCTAATCATTTAGAAGCCAAAGAAACGTTTAAGTATGAAATGTGTGGTGTGCCAAGAGTTGTGTCTAAAAAGGGAAGAAGTTATTTTCATCCGCCTTATATTGACGATAAAATTTTAATACATGAAAAAGTAGATTTAAATCAATTAATTTCAGAAGGCGCTAAACTTTTTAAATCAGAGTTTGGTTTTGAATCTAAAACTACGATTGCACCAAATTGTGGATGGACTAAATCAACTGAAAAGATTTGGGCAGATAACAATATAGAGTACATGCAAGGAGGATTCTTACAAGAGCACTATAAATTAAATGGAATAAAATATATACCTCATTATTTGGGTGAAAAATCAAAAATTAAGGGATTAACCTATTTAGTAAGAAATTGTACTTTTGAGCCTGCTTATTCTAAAGATAGTAATTATTGGAAGAGTACATACAAACAAATAGAAAATGCTTTTAATAGAAAAGCACCTGCAATAATATCAACACATAGAGTAAATTATGTAGGATCCATTGATGAGTCTAATAGGGAGAAAGGACTTGAGCAATTATCGTTTTTGTTAAACGAATTAATTAATAATCATCCTGATGTTGTTTTTATGAATACGCTGGATTTTGCTAATTTATTGGATGGAAAAATTGGAGTATAAAAATAATGTTATTGTTTTGAGGAATCAAAGGTTAGTCAAATTTGTTGTCTATTCTATACCTTTAATTTTGTTGTTAGAATGGTTGCATCAATTTGAGTTAATGCCAAATTTCCCACCTCTAGTGTTGAAAGCAATATCTATTATTGTGTTTTTTAAATTTTTATTAACCAAAACATTTAAAACAATATCATTTGGTTTTAAAAAACCATTAATCTTTTTTTTAATACTAAATTTAGTGTATTCATTTTTCTCAAGTGAAATTATAGAAAGTTTATATTATTCTATTAGAATTCTATATTGGATTCTAGGTACATTCACTTTTTATGCTTTGTATCAATCGTTCAATTTGACGGTTAAAGATTTAAAGCTAATGATTAAGTCTGTTGTAATAATTGGTAGTTTTTTTACAATAATATTACTTTTGCAACTGAGTAAAGAAGGTGAGTATGATAATGCTAGTGCATATTTACTTTTATGGTGCTTGCCTTTATTATTATTGTTTGGATATAGTAAAACGAATAGATTGCTTATGGCAATTGCGTTAATCGCAATATTTATGACCATTAAACGTGGCGCGATGATAGCTTCTATTGTTGCTTTTTATGTCTATGTTTTTTCTGTTCTATATATATCTAAATCAGTAAAGCATAAAATTAGAACATTACTTTTTTGTGGTTTTTTTTCAGTAATTGTTTCTGTAGTTGTTTTTTTTAACTGGGATATAGTTAATGAAAGGCTGAGTGACAAAACCGGATCAGGTAGGGATGAGATGTATATGTCAATTATAGAAAATTATACCAATGGGGATTTACAAAATTTAATTTTTGGCTATGGTTTAAACTCTGTTCAAGAGTTCACAAAAACATATTATGGGGGGATAAGGTTAGATAATAAGGTTGGTGTTGCAGCTCATAGTGACTGGATTCAGTACATACACGATTTTGGTGTTTTTGGTATAATATTTATGGTATGGCTGCACATCATTTTTCTGAAACTAATTAAATACAATTATCGTGTTAAAAGTTATATGTTTCCAATTGCATTATCTGCGTATTCCATATTTTTTTTAACAACAATTTATTCCTTTATTCTTAATACACCAAATGCTTTTTATTTTGGAATTGTAATAGCAGTAATAAATATAGAAACAAATAAAATTAAAAACCAACAAATAGTTTGAAAACTTTTGAATCAACAAACCATCTCTATTCAGCTCCAATGTATTCTAATAGGAATAAACGTTGGACTGGTGACTATATAAAAGTTGTAGAAGAAGAGCAAGAATTATCTATAGATGTAGTTGCTATTACTTCGTTTTTGTCCGTTGGTCAGTTCAGTAAAAATAGAACATTATTTAACGAGATTAAACGACTTCCTTGGATGTCTGAACCTATGCCAGATGGAGAATTTAAAGAGATGCTGTTGCCCAAACACGGATTCAAAACAGGGGGAGATAATGAATTGGCCGACGTTTTGTTTAACCACCTTTGTGATGAGGCTCGAGAAGTTATAAAACATAATCCTAACATATATATATTACTCACTGGTGGACTTGATAGTAGAATTGTTGCAGGAGTTTACAGTTATCTATACAACAAAGGTGAGTTAAAAGTGCAGCCAAAATGTCTAACTTGGGGTATGGAGAATTCTAGAGATGTATATTACGCCAAACTTATGGCGGATCAACTCAATTTCGAATGGCAAAACATACCTCTTGGACCAGAAACCGTTATGGATAATATTCGTAACTGTGGTCAATTGCTTAGTATGTTACATTCTCCTGAGATGCTGCACAGTATGTTGTGGTTCAAAAACTTACCTAAGGACTCAATGGTAATTGCCGGTAGTTTTGGAGATTCAATTGGTAGAGGGGAATTTTCTAGTTTACATTTATTACAGCTAGAACATAAAAAACCTAAAAATACTTATGATTTGTTACCGCTTAATGTTTATGATTTTGGAGCAAAAGGTCTAAGAGAAGATATAGATTATGTACACCAAAGGGGGGGAGGCGAAACCTTAGAATATATGCAATGCGAGTATTGGATGCAAGGTTATCGAATGCGTAATGGTCTTTGTCATGCTTTATCCGTAATTAATAGGTATGCTAATATTTATCAAATGTTTACGTCTCCAAAGGTTTATGGCTTTATGTGGAGTCTTCATCCATCTAGAAGAGATGATAATTTATATATTGCTTTACTAAAAAAGCATTTTCCTGAAATGGCGAAAATTCCTTGGGCGAGAAACAATAAATCAATAAAAGGAAATTACAAAGAAAATAATTTAAAAGCACATTATCATGATTATACTAAGTGGTCTTCAGGAGTTCTCTATGATGATATTAAAGCACTTGTTGATCCCGAATGGTTTGCGTCTACAGGTATTTTCAATAAGACAAGTATAATCGAAATGAATAGAATGGTTCAAAAAAGTCAAGAACGAGTTGGGAGGTTAAATGATATATGGCTTTGGTTAGCTGGTTTTAGATATTATATAGATCAATTGGAAAGTGAAGGAAAAATAATTGATTTTGGTTTATTTGATAAAAATAATGTAGTAGAAACGGCTATTAAAAAAATAAGTATAAAGCATCAGGCTGTTTTAATTGCGAGCAAATCTAAGTTGGTAAATAGTGCAGCAAAAAAGGTTAGAAAAAAATATCGTGATATGGACTTAAATGCTAAGAAAAAGGACATGTTGAAAAAATATCCGCCAGAATCTTATGAAATATAAAGTACTCATATTAACCAATCCACTTAATCATGAAGGTGGCGTGGTCAATTACTATAATTTATTCTTTAAGCATTTTGAATCTGATGTTATTACCTTAAAACACGCTTCAATAGGTTCAAGAGCCTATTTGTTTTATTATCCTGTATTAAAGCGACTGCTTTATCCTTTCTATTATCTATTCGATTTGTTGATGTTTACATTGAGGTTAATTTTTGATCGTAATATTAAGGTCGTTCAAGTAAGTCCCTCGCTGATTCCTGTTCCATTAATACGAGATGGACTTTTGGTTGTAATAGCTAAGCTTATAGGCAAAAAAGTTGTGGTATTTTATAGAGGTTGGAAGTTACCTACTTATTATAAAATTGCAGGTAGTAACGTTTTACGAAAACTGTTCAATTTTGTCTTTCAAAAAAATACACTTCAAGTTGTTTTAGCATCATCATTTAAAAATGATTTAGAGCAATTAAAACCAAAAAATATAACCAACATATTGGTCACTACAACAGCAATTGATAAATCTGAAATAGTAAAAAGTGAATCAGTAGATAGCTCAGATGTTTTAAAGGTTTTGTTTTTAGGAAGAATTCAAGATTTAAAAGGGGTAGAAGAACTTATTGATGCAATCATAACACTTCATAAAGCAAATGAACTACAAAATTATAAATTTACTATTGTAGGGCATGAAAATAAGACTGGTTATACAGATTTGCTTAAGACAAAATTGAAAAATCATAATATATCAGACGATTTGGTAACATTTCCTGGTAGAGTAATAGGTAAAGATAAATTTAATTTATATGCCACAAATCATATATACGTATTGCCATCCTACACTGAAGGTTGTCCCAATAGCGTGCTAGAAGCTTTAGCATCTGGTTTATTTTGCATTACAACAAGAGTTGGTGCACTTTCAGATGTAGTCGTTCCAAATGAAAATGGTTTGTTTGTAGATATGAAGAATAGCGAATCTATTGTGAAAGCTTTACAATTTTGTAACGATAATAAAAGCTATAATGAAAATAGAGTTGCAAATTCAACGTATTATTGCAACGCATTCGATATTAGAGAAATTACTCATCTCTTCGAAACTAAATATCTAGAATTAATTGAAAAAAGATAAACTATATTTAATTGGTCCAACAGAATCTATACTTACTAA
>Ga0209344_10003115_pt1 | contig 16887 bp, 17 predicted proteins | sample Cruoilmetagenom6_FD_187293 | JGI IMG/M metagenome (GOLD analysis project Ga0209344, IMG submission 187293) | Oil polluted marine microbial communities from Coal Oil Point, Santa Barbara, California, USA - Santa Barbara Oil Seep Sample 6 (SPAdes)... | ecosystem: Environmental > Aquatic > Marine... | reverse complement strand
CAAGGCGATTGCCGGGCTTCTGGCGCCGCAGGCCGGCACCATCGCGCTGGATGGCAACACCCCGCTACCGCCGCTGGTCGCCGCGCGCCGCCCGGCCCAGTTGCGCCGGGTTCAGCTGATATTTCAGAACCCCGATGACAGCCTCAACCCGCGTCACAGCGTGGCTCAGATACTGGCGCAGCCGCTGAAGCTCTATCACGGGTTGGGGGGCCCCGCCTTGAGGGCCCGGCAAGAGGCGCTGCTGGAACAGGTGCGGCTGGGCGCGCATTACCTTGACCGGCTGCCAAGGCAATTGTCGGGGGGCGAGAAACAGCGCGTCGCCATCGCCCGCGCCTTTGCCGCCGATCCCGATATCGTGCTGTGCGACGAGGTGACATCGGCGCTGGATGTGTCGGTGCAGGCCGCGGTGCTGGAACTGCTGAACGATTTGAAGGCGGCGGCGGCGGCCACCTATGTCTTTGTCAGTCACGATCTGGCCGTCGTGCATGCGCTGGCGGACCGGGTTGCCGTCCTCTACCAGGGGCGGCTGTGCGAGATCGGGCCGACCGCCGCAGTCTATGGCCGTCCGTCGCATCCCTATACCGAGGTGCTGCTGGGCGCGGTGCTGGAGCCCGATCCCGATGCCGCGCCGCGCCTGCTGACCAATGATGCTGCCGACCTTGCGCCGCCCGCCACGGGCTGTCCGTTCCAGCGCCGGTGCCCGCGTCATATGGGGGCGGTCTGCGACACCGAAGTGCCGCCGCCGCGCAGCGGGCCGGACGGGCATGTGATCTATTGCCATCTGCCCGCCGAAGCGCTTGAGGCAGACATGGCACCGGGCGGGACCGCATCGTGACATGCGGGCAATTCCGGCTTTCCCCCCGCTGCGCAGGCGTTTAGGTTGCCTCGACGATCCACTTTGACCACTGGACCATTGCCATGACCCGCTATGAATACAAGGTGCTTACCCCGCCCGCCAAAGGCGTCAAGGCACCGGGCCGGAAAACCGCCGAAGCGCGCCACGCCAACGCGGTAGAGCTGTTTCTGAACGAACAGGCCAGCGCGGGCTGGGAATATTTGCGTTCGGACATCCTGCCCAACATTGAACGGCAGGGGCTGACCTCCAGCCAGACGGTTTACCGCACCGTTATGGTGTTCCGCCGTCCGGTCGAGGATGCGGCCGAGATGGTGATCGCCGAGGCGCAGGCCGTTGCCGAAGCGCCAGCGCCGGTCGCGCCCGAAACGGCGCCTGTCGCTGAACCGCCGAGCCGCGACATGCCGGAGCCTGCCGAAACCGACCCGGCACCGGAAGCCGATCCCGGCCATGAGCCCGACGACGCGCCGCGCAAGCCGTAGCGACCGCCAAGGCGGCCACGCCGCGCCGCTGCTTTCAGCCGCTGACTTCGAGCGCCAGCGCGTGGATCTGCCCCATCAGGGTGGGACCGATGGCCGCATGCACCGCGCGGTGCTGCGCGATCCGGCTCTTGCCGCTCAGTTCCGGCGCACGCATCCGCACCCGAAAATGCGACTGCCCGCCTTCGGGATAGCCCGCATGACCGCGATGCGACTCACTTTCGTCGATGACTTCCAGATGCTCTGCCTGAAACGCTGCGAGCAGCGCCTCACGAATTTCCGCCGATCTGTTCATTTTTTCCACTCCACCCCTTCTCTTCACTGACCAATAGCCTAAGGTGCCCTGCTTGAAATCTGAATCTCGAACCTGCAGGAAATCTGCAGGAGAGATTGGTTCGCAGCCGTGTTTTTGGTTTTCTCTGTTTCAGTAAGGCCGAAAAATACATTAGACTTACCGCTCCGTTACGAAAAGAGGTGCCCGATGACCAAATCCGATCCATTTGGCTTCGATATGTCCGTTTCATCCGCCAAGAAGAAGAACCCGCGTGGACGCCGGGGGATGTCGGGCGCATCAGAGACATCAACGCGCTTGTGCGAACACGAGGGCTGTCAGGAGGCCGGCAAGTACCGCGCGCCCAAGGCGCCGGATGTGCTGGATGACTATTACTGGTTCTGCCAGCAGCATGTGCGGGAGTACAACCTGAAGTGGAATTTCTTTGACGGCACCACCGAGGCCGAGATGAATGCCCAATTGTCCAAGGACAAGGTGTGGGAACGCGAGACCAAGCCGATGGGCGATCCCGAGGCGCGCGCCTGGGCCCGGCTGGGCATCGAGGACCCGCATCAGGTGCTGGGCGGCAACGCCACGCGCAACCCCGGCAAATCACGCTCGGGCCAGCGCCGCCTGCCGCCGACCGAACGCCAGGCAATCGAGATTCTGGAGGCCGAGGACAATTGGTCCAAGGCCGATATCCGCAAGTCCTACAAATCGCTGATCAAGGTGCTGCACCCGGATATCAACGGCGGCGACCGCAGCCAGGAAGAGCAGCTGCAACAGGTCGTGTGGGCCTGGGAGCAGATCAAGCAGAGCCGGAACTTCAAGTAGAATTGGCAACGGGGCGCGCGCGCACCCCGCGCCCTTGGCGTTATCCAAACGTAAAAGAGCGGGCCGACCGGCCCGCTCTGAAACAACTATCCAACGATTTCAGAAGCAATCAGGATGCCAGCTTGGCATCCAGCGTGATCTCTGCATTCGAGGTTTTCGATATGGGGGTGTTTTTCCTGGTGGTCTCGGCGACCTGCTGGAAATCCGCATCGCTGATCCCAGGGACGCGCGCTGTCACAACCAGATGCACGTGGGTCACGGCCAAACCGCCAACAGCCTCGTCCAACGTAACCTGCGCCTTGGCATCAATCTGCTTGGCGGTCAGGCCCTTCTCGGCCAGAAGCTTCGACATCGTCATTGCGTAGGCGCCTGCATAGGCCGCGCCCATGAGCCCCTCGGGAGTGGCGCTGGATATGTCCTTGAACCGCTTATCAAGACCGTTGGCGTTGTCCTTCAGCACGCCGCTCTGGGTGCTGCTGGTTCCTTTGCCGTCCTTCAGATCGTCTTGCTTTTTGGGCGATGCGCTACGTTCCACTCAGTGGCTCCTCCTAAATCGTCAATTTACCGGAAATATCCCGCTTCTGCGGGCTTACGCAGCGTTAACGCCACGTCATCGGAAAAGGTTCCACCAGATCGGAAGGTTTTTCGTGAGCCACGGGCGCAGGCCGGGCTGGAGCAGCCGGAACCACCCCCTGCCCGCCATGCGCTATGCCGGTTTGAAGATCAGGCTGACACCGTTGAGACAGTGCCGTTTGCCCGTGGGCGCGGGCCCGTCATCAAAGATGTGGCCGAGGTGGCTGCCGCAGCGGCGGCAATGGCATTCGGTGCGAACCGCAAAGAAGCTGCGGTCGGCCTTGGTGCCGATGGCATTGGGCAAGGCTTTGTAGAAGCTGGGCCAGCCAGTGCCACTGTCGTATTTCGTGGAGGAAGGATACAGCGCCAGATCACAGCCCCGGCAATGATAGGTGCCGTCTGCGTATTGTTTGTCCAATGGCGAGCTGCCAGCGCGTTCGGTCGCCTCTTCGCGCATCACGGCATATTGGATATCGTTCAGCCGGGCGCGCCATTCGGCCTCTGTGCGGGTGATCTCGAAATCGCCTGCCCCCATCGAGGGGTGCGCCAGCGCGGTGACGGATCCGGCGGCCAGCACGGTCGCGATGAAATGACGTCTCTGCATGTCTTTCTCTCCAATTCGTACGGGCAGCGCGCTCCATTCGATCTGGTGGCGGCGGGCCCGCATCACAAGACACGGGCCCGCACGATCAGGTGACAATTGTTACCTGACCGGATTCGCCGGAGGGTTTACATCGCGGGCAGGATGACGCCGTCGACGACGTGAATGACGCCGTTGGACTGTTTCACATCCGCGATGGTCACGTGGATCATGCGGTCTTGCTCGTCCGTCAGGGTGATCGTGTCACCGTCATAGGTGGCATCGAGCATGCAGCCGCCCAGCGTCGGCACGACATGGCTGCCGCCATCATCGTCGATCATGCCCTTGATGGCCATCGCCATGGCATCAGCGCCGACCACGTGACAGGTCAGGATCTTGGTCAACTGGTCCTTGTTCTCGGGCTTCAGCAGGGTTTCGACCGTGCCCTCGGGCAGTGCGGCGAAAGCGTCGTTGGTGGGAGCGAATACGGTGAACGGCCCCTCACCCGACAGGGTTTCGACCAGACCGGCGGCCTTGACGGCGGCAACGAGCGTGGTGTGATCCGCCGAGTTGACCGCGTTCTCGACGATGTTCTTGTCAGCGAACATCGCAGCACCACCCACCATCGGGTTACTGGTGGCGATCTGTTGGGTGTCGGTATTGGTGTTGGTGTTTCCGGCCATCAGCGACGTGGCGCCAAGGCAGATCGCAGCGGTGGTGCCCAGAATACGTGCAAGTGTCATGGTATTTCTCCTCTACGGTCCGGGCGGTATTGCCCGGTTTGCGACAGGAGACACGGCGCGGCGCAGGAGAAAGTTTCAGACCGGCGAAAAAAGTTTTCGCCGCGATCAGGTCGGGCTGACAGGACCGATGGCCAGAACCGCGCCGGTGGCCACACCGGTGGGCGAGCCGCCCGGTGGTTCATCGGAAATGGCCAGCACGCCGCCGGCCAGTTGCGCGCGCAATCCTTCGGGGATCGTAAGGCTGCCAGCCTGTGTCTCGGGCAGTACGCCCAGCGATACAGGCGCATTGTCGCCCGCGATCAGCCACAGCTCCAGCGCGCGGCCCGAAGCCGCCCCGCCGACATCGCGCCTGAGATAAAGCTCACCGTTATCCGCATCATAGGCCGCCTGCACGATCAGGCTGCCATCCTCGGCCGCGATCTGAGCCACATAGGCGGGATCGGCGGGCGCGCTCGGTCCGGTGTCGAAAAGTCCGGCATTGAGCCCGATCACGACGGCCACCGCCGCTGCTGCCAGACTGCCGCTGACCCAGCCCAGACCCAGCCGCTGCATCAGGGAAGGCTTCGCTGCGGCGCCGAAAATCCGGGCTTCGATTCGCGACAGCAGGTTCGGCGGCGGCGTCACTTCGGCGATGCCATCGGTCATGCCGACAAAATCCTCGGCCCAGGCGGCGTAGAGCGCGCGCAATTCGGGTTCTTGCACCAGACGCGCCTCGAAACGGGTGACCTCCTCGGGCGTCAGCAACCCGAGGGCATATTCCCCCGCGAGGATACGGTCATCCTCGTCATATGGCTGCCGGCCGTCGGTCATCGCGTCAGACACTCCTTCAGTTTCAGCAGGCTGCGGCGCAGCCAGGTTCGCATCGTGTTCAGCGGCACGTCAAACGCCGCCGCAAGCTCTGCGTAGCTTTCGCCTTGCAGATAGGCCCGCCGCACGGCGGCAGCGCGGCCTTCCTCCAGTTCCGCAAAACACCCGACGAGTTTCTCTCGCTCAGAGCCTTGCACCACCAGCGCCTCTGGCCCCGGTGCAGCATCGGCCACGGCCTCGGCGGCACCCAGCCCTACCTGACCCTCGCGGCGCTTGCGCAGCCGGTCGATGGCGCTGTTGCGCGCGATCGTGATCAGCCAGGTCATCGGACTGAGACCATTGGCGCGGTAGCGATCGGCATTGTGCCAAACCTTGACATAGACCTCCTGCAGCACCTCTTCGGCCTCGGAGCGGTCATTCAACACACGCAGCGCCACGCCGAAAAGTTTCGCCGATGTGGCGGAATAAAGCACGCCAAAGGCCGCACGGTCGCCGGTGGCGGTGCGGGCAATCTGCTCTTCTATGGCGTCGGGTGTCACGCAGGCGGCTCTTTCGCAGGGTTCTGCTAGAGTTAGGGCGGCCTGCGGCAAAGGCCAGCAAATCTTTGGCTTTCCCTTGCCCTTGGTTGCAATATGTTGCACGAGGAACGACGACACAAAACGACCGACAAAGGACCCCGCATATGGCCGACGGTAGCATTGACATGAACGCAAAGCCCACCGAGGAGATTTCGGTGCGCGAGGTTTTCGGCATCGACTCCGACATGAATATCAAGGGGTTTGCGACGCGCACCGACCGTGTGCCCGACCTCGATTCCACCTACAAGTTCGACCCCGACACGACGCTGGCGATTCTGGCGGGCTTTGCCCATAACCGCCGGGTGATGATCCAGGGCTATCACGGCACCGGCAAATCGACCCATATCGAGCAGGTTGCGGCGCGGCTCAACTGGCCTTGCGTGCGCGTCAACCTCGACAGCCACATCAGCCGGATCGACCTTATCGGCAAGGACGCGATCAAGCTGCGCGACGGCGTTCAGGTCACCGAATTCCACGAAGGCATCCTGCCCTGGGCGCTGCGCAACCCGACGGCAATCGTCTTTGACGAATATGACGCGGGCCGCGCTGACGTGATGTTCGTGATCCAGCGGGTGCTGGAGGCGGACGGCAAGCTGACGCTTCTGGACCAGAACGAAGTCATCACGCCGAACCCGTTTTTCCGCCTGTTTGCCACGGCCAACACCGTCGGCCTCGGCGACACGACGGGCCTCTATCACGGCACCCAGCAGATCAACCAGGGCCAGATGGACCGCTGGAGCTTGGTGGCGACGCTGAACTATCTGAGCCATGACGCGGAAGTGAACATCGTGCTGTCCAAGAACCCGGTGTTCAACACCGAGAAGGGCCGCAAGACGATCAGCCAGATGGTCACGGTCGCAGATCTGTCGCGTACCGCGTTCATGAATGGCGAGCTGTCCACGGTGATGAGCCCCCGGACGGTGATCGCCTGGGCGCAGAACACCACGATCTTCCGCGATGTGGGCTACGCGTTCCGCCTGACATTCCTGAACAAATGCGACGAGCTGGAGCGCCAGACCGTAGCCGAGTTCTACCAGCGTTGCTTTGACGAGGAACTGCCCGAGAGCGCTGCGAGCATGAGCATTCGGTAGCGGTTCCTCCGCCCTGTCGGGCGTCCTCGCGAAGTCCGCCCGCAAGGGCGGAAGCGCGGCGCACTGGCATTCGGAGGGAATTGTCCCTAGTTTTGTCCAAACACGAGCTTGAAAAGCTGCGCCCATGAGCAAACCATCCGACAACCCAGCCGATCCGTTCAAGAAGGCCCTCGCCGAGGCCACCAAGGTCATGGCGAATGATGCCGAGCTGTCGATCACCTACTCGATGGACCCCGCTGGCGTGTCGGGCGACGCGATGCGTCTGCCGCAAGTCAGCCGCCGGATGACCCGCGAGGAAGTGCTGCATGCGCGCGGCACCGCAGATGCGCTGGCGCTGAAGCACAAGTATCACAATGCGGCCACCCACGCGCGCTACGCCCCACCCGGCGACATGGCGCGCGACATCTACGAGGCGATGGAGACCGCACGCTGCGAAGCCGTAGGCGCACGTACCATGCCCGGCACAGCCAGCAACATCGACAGCAAGATCGCCGCCGAGGCGCAGCGCCTTGGGTTCGATCAGATCACCGATGCCGCCAATGCGCCGCTGGCCACTGCTGCGGGCTACCTGATTCGTCACCTTGCCACTGGCCGCGACATGCCCGAAGGCGCGCAGAACGTCATGGATCTTTGGCGCGGCTTCATCGAGGCGGAGGCCGGTGGCACGCTGGAGAACCTGCAGGATACGCTGGCCGACCAGACGCAATTCGCCAAGTTCGCCCGCCAGATCATCGAAGACCTGGGCTATGGCGACCAGTTGGGCGATGACCCCGACGCGCAGGACGACGATCAGGACGACGAGGCCGAGGAAAACGCCGAAGAGCAGGAAGAGCCTGACAGCAGCGGCCAGGACGACAGCGAAAGCGAGGACGCCGACGCCGATCCCGAACAGTCGCAGGAAGAACAGCAGGACGCGTCGCAGGCGCAGGTCAGCATGGACGACATGGCCGACGAGGACATGGGCGAGGAAACCGACATGCCCGACGGCGAGGCCCCGCTGGAGCCGCCCGCGCCGCAGCCGGTTTCTGACGCGGACCCCGATTACCTAGTCTACTCCACCGATTTTGACGAAGAGATCAACGCCGAGGATCTGGCCGAGCCGGTCGAGCTGGAACGCCTGCGCGCCTATCTCGACCAGCAGCTGGAACCGCTCAAGGGCGCGGTGAGCCGGCTTGCCAACAAGCTGCAACGCCGCCTTCAGGCACAGCAGAACCGGTCGTGGGAGTTTGACCGCGAAGAGGGTATTCTGGATGCCGGGCGCTTGGCGCGCGTGGTGGCCAGCCCGACGACGCCGCTCAGCTTCAAGGTGGAAAAGGATACCGAGTTTCGCGATACGGTCGTGACGCTCTTGCTGGACAATTCCGGCTCGATGCGGGGTCGCCCGATCAGCATCGCGGCGATCTGTGCCGACGTGCTGGCGCGTACGCTGGAGCGGTGCAGCGTCAAGGTCGAGATCCTCGGCTTTACCACGCGGGCCTGGAAAGGCGGGCAGAGTCGCGAGGCATGGCTGGCCGAGGGCCGCCCGCAACTGCCCGGCCGCCTGAATGATCTGCGCCACATCATCTACAAATCCGCCGACAGCCCGATGCGGCGGACCCGGCAGAACCTCGGCCTGATGATGAAGGAAGGGCTGCTGAAGGAAAACATCGACGGCGAGGCGCTGGAATGGGCGCACCGGCGGATCACGGCGCGGCGCGAAGTTCGCAAGATCCTGATGGTGATCAGCGACGGCGCCCCGGTAGATGACAGCACGCTGAGCGTGAACCCGGCCAACTACCTGGAAAAGCACCTGCGCGACGTGATCGCGATGGTGGAAAAGCGCCGGGCGGTGGAACTGCTGGCCATCGGCATCGGCCATGACGTGACCCGCTATTATGACCGCGCCGTAACGATCACGGATGTGGATCAGTTGGCCGGCGCGATGACCGAACAACTGGCGGCGCTGTTTGACAGCGATCCGCGCGCCCGGGCGCGGGTGATGGGGATGCGCCGGGTCGGCTGAACACGCTGATCCGACGCGCGATCCCGGCCCCACGCCCCCCGGCAAAGGGGGCGCGCAAATCCTGCAAATCTGGTCGGATATCAAAATATTTGGCGCTGCTTGTCTGCGGACGATACGCCGGGCGAAACAATTTGCGCAGAACGAAACAGATTGTTTCCAATTCAGGCGATGCCAAGACGTTGCCCCCGCGTAACGATTCAGCCGACTCTGGCCGAATATTTTCCGGAGAATCGGTAAAAATTGGGGATGAATACAATGGGATACCTAACAAGATTCAAGGCATTGGTCGTCGGCGCGATACTGGCCGTCTCGATGACGGGTGCGGCTTCGGCAGCGACGATCACCGGTGATCCGCAGGGCAACAGCTTTGGCTGGACACCGAACAGCACCAACGCGCTCAACTATGCGATGTTGGTACCTGGGCGTGAGGGCCAGACTGCGCCATATGTCCTTTTCAATTCGAATGCGGTGGGGTCTGTCACGCTGGATTTCTACAACTTTGCTCCCGGAGGGACATATTTCGAGACCCGAATTGACGGAATCGCGACGGGCACCACCGCGCACCCGGTTGTTATCGGTGATACGATTCATTCAGGTGGTACCTCGCTTGCCTCCGGCACCTCCCTTCTTGGCAAAACTTTCAACGCCACGAACTACGTTGATATCCGGCTGGCGCTGGGTGGCGAACGGGATTGGGATTTCGACTGGGTGAGGTTTGAAACCGCCCCCGCCACCCCCGTGCCGTTGCCTGCTGGCCTGCCACTTCTGCTGGGCGGTCTGGGCATGCTCGGGTTCGTCAAGCGGCGCCGCAAGACCTGAGACGCAGACTGAACTGAATACCTGCAAACTGCGTGCGCAACACGCGGTTTGCAGGCGGTGCTGTTTAACAGCGACTCGGGTTATCCCCCCGCTCAATTGAGCGCCGCTATTTAGTGGTTGATGCGGGATCATCGCCCTGAACAGGGTGCGACGCGCCAAAAACTAAAATACCCGATCTCCTCTGGCCGCGTCCTGCCGCCAGCACAGCCTGTCGCGCCCTGATCGAACGGGTTGATGGCGAGGGCTGGTCATTTCCGCGCGTGTGCGCGAAAACTGCGACAATCGGAATCCACCAAAAGGCCCCGCTTCATGTTCCAGACGTTCCAGGACAAAGCCAATCCCGAACACGGCCCCGCACGCCTTGCTGCGTTGCGCGAGGCGATGGCTGCCGCCGGGCTCGATGGCTATCTCGTGCCTCGGGCCGATGTGCATCAGGGCGAATATGTCGCGCCCGGCGACGAGCGGCTGGCATGGCTCACCGGCTTTACCGGGTCGGCCGGGTTTGCCGCCATCACGGCTGCGCGCGCGGGTGTCTTTGTCGATGGGCGTTACCGCGAACAGGTGCGTGTCCAGACCGACGACACGGCCTATCAGCCGGTAGACTGGCCCGAGACCAAGCTGGCGGACTGGCTGAAAGACGCGCTGCCCGAGGGCGGGCGCGTGGGATACGACACTTGGCTGCACACGCCGTCGGAGATCGACTCGCTGATCGAGGCGTTGGCGGGTAGCGGCATCGTTCTGAGCGCGTCGGCCAACCTTGTCGATGCGATCTGGACCGACCGCCCCGGCCCGCCGATGGGGGCGATCAGCGCCTATCCCGATGACCTCGCCGGAGAGACGAGCGCGGCCAAGCGCGCCCGTCTGGCCGAGGCGCTGCGCGCCGATGGGGCACGCGCGGCGGTGCTGACGCTGCCCGACAGCATCGCCTGGCTGCTGAACATTCGCGGCGCGGACATCCCGCGCAATCCGGTGGCCCACGCCTTTGCCATCCTGCACGATGACGGGCGCACGCAGCTATTCGTGAACGCCGCCAAGCTGGGCGCGTTGCCGGAGGGCTGCCGCAGCGGCGGCGTCACCGCCCTGCCCGACACCGACCTGCCCGCAGCACTGGCGCAGTTGACCGGACCGGTACGGCTGGACAAATCCAGCGTGCCCATGGCTATCGTCAACCTGCTGAGCGAGTCCGGGGTTGCGCATGAATACGGCGCCGAGCCCTGCACATTGCCCAAGGCGCGCAAGAACGCGGCACAGCTGGACGCCACCCGCGCCGCGCATCTGCGTGATGCCGCCGCAGTCTGCGAGGCGCTGGCATGGCTTGACGCCCAGGCGCCGGGCACGGTGACCGAGATCGACGTGGTGACCCAACTGGAAGAGTGTCGGCGCGCGACCGGTGCGCTGCTTGATATCAGTTTCGACACGATCGCGGGCAGCGGCCCCAACGGGGCGCTGGCGCATTACCGCGTCTCGGAGGCATCGAACCGCACGCTTGAGGATGGCGATCTGCTGGTGCTGGACAGCGGCGGGCAATATCTGGACGGCACCACCGACATTACCCGAACTGTGCCGATCGGCGACCCCGGCGCGGACGAGCGCGCCGCCTTTACCCGTGTCCTGCAAGGCATGATCGCGATCAGCCGCCTGCGCTGGCCTGCGGGCTTGGCGGGGCGTGATCTGGATGCGATTGCGCGCTATCCGCTGTGGTTGGCGGATCAGGATTATGCCCACGGCACCGGCCACGGGATTGGCGTGTATCTGTGCGTCCATGAAGGGCCGCAGCGGATCAGCCGCATCAGCGAAGTGCCGCTGGAGCCGGGGATGATCGTGTCGAATGAACCGGGATACTACCGCGCAGGCGCTTTTGGGATCAGGATCGAGAATATCCTGGTGGTCACGCAGGCTGAACGGCTGGAGGGCGGCGATATCGACGGCAAGCTGTGTTTCGAGACGCTCAATTACGTGCCAATCGACCGCCGTCTGATCGACGTGGACCGGCTGAGCGGCGAAGAGCGTGACTGGCTCGATGATTATCACGAGCTTTGCGCCGAGCGGATCGGCCCATTGGTCGAAGGTGACGTGGCGCATTGGCTGAAATCGGCAACCCGCCCATTGTGACATTACACTGGCGCGCAGGGCGGTTTGCCGATTAGGATGCGGCTGATTCAAGAACAGGGGACCCCATGGGGCATATCAAGATTCGTAAAGCATTGGGAACATGGACTGTTCGCGCGGGCGGCGCCGTTCTGGCCGAGACCGCCAACGGGCTGGAACTGACCGAGGGCAGCCACCCGCCGGTGATCTATTTCCCGCGCAGCGATATCGCCATGGCCTTTCTCGACAACAGTGAGCAGACCACCAAATGCCCGCACAAGGGGCAGGCCAGCTACTATCATATCGTCACCAAGAGCAAGACGCTGGAAAATGCCGCCTGGAGCTTTGACGACCCGAACCCCGTGGCGGCGGCCATCAAGGGCCATCTGGCGTTTCACCCCAGTGATACGGTGACGGTCGAACGGGTCTGAGATCGGCCAACGCATCAGGCGTTCGCCTTGGCGGTCAGGGGGCGTGACGGCCCGGCCCGCGCGGCCTCAGCTATGCTCTTCCTGGCTGACCGCCGACAAGGCACTGTTGAACGCCTTGAGCGCATCTACGTGAAAGAGCGCGCCCAGAAGTTCCGGCGGCGCGCCGCCTGCCGACAGCGTGACCACCGGAATGAACAAGACACCGCTGCGATCAAAGATCGGCATGGCGGCCTCCAGCGTGGCGTTGCCGTCGATATAGATGCCGTCCTCGATCATCTCCCAGCAGGCGTCAGGCGATGCGGCGCGCGCATCGTCGGGGCTGCGCATCAGCGTGGCAACCCGGCTCATCGACAGCAGATAGGCCTGCGGGCCTGCTGCCAGACGGATGCCGCGCCGCTCCAGCTGGGTGAGAAAGAAAGAGCGATCCACCAGCCGGCTGGCCAGCGCGGTGGACATCGACACCGCGACCATCACGGCAAGGCCGGTTTGCCAGTCGCCGGTCATCTCGAATACGATGAGCGTGGTGGAGATCGGCGCGCCCAGCACCGCCGCCGCAACCGCCCCCATCCCGGCCAGCGCATAGAGGGTGTGCGAGCCTGACACTTCGGGAAAGACCGCCGTGGCAATCAGGCCGAAGGCCAGCCCGGTGAGTGCCCCGAGCATCAGCGAGGGCGAAAATATGCCGCCCCCCATCCGCCCGCCAAAGGTGATGGACACCGCCGCCACCTTGAGCACCGCGAAGACAATGGCCTCGTGCAGCACAAGCTGGCCGGTCAGTGCCGCGCTTGTCGTTTCGTAGCCGACGCCGATGATATGCGGGAACCAGATCGCCAGCGTGCCCAGAATCCCGCCCGCGATTGCCGGGCGCAGCCAGCGTGGCAGACCGACGGCGCGCTGCATCTCGTCGCCGATATCCTCGGTAAAGAACACCGCGTACATCAGAACCGTGGCCACGCCGCCGCAAACCAGCCCCAGCAACAGGAAGGCGGGCAGTTCCTGGTAGAACTCCAGGGCGGTGGACACAGGCAGGGTGAATTCGGTGATGTCGCCAAATTCGAGCCGGTTGATCACCGTGCCCGCGACAGAGGCGATCACGATCGGCGCGAAGGCGTGCACGGCGAAATGCCGCAGCACCACTTCGAGTGCAAAGAGCGCGCCGGCAATGGGCGCATTGAAACTGGCCGAAACAGCGGCCGCAACGGCACAGCCCAGCAGGTCGCGCCCGTTTATGCCATTCGCGTGGATGCGGTCGCTGACCCAGCTGGAGATCACCGCCGCCAGGTGCACCACCGGCCCCTCGCGCCCGGAAGAGCCCCCCGTGCCCAGCGTGATCAGCGATGCAGCGGCCGAGGCCAGCCCCGCGCGCTTTTCGACCCGGCCATCGTTCATCGCCGCGCCCTCGATCACATCGGCAACGGCCCGCACGCGCCCGTCGGGGGTGAAATTGTGCAGGATGAGGCCCACCGCCAGCCCGCCGCAGATCGGCACGATCAGCATCCAGTACCATGGCAGCAAAGTGGTATAGCCGTGCAGCAACGCCGTGCTGTCATCGCCATAGGTGATCATCTGCAACCAGTTGATCCCCTTGCGGAAAAACAGCGCGGCAAAACCCGCCGCGATCCCGATGATCAACGCGATCAGCCAGAACTGGAACTGGCTCGGCCCGCGCGACAGCATCACGTGCCAGGCCTTGCGCAACGCCGCAGCCAGGGCGGTGGCATATCGTGACAGTTGGGGCGTCTCTGGTTCTGGCATACAGCCTTCGTATCCGGGTCCGTGACGCGGCCTTTCGCGATCACGCCGCATGCTCTAGTCTACCACTCTGGCGCAGGAGGGCTATGCATGGGCGTAAACGAGGCGATTGCCACACTTCGGACCTTACTAGGCGAACGTTGCGTTCGGTCCAAGTCTGATCTGGAATTGCATGGCCGGTCAGAGTCGCATTTTCCCCTCGCCCCGCCCGATGCTGTCACCTATCCCGAAAGCACCGAAGAGGTGGCGCAGATCGTGCAGACCTGCGCGCGGCACCGCGTGCCGGTGATCGGCTGGGGCACCGGTACCTCTCTGGAGGGGCAGGCGCAGGCGTTTCAGGGAGGCATCTGCGTGGATTTCAGCCGCATGGACCGAATCGTGGCGCTGAACGCCGATGACATGGATGTGCGGGTGCAGCCCGGTCTGACCCGCGAGGCGCTGAACAACGCGCTGCGCGCCACCGGCCTGTTCTTTCCGGTGGATCCCGGTGCCAATGCGTCGCTTGGGGGCATGGCCTCGACCCGCGCGAGCGGCACCACCACCGTGCGCTACGGCACAATGCGGGACAACGTGATGGGGCTTGAGGTCGTCACCTCGGAGGGCCGCATCATCCGCACCGGCACGCGGGCGCGCAAATCGGCGTCCGGCTATGACCTGACGGGGCTTTTCGTGGGGGCCGAGGGCACGCTGGGCCTGATCACCGAACTGACCTTGCGCCTGCATGGTCAGCCCGAGGCGATCTCGGCCGCGGTCTGTGCCTTCGACACGGTCAGCGGCGCGGTCAGCGCGGTGATGGATACCATCCAGATGGGCCTGCCCATGGCGCGGATCGAGCTGATGGATGTGGCCTCGGTGCGGGCGGTGAACGCCTATTCCGGGATGCATCTGCCGGAAAAGCCGCATCTGTTGCTGGAGTTTCACGGCTCGGACAGCGGGGTTGCGGAATGCTCTGAAACCTTTGGCGAGATTGCGAAGATGCATGGCGGATCGGGCTTTGAGCAGGCGACAAAATCCGAGGACCGCACCGCGCTCTGGACGATGCGGCACAATGCCTATTACGCGATTTTGGCCGCACGCCCCGGCGCAAGGGCGATCGTCACCGATATCTGCGTGCCGATCTCCAAGCTGGCGCAGGCCATAGACGAAACCGCCCGCGATCTGGAGGCGAGCGGCGTGCAGGGGCCGATTCTGGGCCATGTGGGGGATGGCAATTTTCACGCCATCCTGCTGATTGATCCGGAAAGTTCCGCCGAGGCCGATGCCGCCATGGCGGCGTCCGGGCGAATGGTTGAGCGCGCTTTGGGCTTGGGCGGAACGGCCACCGGCGAACATGGGATCGGGGTTGGCAAGCTGGCCTATATGTGGGCCGAGCACGGCGACGCCTGGGCGGTGATGGGCGCGGTCAAGACAGCGCTGGATCCGCTGGGAATCATGAACCCCGGCAAGCTGGTGCCGCCGCGCAACTAGCGCGGGGCGCATCAGGGCCGACCGCTCTGGCAGTGGCTGATCTGGCGGGTGGCTAGTCTCGTGAGTTCGGCGTCAGGCGGGTCGCAGCACGCAGCCCCGACGCCAGCCAGCGAGGCATCCCGCGCCGCCGCGCGATGCGCGGACCCGACGCTGCCGAGTCGACCAATGCACTGGGTGCGCCATCCAGCAACGGCGCGATGATGTTTTCGTCCAGCACCCAACGCCCGCAAACCCCGCGCTTACGGTCGGCCTGCTGGCTGGCCATCCATTGCGCCAGGCGCGGTGTATCGACATCGGGCAGAGCCGGCACAGTGGTGTAGAACCCGCAATTCAAGCGCAGGCAGATATTGTCCAGCGTCCGCGCCGCGGGCTGGAACGTCTCTGGCACGTCGCGCTTGTGCAGGTGGTTGAACCGTTCCGGCGTGCCGTTGAAAAACGCGGCGATCGCGCTGGCCAGGTCGATGCCCTTCTGCGACATGATCCAGCCCAGCACCGGTTCGGGGAACAGATCCCAGTCATAGTGGCGCGCGAGATCGCCCAGCTTCTCGGCAGGGGCCGTGCGGGCCATCTCAAGATGCGCGGCCTGATCCAGCCGCGCCCAGTCCCGCCGGTTCCATGCATACATCGCGTATCTCTCCTTGGGCCGCGCAATAGCGCCGCATCCGGTAATCATTACTTTTGGTCACACCTGTGGCGACAGGGCGCTCAATGGTGCATCACCGTGTAGATTTTTGGGAACAAATGTGGCGCCTTCGCGACGTTTCGCCAGCAGTGTCGAAATTGCTTGGCCCAGCGCCCGGACACAGATAGAAACGGTGGAATGCTCACCCGTATCCTGAACCTCTTCAAGGGCCACGAGCCCGACCCGCTACCAGAACCCGATGCCCGGCTGGCACTGGGGGCTTTGATGGTGCGCGTGGCCAAGTCCGACCGCGATTACCGGGTAGAGGAAATCAGCCTGATTGACCGGCTGCTGGCGCAGATGAACGGGCTGAACCCGGTCGAGGCGGCCAAGATGCGCGCCACCTGCGAAAAGATCGAAGCGGCCGCACCGGGCACCGGGAAATTCGCACTGCTGATCCGCGAAACTGTCAGTGTCGAGGCCAGGCTGGAGGCGCATGAGGCGCTTTGGCAGGTGATGCTGGCGGACGGCGAAAGCAACGATGCAGAACTGGACGTGGTTGCCCAGCTCCGCGAGGCGCTGGGCCTGAGCGAGGCCGATTGCGCCGAGGTCCGAAATCGGGTCGTGGCGAATTAAGCATTTGGCGCGCCCGCCTGCCCGGCCTATATCTGCGTCATGATTGCAGATTTTTTCAAGCGCCTGACGGCCCCGCAAACCGACCCCCTTGATCAGACCGATGCGCGGCTGGCGCTGTCAGCGCTGCTGGTGCGTCTTGCGCGCACCGATGGCGACTATGCGGCCGATGAAATCGCGCGCATCGACCGGATACTGGCGGCACGCTACGGCCTGGACACCGCCGGTGCCTGCGCTTTGCGCGCCGAGGCGGAGGCGATCGAG
>Ga0209344_10003113_pt1 | contig 16888 bp, 20 predicted proteins | sample Cruoilmetagenom6_FD_187293 | JGI IMG/M metagenome (GOLD analysis project Ga0209344, IMG submission 187293) | Oil polluted marine microbial communities from Coal Oil Point, Santa Barbara, California, USA - Santa Barbara Oil Seep Sample 6 (SPAdes)... | ecosystem: Environmental > Aquatic > Marine... | reverse complement strand
ATCTTCTGGTATTCAGTACTGGCAAAGAACTCACCTGGGACATGAAAATCATTACTAATCCCATGTCGGGTGAAACTGATATTCACATGGGGCATAGGTTCATTTTCATTTTTTTGCAGATCAAGAACATAATATGTTCCTGTGGGCATGATTGAGTTCATGCGTTTTTCTATCGCTTTCAGCCACTCATCCATTGCGGTAGTGTCACTGAAATCTGGTATTGCTGTTTGATAAATCAATTCGTCCAGGAAAGCTGGGTAATAATGATTTGCCAGCCGCGTAATAATGGCTCTAATGGTTTGATACTCATTGACCAGCTGCGCGAGAGCATTACCTTCAATAGGCGCAGCATCCGTTGTTGGATAGAGCACAGCATTTGTTAAAGCAACTTCTGTCAGGTAACGCTCCATTTCAGCGTCATCTTTTACGTAACGCTCCTGTTTTCCTTTTTTGATTTTATATAACGGTGGCTGTGCGATATATACATGACCACGTTCTATTAACTCCGGCATCTGTCTGTAGAAAAATGTCAGTAGTAAGGTTCGGATGTGTGAGCCATCGACGTCCGCATCGGTCATGATTATGATGTGGTGGTAACGGAGTTTTTCCGGATCATATTCGTCACGACCAATACCGCAACCTAAAGCAGTAATCAGTGTGCCAACTTCGGCCGATCCAATCATCTTATCGAAACGGGCGCGCTCCACATTCAGAATTTTACCTTTCAGTGGAAGGATTGCCTGTGTTCTTCTATCACGGCCCTGTTTGGCACTGCCACCGGCCGAGTCCCCTTCCACCAGAAACAGTTCTGATTGGGCGGGATCTCTTTCCTGACAATCAGCCAGCTTGCCTGGTAAGCCTGCAATATCAAGAACCCCTTTTCGGCGAGTTAATTCACGTGCTTTTCTGGCTGCATCACGTGCGCGTGCTGCATCAATCATTTTGTTCGCAATCAGTTTGGCTTCACTTGGGTTTTCAATCAGAAAATCCTGGAAATGCTCATTAACCAAAGATTCTACAATGGTACGAACTTCTGATGAAACCAGTTTATCTTTGGTCTGAGATGAAAATTTCGGGTCGGGCACTTTTACTGACAATACCGCTGTGAGTCCTTCACGCGCATCATCGCCGCTGGTAACCACTTTGGATTTTTTCGCCAGACCTTCGCTTTCGATATATTGGTTCAGGCTTCGGGTTAACGCCGCTCTAAATCCGGCTAAATGTGTGCCACCGTCACGCTGGGGAATATTATTAGTAAAACAGTAAATGTTTTCCTGGTAAGAGTCATTCCACTGCATTGCTAATTCGACCACGACGTCATCTCGTAATCCGGATATGCCAATGACATGCTCATGAACAAATGTTTTATTTTTATTCAGATGGCTGACAAAAGCCTTTATTCCACCTTCATAATGGAATACTTCAGTTTTCTCATCTCTTTCATCTGTCAGGACAATTCTGACACCAGAATTCAAGAAGGCTAGCTCACGAATGCGTTTCGCCAATATCTTATAATCGTAGGTAATGTGGGTAAATGTTTCTTCACTTGGCCAGAATTGTATTTTGGTGCCAGTATCTGGGGTTTCTTCAAATGCGGTTAACGGTGTATCCGGAACGCCATGTGTGTAATTTTGCTTATGCAAGAAACCATTACGTTTGATTTCCAGTGTTAGTTTTTTTGATAACGCATTAACAACTGAAATACCAACGCCGTGTAAACCGCCTGAAACTTTGTAGGAATTATCATCAAACTTACCACCGGCATGTAAAACCGTCATGATAACTTCAGCTGCAGATACGCCTTCACCTTCATGCATATCGACTGGAATACCACGACCATTGTCTTCAACAGAAACGGAATCATCCGGGTGAATTCGAACATTTATTTCCGTACAATGGCCCGCCAGAGATTCATCAATTGAGTTATCCAGCACCTCAAAAACCATGTGGTGCAAACCGGTTCCATCATCCGTGTCGCCGATGTACATCCCCGGCCGTTTTCTGACAGCGTCCAACCCCTTCAGTACTTTAATATTGGAAGAATCGTAACTATTATTTTCAGTGGTCATAAATTAGTCCATTTACAGCAAGGTGAAGCCTAATCGTTCATTCTACTATGTATCGCCTTCGGTTGACAGCTTGACTATACCTGCTCAATCACACCACGTTCCACGTGGAACATAATGTCATTATCTTGCTTAACTAACCTAGTAGATAACTCAGTATTTGTTGTCGTTATAAAGGTCTGAACCTTCAGTTTTTTAATCGCTTGCAGTACAGAAATCTGGTGCTCACTATCCAACTCGGAGCTTAAATCATCAATTAATAATATACTTTGTTGTTTATTCAGTTGTTGCATTAACGAAATTTGGGCAAGGCTGATAGCAAGAAAGAAAAGTTTCTGCTGTCCTCTTGAAAACAATTCTGCTGGATCTTGTCCATCAACTCGTAATGACCAATCGGCTGCATGTGGACCTGATCGGGTATAACCAAGCGCACGATCTCTATCAATTGTTTTGTTCAAGATGTCTGCAAAGTCTTCACCTTTGGGCCAGCCTGTTAAATAACGTAATTCAAAATTTGAATTTTTATAATCATTGCAAAGCAACATGAACCATTCTCTAAACCTAATCATTAATTGTTCAAGGTATTCACTTCGGTAAGCTGCCAGTTTCATTCCATGTTCATTTAACGATGCGTCCCAAACTTTTATTTCTCCATTTGGTTTTGCATTTCGTAACGCAGCATTACGTTGAGATAGGATTTTTTTGTAAGCTTGCCAATGATAAAAAAACTCTTGTTCCACGTGAAACAATCCCCAATCCACAACTTTTCGTCTAAACCGCGGACCCAGCTCAAAAAACTGGTGGCAATTAGCAGGAATAAATTGGAGTGGAAGATGCGTGGCTAATTCAGATAGCTTTTTTAATGGAGCATTGTTAAGACGAATCTGTAAACCACTCGTATTACCAAATTGTAATCCGACAGGAATACCCTGAATAATTCTGGCAAATAATTGAAAATATTGCTCTTGGTTTTGAATTACATTCCTCAAATTACGTGAACGAAATGAACGACCCATTGCCAGCAAGTAAATAGCTTCCAACACACTGGTTTTTCCAGAGCCATTTTCTCCAACCAGTAAATTTACTCCAGAACTTGGGTAGAGTATTGATTTATGGATATTCCGAAAATGCGTAAGGGAAAGTTCTGTCAGCACGTTGCGTTGCCAGATAATAATACGATTAGTTCGTTTTAAGATTACGGATTGAAATCAATAAGCTTATCGAAAAACGCTTAAGTTAAAGAAGCTGAATTTACGCGGCGCTGATCAAATTTCCAGCATTTCAAAATCTTCTTTACCCACACCACATTCAGGACATTCCCAATCATCTGGAATATCGTCCCATGAAGTGCCCGGTGGAATGCCTTCTTCAGGTAATCCTCTGGCTTCATCATAGATGAACCCACACACTAAACACTGCCACTTACGCATGAAACCTCCTGCCAAAATAAAAAAATATGAATACATCTTACAACAAACAAATTTTGTATTGGCTGACGATTTGTCATTATATTTATGCTAACTTATATAAAACAAATCATTTTCAACTTAATAAGTGGATAGACCGATTATGAGACTTCCCACACTAAGACAACTACAGTATCTGACAGCAGTTATTGATGAAAAACATTTTGGTCGTGCAGCCGAGAAGTGCCATGTGACACAATCCACTTTAAGTGCAGGCATCCAGGATTTGGAAGATTTACTGGAAGTCGGTTTACTAGAGCGCACCAATAGAAAAGTACTGACGACACCTATTGGTGAAGAGGTGGCTGATCGTGCCCGCCAAATACTCTCTTTAAGTGATGATTTGGTGGATTTAGCGCAAGCTGAAAAAAACCCTTTAGCAGGCAGAATCCGAATTGGCGTTATCCCCACCATAAGTCCGTTTCTACTACCTCGTGTATTACCCAAAATTCGTAAACAATTACCGGAGCTAGAGGTATTACTGATTGAAGATCAGTCGGAAAGATTATTAGTGCAGGTAGAAAATGGCACCATTGATGTAGCAATACTGGCCTTTCCGTTCAATACGCGAAATTTGAATTACCGGGTAATCTCAGAAGAAGCATTTTGGGTAGCCTTACCCAGACAACATAGCTTAAGCAAATATGAGTCACTACAGCCACATCAATTGCCAATAAACGAGTTATTACTGTTAGCCGAAGGGCATTGTATGCGTGAGCATGCCATTAGCGCTTGTCAATTACCCGCTTCAGCACAACGTCGCAGTGTACAGGCGACCAGCCTCTATACGCTGATAGAAATGGTGGCAAGCGGTTTAGGGATTACCTTGATCCCACAAATGGCTATTAATTCCGATATGGTGCGACATGCCGATATCTGTTTGCGACCGTTAAAACAGGATAGTCTGGCAAAACGTGAAATTGGTTTGGTTTGGCGTCCCAGTTTTCGCCGAACCAGTACACTTGAACAACTTGCCTTGAGTTTTGCTGAAGCAATGGACGAAACGGCAGATTAATGGTTAGCTGCATAATCTGAACGCAGTTGTATAAAGCTTTGCCGGATTAACACCGACGTAAAAGGTGCTTGAAACCTTGCTGCAAGAAAAGCTTTTGGATTAATTAAAAAAACGGCATGTTCCAGGTCCTGATCGGGATAGGCTCTGCTTCTGGTAAAGAAATTCTTTAACGATTTATTTTCCGATGGTGTGCCATTAACGGTGATAATTCGAGCATCAAGATCATGAGAATGGACAAGTGCCATGAGTTCATCTACTTGTTGGCCACCAATATCTATAAGCACCAGTTGAACTGATCGATTTGCCAGTCCATCTTTAAGGTTTTTTAATACACGGAAAATAGCTTCGCAATCATGGCAATCGACTGACGGAATAAAAACAAAACTCCACTTCCCCGAAAAAGCGTCATTGGTAAATACAGAATTATCACTGGTATAAGCAAGAAACTGCGGTATTTCCAAGGTTGGCTCAAAGACTGTCAACATGGAACCACTGCTATTTGATGACTCTTTTTGTTGTTGCTGTTGACTCAGCGTTAAAAAAACCAATAGCAATAAAACAACCAAGCTAAGATAAGTCAGCAAAAAACGCTTAGAATGAACATTTTTAAACATATTTTGCATTTTTAGCGCCTCACACGCTGAAAGCGTTTATCCAATAAAAATAAGCGACTATGAAAGAAAAACTGCTTAAGTCTACCTTGGTTGTCAGTTTAATGACCTTTTTATCCCGCATTTTGGGATTTGTTCGAGATATTGTCATTGCCAGACTTCTTGGGGCAGGAGTGGGCGCCGACGTATTTTTTGTTGCCTTTAAGATTCCAAACTTTCTGCGTCGCCTGTTTGCAGAGGGGGCATTTTCGCAAGCGTTTATCCCGGTTCTCGCTGAATATCGCGAACGCGGAGATCAGGATCTGAAACAGCTTATAGCTGCAACCAGCGGCACTCTTGCAGGTGTACTATTTTTTATTACGCTGATAGGAGTAATCGCCGCCCCGATAATTATTCTGATTTTTGCTCCCGGATTTATTGATCAGCCTGAAAAATTACAACTTGCAAGAGAACTGTTAAGGATCACTTTTCCATACATTCTGTTCGTTTCACTTACCGCACTGGCCAGCTCAATTCTAAACAGCTTTGGTAAGTTTGCCGTGCCGGCATTTACACCCGTTTTTCTCAACATTTCAATGATTGGCTGTGCGTTATGGCTGGCTCCACATCTGGATGAACCGGTAAAAGCGCTTGCCTGGGGGGTGTTTATCGGCGGAGTGGTGCAACTGCTTTTTCAAATGCCATTTTTAATGAAAATAGGCAGCTTGCCAAAACCGCGTTGGGGCTGGAAAGATGAAGGAGTTCAAAAAATTCTGCGACTAATGATACCTGCCATGTTTGGTGTATCGGTTTCACAAATCAACCTATTGCTGGATACGTTACTGGCTTCGTTTCTCATCACTGGCAGCATTTCATGGCTGTATTATTCTGATCGACTGGTCGAATTTCCATTAGGCATACTGGGGATTGCACTGGCCACTGTAATATTACCCAATCTCTCGAAGAAACACGCAACAGCCTCCATGCAGGAGTTTTCACACACCATCGACTGGGCATTACGCTGGGTATTTTTAATCGGTACACCAGCAGCTATCGGCCTGATTATTCTTGCTGAACCCTTGTTGCTTACCTTGTTTCAATATGGCGAATTCACTCCACATGATGCCCATCAAGCATCATTAAGCTTGATGGCATATGGTTTGGGCTTATTGCCGTTTATTTTTATCAAGGTGCTTGCACCGGGTTTTTATGCACGCCAGGACACCAAAACCCCAGTCAAAATCGGTATTATTGCGATGATTACCAATATGGGATTGAACATTGTGTTGATGATTTACCTGGCACATGTGGGGCTGGCATTAGCCACAGCTTTATCAGCGATGCTCAATGCTGGCTTACTGTATTACACACTTCGAAAAAAAGCGGTCTATCAACCCATTGCTGGCTGGGGCTTATTTTTTATCCGTATGCTGCTCGCCAATATCGTATTAGTAGCGTTCTTGTTATGGGTAACGCCGATTAATGGAGATTGGATAAGCTGGAGTGGCTGGCATCGGTTTGGCATATTGATGGGGCTGATAGCGACTTCAGCTATTGTTTATTTTGCTGTATTGACGCTATGCGGGGTCAGGCTGAAAACACTGATCACGCCTCAAGGACAGATATAAAAAAGCCCTCCATTACTGGAGGGCTTCGAGGCAAAGCACTTGCCTTAGGGTTGTTTATCTTTCAGAGGCAGAGATGGAAGATACACACACCCTAGGAAGGATCTTAGAAACGTCTGCCGATACCGATACCGTATACAAATGGATCAATATCAGCATCAATTTTGGCACTACCAACGGCAATATTTTTGAAACTGGCCGTGGTATCAATGTCCAGATATTTCACGTCCATGTTAATAAACCAATCCTGGTTAATCGCAATATCGACGCCCGCTTGAGCTGCCCATCCCCAAGAACTATCCAGCTTAACTTTATCGCCAGGACTGCTGATGGCTGAGCTGCTAGGCACTTTTTCGTCAAAGAAATAGGTGTAATTCACACCAGCGCCAATATAGGGACGAATATTGGAATCTGGCAGGAAGTGATATTGCAACGTCAATGTTGGTGGTAATACTTTGGTGTCAATGACGTCACCCAGAGCAGCCCAGCTTTTCTCACCGGTAACCGTGTGTTCTGAATAACCTAAAATCAACTCAACCCCCCAGTTTCGGTTGATCATGTAGGTGATATCCAGTTCAGGAACTGTATCACTGTCAACTTTTACACCTTTGGTTCCTTGGTCGACCCCACCGATTGAAAGAGTACCACTGCTATCATTTGGATTAACATTGATAACACGACCCCGAATTAACCAGTCACCGGCCTCATAAGCCATAACAGTTGAAACAGGGCTGGCAATGCCAGCAGCCAGCAGAATTGAGGAAATCAGGGGAATTTTTTTCATGGGACGACTCCGAATAATGATCTGTTGTGGAACACAGTTTCAGATCATACGGAGTATCTGGATATCTACATTGATCCAGGTCAATAAAGTGCGGTTAAGGCTATCCGCAGCGTTGTTTTAATGCTGGCAGGTCTAAAATAGTGACTTCTTTGCCCTGAATCGACATTAGCTGCTGATCCTGTAACTGAGTAAATAATCGACTGACCGTTTCAATCGCCAATCCCAGATGGTTGGCAATATCACCCCGTGACATGGTCAATTGAAATGACATTGACGAGTAGCCACGTTCACTGAAACGTTGTGACAGCGAAAGTAAAAAACTAATCAGCTTTTCCTGAGCGGTTTTTTTGCCGAGAGACAACAATAAATTTTTATCCGATGACAATTCTTTGCTCAAGCGGGTCATCAATTGGTTTTGCAACTCCGGGATAGTCATACTGAATTCCTGCAGGCGCTCATATGGCAACTCGCAAACACTGCTGGCTTCAAGTGCCCGGGCAGTGGACAAATAACGTTGCTGATAAATGGCATCCATACCTATAAATTCACCGGGGAAATAAAAGCTGGTGACCTGTTCACGTCCATCCGTCGCAGAGATGGTGGTTTTGAACGAACCAGAGCGAACAACAAAGATTGTTTTAAAAGTAGAGGAGGGTTCAAACAGAATCTGATGGCGTTTAAATCCAGCACTGCGTTTGATGATTTGATCGAGCTTGGTCAGGTCATCCCGATGCAGCCCCAAGGGCAGGCACAACCGATACAAAGCACATGATTGACAGGCAAGCTGATGATGATGTTCAACCTTAGCCAAGTCCTCAAATAATGGCGTAATCACCCGAGCTTGTGTCATTTTATTATCCGTAAAAAAGTCACAGGACATGATAACGCTTCAAACCCGCCACTGAAACAGTTATTATTTGTTTTTATTTCAGTTTTCAGGAAAGCAAATGACCGTTCGTAGCGCCACTGTTGCGCGTAACACGCTCGAAACTCAAATTGAAGTCTCCATCAATCTGGATGGAAGCGGAAAATTTCAATCCGAAACCGGCGTGCCATTCCTTGATCACATGATGGAACAGATTGCCCGTCACGGTTTGTTCGACCTGCAAATCAATGCCAAAGGCGATCTGCATATTGATGCCCATCATACGGTTGAGGATGTTGGTATCACTATAGGTCAGGCATTAAAAAAAGCGCTTGGCGATAAAAAAGGTGTCGTCCGTTATGGTCATTCCTATGTCCCGCTGGATGAAGCTTTGTCTCGTGTAGTATTGGATTTATCTGGCCGCCCCGGCTTTGAATTCGACGTAACATTCACGCGAGACAAAATTGGTGAGTTTGATGTTGATTTGTTTTATGAATTCTTTCAGGGTTTAGTCAATCACGCGGGTATTACTTTGCATATTGATAATCTTAAAGGCCGAAATGCGCATCATATTGCTGAAACCATTTTTAAAGCGTTCGGTCGGGCCCTGCGAATGGCTGTCACTTTAGATGAACGAGCCTTACAGCAATTGCCATCCACCAAGGGCGCATTATAATCGGCTAACGATTTTATAACTCTCACTTTCTAGAGCAGGTCTTTGTTTTATGCGTTGCGTTGCAGTTATTGATTACGGCATGGGTAATTTACGCTCAGTCTCCAAAGCATTGGAAGCCGTAGCCGATAACCATACTAAAATTCTGGTCACCGCTGATCCGTCGGAGATCCGTGCAGCAGATCACATCGTATTTCCAGGTGTAGGCGCTATTCGTGACTGCATGGCGGAACTCAAAAAACTTGAACTCGACAAACTCATCTGTGAAATGGCCAGCAAAAAACCTTTCCTGGGGATCTGTCTGGGTATGCAGGCATTATTAACGCATAGTCAGGAAAACCAGGGTTCAGCTGGATTGGATATCATTGAAGGTGACGTTCTGTACTTTGAACAAGCGGTTGAACAGGGCCTGAAAGTACCGCACATGGGCTGGAATGAAGTCGAGCAAGCCTTCGCCCACCCCTTATGGCAAGATATACCACAGAATAGTCGCTTTTATTTTGTTCATAGTTTTTATGTACAGCCTGCCGATGAAACCAAAATCTCTGGTCGTAGTCATTACGCTTTACCTTTTGCAGCTGCATTGGCGCATGAAAACCTTTTTGCAGTACAGTTTCACCCCGAAAAAAGCCAGCATGCCGGCTTGCAGTTATTGAAAAATTTTATTAACTGGGACGGTCAGTCCTGACATTATTGTTTGATGGAGAAAGCGTTATGTTGTTAATCCCTGCCATTGATCTTAAAGAGGGTCACTGCGTTCGATTGCGTCAGGGACGCATGGAAGATAACACCGTATTTTCAGAAGATCCGCTGGCGGTTGCAACCAGATGGGTTGAAGCCGGTGCCAAACGTTTGCACATGGTGGATCTGGACGGTGCTTTTGCGGGTAATCCGGTTAACGCTGATGTTATTCATCGAATCTGCGCTGCATTTCCTGATCTTGATGTACAGGTTGGTGGTGGTATTCGTGATGAAGACACCATCCAAACCTATCTGGATGCCGGTGTTCGCTATGTCATTATTGGCACAAAAGCCATCAATGCTCCGCATTTCGTTGGCGACGTTTGCGCCGAGTTTCCAGGTCATATTATTGTCGGGCTCGACGCTAAAGACGGCAAGGTTGCCATTGACGGCTGGTCCAAGTTATCCAATCACGACGTTATCGATATTGCTCAACAGTTTGAACAGGATGGCGTTGAGGCCATTATTTACACCGATATTAGCCGAGACGGCATGATGCAGGGGGTTAATCTTGAATCCACTCGTGACCTTGCTCGCGCCATTAATATTCCGGTAATTGCTTCCGGTGGTGTCACCAACTATGACGATATCAAAGCCCTTTGCCACTACGAATCAGAAGGTGTTATGGGGGCCATTATCGGTCGAGCCATCTATGAAGGCACTATCGATCTGGCGGAAGGGCAATCGCTGGCTGATCGCTTAAATCCACCGTTACAATTCTGATATGGCACTGGCAAAACGCATAATTCCTTGTCTTGATGTTGATGCCGGTCGTGTCGTAAAAGGTGTGCAGTTTGTCGATATACGTGATGCTGGCGATCCGGTTGAAATTGCTAAACGTTACGATGAACAGGGCGCAGATGAACTGACTTTTCTGGATATAACTGCCACACATCACAACCGTGACACAATGGAAGATGTTGTCAAAGCCGTTGCCAGTCAGGTGTTTATTCCCCTGACGGTTGGTGGCGGTATTCGAACTGTAGCGGATATTCGTCGCATGCTTAATGCCGGCGCAGATAAAGTTGGTATTAACTCTGCAGCTGTTAAAAACCCGGATTTTGTTCGTGAAGCCGCTGAAAAATTCGGTTCTCAATGTATCGTGGTCGCTATTGATGCCAAACGTGTTTCTGCAGAGGGCCAAACACCAAGATGGGAAATTTTTACCCATGGTGGTCGCCAACCAACCGGCATTGATGCCGTAGAATGGGCAAAAAAAATGGTAGCGCTTGGCGCTGGCGAAATTTTACTGACCAGTATGGATCGTGATGGCACCAAATCCGGTTTTGATTTAGAGCTAACCCGAGCCGTCAGTGATGCGGTTGTGGTACCAGTGATTGCCTCCGGTGGTGTGGGTAAACTGCAGGATCTGACTGATGGTATCAAATTAGGTCATGCCGATGCTGTACTGGCCGCAAGCATCTTCCATTTTGGTGAGCATACTGTCGGCGAAGCCAAGCAGCAAATGGCAGAACAAGGCATTGAGGTACGTTTATGACGGCATGGCTGGAACAGGTCCATTGGGGAAACGACGGGTTGCTTCCCGTTATCACACAAGAGTTTTCAACTAAGCAAGTACTTACTTTAGCCTGGATGAACCGTGAGTCATTACAGCTAACTGCCGAAACCGGCCACGCTGTTTACTGGTCACGGTCCCGGCAAAAGCTCTGGCATAAAGGCGAACAGTCCGGCCATCAGCAAATCATTAAATCGATACGTATTGATTGTGATCAGGATGCTATTTTGCTTGAAGTTGAACAGATAGGCGGTATCGCCTGTCATACTGGTCGGCATCATTGTTTTTTCCTGGAACTGAAAAACGGTGAGTGGCAAACCACTGAGCCCGTGCTAAAAAACCCCGATGAGATATATCAATGAGTGATACCTTGCAAAAATTGATGTCGATACTTAATGATCGCAAAAAAGCCGATGCCGATAGCTCATATGTTGCTAGCCTCTATGCCGCAGGCACGGATAAGATTCTGAAAAAACTGGGCGAAGAAGCCACAGAAACTGTTATCGCCGGAAAAGCCGGTGATAAAGATCAAATCATCTATGAAACAGCCGATCTTTGGTTTCATTCAATGGTGTTACTGGCGCATAATGACCTTGATGTTGATGCCGTTTTAGATGAGCTGGATCGTCGATTTGGCTTATCCGGACTCAAAGAAAAAGCCAGCAGGAGCAAAAAATGACTGATTGTATTTTCTGCAAAATTATTGCCGGTGAGATTCCTTCCGCGAAAGTTTATGAAGATGATCTGATCTATGTATTCAATGATATTAACCCCAAAGCCGCCGTGCACCTGTTAGTGATTCCAAAACAACATATTGCCAGGCTGGATCATCTTGATCAGAGTCATCAGGAGTTAATTGCACATATGTTTCTTAAACTTCCTGAACTAGCTCAGTCTCAAGGCCTAACAACGGGTTTTCGTACTATTATCAATACCGGACCCGGTGGTGGTCAGGAAGTCGATCATTTACATATTCATTTGTTAGGCGGCAAAAACCTGCCTGGCTTTCATTAGGAGTGCACCATGGGATTTGGCGGAATCAGTGTATGGCAATTATTGATCGTCTTGGTCATCGTCATTTTGCTTTTCGGCACTAAAAAGCTCCGTTCTCTTGGCGGTGATCTGGGCAGTGCTATTCGCAGCTTCAAATCCTCAGTCCGTGACGGCGAAGAGGAACAAAAAAATGATGCCAGCAATCTTAAACATGACGAAAATAGTGAAAGCCAACAAAAGCAGCAGCACGAAGAACACGACTCAACTAAACGTTAATCGCCGTGTTTGATGTGGGTTTTTGGGAGTTATTGTTAATTGCCGTAGTGGCTTTGATTGTTGTCGGGCCGGAAAAGCTCCCTAAAGTTGTTCGTGTCTGCGGTTTATGGATTGGCCGTGCAAATGCCTCACTTCAAGCGGTCAAAAACGACATTGCCAAAGAACTGCGGGCCGAGGAAATCAAACAAGCGTTCAAAAAACCGGATGATTTACCCGATCTTAATGAAGTTATTGATATCGATGAACCGGTAAAACCTAAACAGAATCCTTCAGCTAAAACTGATAATGATTCTGAAGAAGATAAAAAGCAGGCTGAAGATGGAAAATAGTGAACAACAACCACTGATTTCCCATCTGGTTGAACTTCGGGATAGATTATTGAGAGGCATTCTGGCGGTGTTAATTATTGCCGTGTGTCTGTTACCGTTCGCCAATGAGCTTTATCTGATTTTATCAGCCCCATTGCTGGAACATTTACCCGAGACCAGTTCGATGATTGCCACCGAAGTGGCTTCACCATTCCTGACCCCATTCAAACTGACTCTGACGGCCGCCATTATGCTGGCGATGCCCGTCTTGCTATACCAACTGTGGGCATTTATTGCTCCCGGCCTCTATAAACATGAAAGGCGTATTGTCTTTCCGTTAATGTTTGCCAGTACAGTGCTGTTTATTCTCGGCATATTATTCGCCTATTACGTTGTATTTCCGCTGGTGTTTGGATTTTTGACGCAAGCGGCTCCGGAAGGTGTGGCAGTAATGACCGACATCAGCAGTTATCTGGATTTTGTACTGAAACTGTTTTTCGCCTTCGGATTGGCATTCGAAGTGCCGATCGCAACATTACTATTGATCTGGAGCGGTGTTTCTACACGACAAAGTCTTATTGCAAAAAGACCCTATGTGATCGTTGGAGCATTTGTGATTGGTATGCTACTGACGCCACCCGATGTCATTTCTCAGACGCTTCTGGCCGTGCCTGTCTGGTTATTATTTGAATTGGGCCTGCAGGTATCAAGATTACTTCCCAAGGCAAAAGATTCCACCGAAGAATTATCCTAGAGTCATTTGATATTTCTATGTCACCAATGCTTTAAGATAACTTTTCCAACAAAGCGACTATGAAAGATCACCAAGCACTAATCTTTATAACGCATTCGAGTGCCATGTTGCAGTGAAAGGTTAATTTCATCTGCTGTTAGCGAGGCAGGGAAATAAACGCCGGAAATTTTCGCCCCATGAATACTGGCACCACGCAGACTGATACTTTGACTGAAATCAATCCCGCGTAAATCCGCCTGGCGAAAATAACTGTTACTGAGATCCAGACCGCTGGCAATTAATCCCTGCAGATTGAGATGACGAAAATCACAGCTGGTTAAATCTACGGTTTCACCCTTAGCAACGCGATGATTAAATTCTTCAACTTTTCCATCGCGTAACAGTTGGTAAAGCGGATCTTGTGTGATTTTTGGTTCAGCCATCTTTGTAGCACCTTAAACAGTAATATCTATGGTCCCGCCTGGATTTTCCGGATCAAAACCAGCTGATTCATTTTGAGTAGCCTCATTTACCACAGCCGTTGTCTGTAAACTGGTTGGCGACTGCTCCTGAGCAACCGTTGTAGATGCCGTTTCACTATTCTGCTGAACAGGTGTCTGACGGCCTACCAGCTGATTTTCAGAGGATAGGGGATTGGTCAATGTAGGCTGACCACTAAAAGGGGCAATGCCTGGAATTTCCATTTTTCTGCTCCTGATTAAAACAACAATCACAGCTTACTCTTATCATTGCGGTATTGTAAACGCATGTATCTGAAAAACCATGGGTTTTCTCTCAATTTTAAGCAATATTAGCAAATGCTTTTTTAGTGTTGTTTTTATGCTATCGTTGGGTTTACCCAACTGAGAGGAGGTGGATAATGCCCCCGGGTAAACGGATTTTGTATTTACTGGTCATTTTTGCCAGCCTGATAGCCTGTAATACGCAGAAAGAAAAACCATTGCGAGTGGGTACTATTCCGTGGGCGGGTTATGAATTACTCTATTTAGCGCGGGATCTGCAATATTACGATAATGCACAAATTCAACTTAAAGAATTAGCTACCAATACCGAGGTTATGCATGCCTTTCGTCAGGGACAGCTCGATATGGCAACAGCCACTCTTGACAGTGCACTCCAGTTGGCTGAAACCCAATCTGATATCAAAATAATCCTGATCTTCAATATTTCAAACGGAGCAGACAAATTGATGGTTGATCCCGCCATCACTTCACTCAAAGCGCTAAAAGGTAAACGCGTTGGCGTTGAACAAAGCGGCGTCGGCACTTATATGATGGCGCAGGTTTTACAAGTGGCCGGGTTTGATAGCAAGAACATTACCATCGTTCCTACCACGGTAAATCAGCATTCTCTTTTACTAACAAATCAACGTGTTGATGCGGTTATAAGCTTTGATCCTGTTGCGTATAAACTTGAGCAACAAGGTTACATTAATCTGTTTGACAGTCGACAACTGCCAGCGCCAATCGTTGATGTGCTGGTGACGCGTGATAGTGCTTTGAAGTTACAGCAAAAAAGCATTCAACAACTACTGGAAGGCTATTGGAAAGCTCGGGATTACATGGCGAAAAATCAACAGGATGCTTTAATCAGAATCGCACCGCGTCTGAATATTTCAACTGAAGAACTTGAGCTTCTTTACCAGAATCTGATTTTGCCTGAAAGAGAACAAAACCAATATATCTTCAATCAACAGCTGAAAAGTACTATTGAGTCTGTTGCAAAGATGATGATGGACGTTGGAATGTTGGAAAAAAAACTTGATAGTCGTCAGCTCCTGGTCGATGAAATAATGGATTAATAGATGAATCCAATTCAAACCTATCGACTGACATTATGGCTTCCACTGGCCGTCACCCTGTTGTTTGTTTTTATTTTGGTGTTTTATTCCGTCAATGAATACCGGCATCGGCTTTTAGATATAAAAGAAGTCTCTAAGATTCAACTCCAGGAAACAGCATTACAACTGGGACATAGTCTTGAATATGCCCTTGCCAATAATGATTCACAGCATGCACGAAGTAGTGTCGCCAGATTTTCATTACGGGCTGATGCACAACTGGCAATATTGATTGATGCTGACAATGTAATTGAATCGTCATCCTATTTTATCTGGCAAGACCAACCGGCCGAAAAGGTACTCGATGATGAAATGTTGCATTATGTAAAACTTGCTCGTTCACAAAAGAGATATATTGAAAACAGTAATGAAAAAGAGGATTCGCTGACCTTTTTTTTACCTTTGCTTGAAGCGGATAAACAAAAGGTTTTGGTACTGCAGAATTCCATTAAGAACAAACTGGAAACAGCCAAAACTGAGATCCTCAATGCAATTGCTCCTTTGCTTTTGCTGATAACGATAGCCAATATCCTGCTGATTTTTCTGATTCGTAGGTTGGTTATAAGGCCATTAAACGCGCTGCAACAACTGACCGAAAAAATCCAGAATCAACAATTTGAGTTAATCAATCCACTTAAAGGCGAGACTGAGCAAGCGCAAGTGGGGCAGACATTAGTAGATGCTGCCAGACAACTGCAATCGCATATCAACATTCTGACTGAAAATGAGCAACGTTTACGCATTACACTGGAGTCTATTGGCGATGCCGTTATCGTTACAGATGCTGAGGGCAATATCACCCGTATGAATCGCGTTGCCAGCGAATTAACTGCCTGGCCGGAAGAAGATGCCATTGGGCTACCATTACTTAACGTTTTTGACATATATCAAGCTGAGAGTGGAGAGAAGCTAACCAATCCGGTTGATTTGGTCATACAAAATGGTGAAGTGGTTGAGTTATCCAACCATACCGTTTTAAAGGCCAGAAACGGCGTTAGCTATCACATATCTGACAGTGCAGCGCCAATTCGACTGGATCATGATCGTGGAACCGAAATCCTTGGAGTGATTCTGGTCTTTACTAATGTGAGTAACCAGTATCGCTTACGGCAAGAGTTACGCCAGTCTGTCGATTTTCTGAAAAACCTGCTCACCATTAGCCCTTGTGTCACTTATATTCTGGACGTAAAGCAAGATATCACTACTGAATTCCGTCTGAGCTATGTGAGCGAATCCGTTATCCATTACTCTGGACATCCTGCCGAGTACTGGTTAAGTCAGCCAGAAGTCTGGCAAAAAGCTGTTCATCCCGCTGATATCAACAAGGTTAAAAAGACGTTGTTGGCTGTGTTGCGCTCGGATACACCGGTAAGCAA
>Ga0209344_10003112_pt1 | contig 16891 bp, 12 predicted proteins | sample Cruoilmetagenom6_FD_187293 | JGI IMG/M metagenome (GOLD analysis project Ga0209344, IMG submission 187293) | Oil polluted marine microbial communities from Coal Oil Point, Santa Barbara, California, USA - Santa Barbara Oil Seep Sample 6 (SPAdes)... | ecosystem: Environmental > Aquatic > Marine... | reverse complement strand
CGGGCGGCACGGGTGACGACGTGTTCACCATCGATCCGACCGATCCGGCGACGGATGTGGACGTGACCATCGACGGCGGCTCGGACGGCACGGACGGCAACCCCGACGGCCCCGAGAATGGCGACGAAGGCGACGTTCTGGACCTGGGCGACCAGAGCGCGCCGCTGGAGGTCGTTTATGCCAATGACCCCGAAGCCGGCACGGTCGATGGGCTGGACGGCGACGCGACCCCGGATATCGCCTTCGAGGAGATCGAGAAAGTCGTGACCGGTTCGGGCGACGACGTGATCGACGGCACCGATGCCAATGGCCCGATCAATGTCGAGACCGGAGCAGGCGACGATTCTGTCGATGGCGGCGAGGGTGATGACGTGATCAGCACCGGGCCGGGCAACGACACGGTCGATGCGGGCGACGGTTCGGATACGGTTGACGCCGGGGACGGCGACAACCTGATCGACACGTCCTCTGATGTCGGTGTTGCGCTGCCTGACGATGGCTTCCCGGGTTACGGGCCGGTTCCGCCCATCCCGGCGGACAGCGATCCCAATGACGACCGTGATTTCGTCACCGCGGGTTCGGGAAATGACACGATCATCACCGGCGACGACAACGACACGATCGAAGCGGGCGACGGGGACAACGTGATCGACGCCGGAATCGACGATGACGATGTCACCACCGGTGACGGCAGCGACACCATCGTCGGTGGCGAAGGCAATGACACGATCACCTCTGGTGGCGGCGACGATCTTATCTATGGCGGGCTGGACCCGGCCGTGGTGCCGATCGACGGAACCGATATTCCCGATGCACCGGACGGGGGCAGCTTTGGCCCCGACCCGGACGAGGATAACGGGCGTGACCTGATCGATGCCGGTGCGGGCAATGACACGGTGTTCGGCCAGGATGACGACGATACCATCCATGGCGGCGACGGCGATGACGTGCTGGATGGCGGTGTCGATGACGACCTGATCTTCGGCGATGCTGGCGACGATACGATCATCGGCGGGCAGGGCGCGGATACGCTCCTTGGTGGCGCTGGCTCGGATGTATTCGAGATCGACGATCGTGAGGATGCCTTTGGCGATGAGATCGACGGCGGCACCGAGGATGGCGATGGCAATCCGGCGACCGACAACGAGAACGATCAGCTTGACCTGCGCGGCCTTGGACGGTTCGAGATCGTGCAGAGCGACGGCACCACGCCGCTTGACCTGAACGCGCCGAACGACCCGGACGGCAACAGCTTTACCGGTCAGGTCAACTTCCTCGATGCCAGTGGCAACGTGGAGGGTGTTCTCAAGTTCACCGAGATCGAGGATATCGTTCCCTGCTTCACGCCGGGCACCGTGATCGCGACACCCAAGGGCGAGCGCCTGGTCGAGGACCTGCAGGTCGGCGACCGGATCATCACCCGCGACAACGGCATCCAGGAGATCCGTTGGCTGGGCCGGCGCGACCTGAAGGGGCGCGAGCTGCTTCAGGCACCGCATCTGAAGCCGGTGCTGGTGCGCGCGGGATCGCTGGGGCATAACCTGCCGGAACGCGATATGGTCGTGAGCCCGAACCACCGCTTGCTGATCAACAACGAGCGCACGGCGCTTTACTTCGAGGAGCGCGAAGTGCTGGCCGCGGCCAAGCATCTGACCGGGCTCGAAGGGGTCGATGCGGTCGAGGCGAGCGGGGTAAGCTATATCCACTTCATGTTCGACAATCACGAGGTGGTTCTGTCGAACGGCGCCTGGACGGAGAGCTTCCAGCCGGGCGAGCAGACGATGGATGGCATGGGCCAGCCGCAGCGGGACGAGATCTTTGAATTGTTCCCGGAACTGCGCGAGGCTGAAGGTTTGAACGCCTATCAGTCGGCCCGACGCTCGCTCAAGAAGCACGAGGCGCGCCTGCTGGTGAAGTAATAGAATGCAGCCGACCGGCGCGCCCCCTCCGCGTGCCGGTCCTCGGGAACGGGTTTAGGGGGCTGTCCCGCTTCCAAGCGGGAACAATCTCGGCGTGTCTGCCGGGATTGTTTCCGTTGGTGAGGTGTCTATCCTTGGATCGGCCACAAGACGGCGGGCGCCCCGGTGGGCGCCCGCGCCTTTGTTCAGGCGGGTTGGCGGTGGCGTTTGCGCATGAGGTAGAGCGCGGTTTCCACTGCCGCGATGACCAGCATGGTCAGTCCGGCCAGCGGGAAAAAGGCACCTGCGACAACCGCGATGAGCAGGAGGGTGCGCGGGATGCGCCAGTCGGCGGGCATTTGCGGCACGCCGATGCCCTTGGCGGGGCGGCGCTTCCACCACATCACGGCGGCGGAGACCACCAGGAGGACCATCGCCACGCAGGCCGTGAGCAAGACGAGCTGGTTGGCGAGCCCCCAGGCCTGTCCCATATGGATGCTGATCCCCCATTCGGCGGCCCAGCCAAGCGCGCCAAGATCCGCGAGACCCGCATCGTAAAGCACCGCGCCGGTATATTGGTCGAGATGGATCACCCGTTCCTGCGAGATGTCGTCGGGATAGACCGAAGCGGTAAAGACGCCCTCGGGGCCGGATGGCATGTTGAGCGCGTAACCCTTTGCGATACCTAGGTTTTCTACCGTTGCGACCACATCGTCGAGCCCGGCGGGAACGCCTTGGGCGGCGGCGGAGAGGGGCATTGCCTGTTTCTCCATGATCCAGGGGCTGCGATCGAGCGCGTCGCCGACAAGGACGGTCGAGGTCGGGTATTTCGACCAGTAGCCGTCCGGCATCCCCAGCCCGACGGCATAGGACATGTCATAGAACTTGCCGCCCCAGATCGCCGACCAGGGCAGGCCGGTAACCGCCAGGAACACGATGAAAGCGCCGACATAGAAGCCGGTGACGGCATGCAGGTCGCGCCAGAGGGGGCGTCCGCGCCGCGCCTTGAGCGTGACCGTCCCGAGCTTCTTGCCGCGCGGCCACCAGAGGTAGATGCCGGTGCCGACCAGAATGACCATCCAGCCCGCAGCGGCCTCGATCACCCGGTTGCCGAACCAGCCGACATATTCGAGCGAGTGCAGTTTGCGCACCACATACATCAGCGGGCTGCCGGCGGCGCCGCCATCCCAGAGCTGACCGAGAACCGTGCCGGAGTAGGGGTTTACGTAGATCGTGTTCTTGAGCCCGTCCTCGCCGACGATCCTGACCTCGGCGGCGCGGTTGTCGGCGGCGGGGGGGTGATAGGCCTTGAGGGTGCCGGGGTGCTGCTCAAGCGCGTTGGCGGTCAGGACCGAGGGTGCGAGCATTTGCGTTTGCGATGGCTCGACCAGGCGCAGCTTGGAATAGGCGGCGTCGTTGATCTCGTCCTTGAAGAGATAGATCCCGCCGGTCACGGCGAGGATCAGGACGAAGGGCAGGGTGAGAAGGCCCGCGATGAAATGCCAGCGCCAGACGGCGCGGTAAAGCGCGGAATTGCCCGCGCGTTGAGAGATGTCACTCATGTCGTGATTCCATTGATGGTTCCGGCGCGTCGGGCCGGGAATGTCATGCGAAACGGCGCGACCCCGGTGTGTACGGACGGGGAGCGGTGCCGATGGGAAAGGCAGGGGAGAGGGCGACGGCACCCGGTGCCGGGCGGCCCGGATCATGGGGTTGTCGCCGGTCTCTTATGCCGGCGCGGGGGGCGCCCGGACAGAGTGATTGATGTTGCGGGCCTGGACGCTGCGCGCCAATCCCCTGAGCCGTCGCCACGTATCATGCGGGCGCAGGATCGAGACCAGCGGGTCGGGTTGAAGCGCGGGCGGTTCGCTGAGGAGGTTGCAGAACGGGCAACGGTGTTCCTCGGACGACGTCGTGCCACAGAACGAGCCGACGGGCACGCCGTAGACCATCGTCATCACCGATATCGCCGCCTGCCCGCGATCAGGTGCCATCCTTGCGGCGGAAATCGTGCCCGAGAGCACGATGACGGCCATGACGGCAAGCACGAACAGGGAATGGGGGCGGCGAAAGATCATTCTTGAACATAACAATTGCGGCGATGATGAAAATCGTTTTCTGACACGCCGCGCCATTTAAGGCCGACCTTTTTCACGCGGTCCCTGAACCCGTTTCCAAAAGCTGCGGGTGATGCGAAGGGCCTGTCCCGGCCATCGCTGATCCTCGAATTTGCGGGTCAGTTATATCCCGGTTGGTGGGCCATTTTCAGGGGGCTGTTCCACGAGAACGGAGGGGATTCCGAGGGGGAATTGCGCATATGGGCCGGGGCAAGGTTCACCTGCGTGAGCGAAATTTGTGGCGCTGAAGAGGTCGCGTGGCTACACTTCTCGAATTATTTTTTTAAAATTTGACGAGGCCAATTATGTGTTTTGCCGCCCAAGGGGGACTGCGTCGTCCCATTTTTCTTATCGGCTTGATCGCTTTTGGCCTCGTGAGTGCCTTCAGTGCTGCGGTCGCCCAAGCCGACAGCGACGAGGCGGTGGAACTTGAAACCGCGCTGCGTTTGGCGTCCTTGCTCCGAGAGGCGCGCGCGGTGATCGGGGCGAACCAGGACCTGATCAACGATCCAGAGCGCGGGGAAAAGGGGCTGACCGGCGCGGTCGTGTTGGAGGTCGCCCGTGAGAACTATCGCAAGGCCAATGGGGCGCCGCCACTCTATGACGGGCAGGACGCGCGAGAGGCGGCGCTGATTTCGGCGCAGATGCGCGCGATTGGCGACGTGATGGCGGAAAATCAGAGCACCATCAATCGCGAGGGCGTCGGCTTCAAGGGGTTTGTGCCGGCGGTGTTCGGGCGTCTGGTCAATGAGCGCTTCTACGAGCTGGAAGGCGATCAGGCCGTCATCAAGGTGACTGCGCCGCCGCATCTTGTCCGCAATCGCAAGGCGCGCCCTGACGATTGGGAAATCGGCGTGATCGCGGATCATCTGACCTCGGAGGATTGGCCAAGGAACAAGATTTTCGCCGCCGAGGCCAACTACAAAGGTCAACCCGCCTATCGCGTGCTGGTGCCGGAATACTACAGCGAGGGGTGCATCGCCTGCCACGGCGGTCCGAAAGGAGAGATCGACGTCACAGGCTACCCCAAGGAGGGGGGGCAGGTCGGCGACCTCGGCGGCGTGATCAGCATAAGCCTGATGCGTTGACGCCCTGCATGACGCGGCGCCTATTCTATATCGGGATGTGCTGACATGAGCCGGATGCCCATCCTTGCAAGGATTGTCCTGCTGTCCACCGTCCTGTTGGCGTTCCTGATCGCGACCAACACGTTCTTGTCTTCACGGCTGTCCCGCAATGCCGAGGCGATTTCCGACGGCGCCACCGCCATCCGGGTTCTGACCCATGCCAATTCGGCCAGCACCCATTTCGGCGATCTGAAATACTGGTTGTCGGACCTTGCGGTCAGCCTGCTGATGCGGTCCGAAACCAATGCGCTTGCAGCACGGGAGGACCTGGAGGCAGACCTCGAGTTTCTCGAGCCCTATGCGCCGGAGCGCGTGGCCGCAATCCGCTCTGAGATCGAGCCTTATGTTCGTCAGGGGTTTCAGGCTGTCGAGGCCTATACCAACGATCAGCGGGTGCTGGGCAATTCGCTGGTGGCCAAGGGCCATATCCATATCCAGCGGATCGATACCGAGTTGAGCGCGCTCGTGAACGAGCTGGAGGATCTGGCGGTCGCGACCAGCGACGTCGCCTTTGACGAGGCCACGCAGGCAGTGCGCGTATCCTCTGGTCTGGTCATCGCCGCGGGGCTGGTGGGCACATTGCTCACCCTGCTGGTGGTGGGATCGTTGCGCCGCCCTCTGCACCGGCTCATGGGGGCCATGGACGAGATAACCGCGGGCAATCTGGAGGTGGAACTGCCCGAGCCGGGCCGCGACGAAATCGGCTTGATGGCACGCACGCTGGGCATGTTCCGCGATAGCCTGGCCGAGCGCGAGCGTCTGGCGGCGGCGCACGACAAGGCCGATGCCGAGGTGCGACGTATCAAGGTGCAGCTGACCGAGGCGATCGAGGCGATCAACGAGGGGTTTGCTCTCTTTGACGCGGAGGACCGGCTGGTGATCTGCAACCAGCGCTACAAGGAGATGTATGCGCAGATCGGCCTGGATATCGAACCGGGCGTGAGCTTTGCCGAGATCACCCGGCATGTCTCGCAGTCCGGTATCGTCGATGCAAGCGACCCTGCGTGTTGGCTTGAGGCGCGGATTGCACAGCATCGCGACCCCGCCGAACCGTTCGAGCAGAGGCGCAGCGACGGCACTTGGATGCGGATAAGCGAGCGTCCGACCGAGGCGGGCGGTATCGTTGGCGTCTTTACCGACATCACGCAGGACAAGGCGCGTGAGGCCAAGCTGGAGGAATTGGTCAATTCGCTTGAAGAGGCGCGTGACATCGCGCTGAAATCCACGGTCGCCAAGAGCCAGTTTCTCGCGAATATGAGCCACGAGATCCGCACGCCCATGAATGGCGTGATCGGCATGAGCAACCTGTTGCTGGAGACGGAACTCGACCCCGAACAGCGCGATTTCGCCCGCACCATCAATGACAGCGCCGAGAGCCTGCTTACGATCATCAATGATATTCTGGACTATTCCAAGGTCGAGGCCGGCAAGCTCGATCTTGAAATCCGCTCATTCAATCTGCGCGATTGTGTCGAGGGCGCACTTGATCTGGTGGCGATGGCGGCAGGGCGCAAGGGGCTTGATCTGGCCTATTATATCGAGCCCGCCACCCCGACCGCGATCGTCACGGACGCGACCCGGCTGCGGCAGATCCTGCTCAACCTGCTGAACAACGCGATCAAGTTTACCGAGCAAGGCGATGTCGTCCTGACGGTCGGCGCCGATCCCGAGGTCGATCCCGGCGAGGGTCTCTGCGGGCTTCTGTTTACCGTGCGCGACACGGGCATCGGTATCCCGAAGGAACGTCAAGAAGCGCTCTTTGAGTCCTTCAGTCAGGTCGATGCCTCGACCACGCGGCGCTATGGTGGCACGGGGCTGGGGCTGGCAATCAGCAAGCGGCTGGTCGAGCTGATGGGCGGGCGCATCTGGGTGCAGAGCGAACCGGGCGAGGGGGCGACCTTCCATTTCAATCTGACCGTGCCGGTGGGTGCGGATGCGGGCGAGATCAACTTCAATGAGGCGCGACCCGATCTGGATGGCAAGTCCGTGCTGATCGTGGATGACAATGCCACCAATCGCGATCTGCTTTCACGGCAGGTGGCAAACTGGTCGATGCGTCCGACCTGTGCCGAGGGGCCGGAAGAGGCGCTGCGTGTGCTGGCCGGCGGGCGACGGTTTCATGTGGGCATTCTCGACATGCACATGCCGGAGATGGATGGGATCGATCTTGCGCTGCGGCTGCGGTCCGAACCCGCGACACATGATCTGCCGCTCATACTGTTGTCCTCGCTCGGTCAGGCGGTGGATCATGACCGCGAGAAACTGGACAGGGTCGGGTTCTCCGATGTGCTGTCGAAGCCCGTCAAACCGTCGCCGCTGCTCAATGCCCTGGTGAGCCTGTTTGCCGGAAAGCCAATGAGGGTGATTGAACCGATGCAGCGCAAATCCACTGCCTTTGACGCGACCATGGCCGAGCGGCTGCCATTGCGGATCCTGCTCGCTGATGACAACGCCACCAACCTCAAGCTGGGCCGAATGATCCTCAAGCGGCTGGGTTACGGATCTGACGTGGCAGGCAACGGGCTGGAGGTGCTGGATGCGGTGGCGCGGCAGACCTATGACGTGGTGCTGATGGATATCGAGATGCCCGAGATGGACGGGATCGAGGCGACACGCCGTATTCTGGCCGACTATCCCGAGGACACGCGCCCAAAGATCATCGCCGTAACCGCCAACGCGATGGATGGCGACCGCGAGCGTTTTTTCGAGGCCGGTATGAGCGGCTATGTCAGCAAGCCGATCCGGGTCGAGGCGCTGGTCGAAGCGCTGAGGCAGGTTTGCGGGAAGGCTCCGGCGGAAGCTCTCGCCCCCGACGCGCCTGAAGAGCCAGCCGAGTTCGATCCCGCTGCGCTCGATCTGCTGTTGGAGACCATCGGCGGCGACCGCGAGTCGTTGGCCGAACTGATCGATAGTTTTCTCGAGGAGAGCCCGGACCTTGTTTCACGGATCGCCATGGCGGCGGAGGCCCGCGATATCGAGGCGTTGCGACAGGCCGCCCATACGCTGAAGTCGAGCGCAAAGGATTTCGGGGCGGAGCGCCTGTCGCAGCAATGCCGGGAGATCGAGGCCGGGTGCCGGGCGCAGAATCTCGATGTTGCGCTCGCGTTGGCGGCGCGGGTTCCGGATTTATATAGCTCCGCCGAGCGCGCCTTGCGGCAAAGCAGGACGGGCTGAGCCATGAATGAGGATAGTTCCCGCCTTGAGGGTCGAGCGCTTGTCGTCGATGACCACAAGACCAACCGCATCAAGATGGAAATGGCGGTTCGCAATCTCGGCCTTGAGGTCGAATGCGCGGCAAACGGGGTCGAATGCCTGGAAACCTTGCGCGCGCGCGATTTCGACATTGTGCTTCTGGACGTCGTGATGCCGGAAATGGACGGCTTTGAGGTGTTGGGAGCGATCAAGGCCGATCCATCGCTCCGAGACATTCCGGTGATCGTGATCTCATCTCTGGAAGAGATCGAGGACAGTGTGCGCGCGATCGAGCTTGGGGCCGAGGATTTCCTGACCAAGCCGTTCAATCCGGTTATTCTGAAGGCGCGGCTTGGCGCGGGTATCGAGCGCAAGCGGCTACGTGACAAGGAACTGGAATACCTCAGACAGGTCGACCGGCTGGCGGCGGCCTCGGAAGTGATCGAGCGCAAGGATTTCGATCCTGCCCGGCTCGGTCTCGAAGATATCGCGGCGCGTGACGATCAGCTGGGCAACCTGGCACATGTCTTTCTGGGTATGGCCGGCGAGGTTTATCGACGCGAGCAGATGCTCCGCAACCAGATCAACCTCCTCAAGGGCGGCTTTCTGCTCTTGCTGCTGGGGGTGGTCTGGGGCCTGATGCCGTCGCTGTCGCGGATCATCATGGTCGACGGGCTCAACCCGCTTGGCGCGGCCTTCTGGACACTGGTGATCAGTGCGGCGATGATGATTGTGGTGTCGGTTGCGACCGGACGTTATCCGCGCCTGAGCGGTTCGGCGATCCGACAATATCTGATCCTTGGGCTTTTCGGGAACGCGCTGTCGCAACTCTTGTTGCTCTGGTCTGCGTCACATGTGCCGGCGATGCTGATCTCGATCATCCTCGCGGCGGAATCTTTCATGGTCTTCATCATCGCCGCGTCCCTGGGGTTGGAAGCGCCCAGTCTCAAACGATTTATCGGCTTGTGTCTCGGCCTTGCCTGCGTCCTGCTGATCATCGTGCCGGGGCAGGAACTGGCAGGGGTCGGCGGCTGGATGTGGATATTGCTCGCGCTTGGTGTGCCGTTCTGCTACGCGGTCGAGGACATAATCGTGGCCGCCCTGCCCGAAGACGGGGCGGACCCGATCGCCACCGCGACTGGTACCGTCGTGGCGGCGGCGTTGATCATGGCCCCGATTACGCTGCTATCAGGAACGTTCATCGCGCCCTCTGTGGCGCTGGCGAGTTATGGCTGGGCCTTCGCGCTGATCGCGGCAGTCAGTTCTTTCAGCAGCGTGCTTCTGGTCTACACCATCCGCACCACCGGTGCGGTGTTTGCCAGCCAGGCGGGCTATGCGATGACCGCCGCCGGTATTTTCTGGAGCGTGCTGCTGTTGCAGGAGACGATGAGCGTCTGGGTCTGGGCGGCGCTGACCTGCCTGGTGTCGGGTCTCGCGCTCGTGATGCCCAAACAGGTGGAAGAGGCCGCCGAGGCGAATGCCCGTCCGCTTTGAACTGAGCCCCTTCCTGATACGAGGTGCCTGCACCATGTCGCAGGCCTCAGTCGGCCGTCGCATCACGCGATAGAACCTTGCTGCGCGGACCGGTGCTGCTCGTGTCTTCAGATTGCATCAGCGGCAGGTTCGACTGGGGACGCAGATATTCAAGGCGTAGCTTCACATGTCCGGTTCGGGGTTTCTGGTCCGTCCAGACCTCAAGGCAATCAGGGTTTTGAGAATGCCTCGTAGAGCGCATGTTGGACGTTGTAGAAGGCCTCGATCTGCTCTGATGTGAACCTTTCTGCAAATGCCGCGAATTCCGTCATCTCCCGCGATCTGATCTCTTCGATCATCTTTCGGCTCTCTTGCGTGAGGCTGTAGATCATTGCGCCCTTGCGTTGTGGGTTGTCCGTTGCCGAGACCATTCCTTTCGCGACCATTTCCTTGAGTTCGCGCCCGACAAACTGCCGTTTCACATCCAGTGCCTTGGTGATTTTGGGCGCAGTCGCAGGACCGATGGCCAACAGAACCTCGAGGATGGCCCGCTGCCCGACACCTATACCCGTGCCGGAAAGATCAGCTTCCACCCTGCTTGTTATGTATCTCAGGAGCGGACGGGTGAGTTGGACGCCTGCGTAGAGCTGTTCGGCGGGGGAAAGTGTATTGCGTTGCATGAAAAATCACATATCAGAGGCTTTGATTTTGTCAATCAAGTTGACAAACCCGCTCCAATATGGCAACTCAGTTGACATTGGGAGTTTCCAAACGTGAGGCCGACATGAAGTGGAGCGCATTGTCCGAGCGCCAGATCCTCAAGGCGCAGGCGGAAGGGCAGCTGGACGACCTGAAGGGCGCGGGAAAGCCATTGGCACCCAGATCCGGAAACGATGTGGATTCAACGGGCTTCCGGATCATGGCCGAGGCAGGCGTTCTTCCTCGAGAGATCGAGCTCAAGAAGGCCGTCGATGAACAACACAAGAGGTTGGCGGCGACGGTGGGAGAGGCGGAGCGCAAACGCGAAATGGCCAAGCTGGCTGATCTTCAACTCAGGTTGTCGATCGAGCAGGAGGCGCGACGGAAATACTACCGAACATCTTGAGGCTGGGCGGTGTCAGGCCGGTTCGACCCTGGGCTCAGAGGGGGCAGGGTGGCTGGCACCCAAGCACGCCCCCTTTTGACCGACGGCGCACCACACGCAACGGGTTTCACCGCTGATTTTGACGAACACGTCATCCGGACGGGATTGCCGGTTCTACCAAGCCCGGAATCGCCGAACTCGGCAGGGCGAGATTCCGTGGCAAACTCGGTGTCGGGACGAATGAGGGGCATTTCGCATATTGCTCGGGCGCCCGACATCTGGCCCGTTCTTTCTTCAATAGCTTGGTGGTGAAATCGCGCTGACAATTTCAGCTTTGGTAGTTCCGACGTTGCGGAAACGGTGAAATTCGCGGCTGTCAAAATAATATCCGTCGCCTTTCTTCAAGACGCGTGTCGTCTGGCCGACGGTCAGTTCCACCTCCCCGGACATGATGTAACCTGCTTCCTGTGCGACGTGGGTGAGCATTTCACCGCTATCCGCACCGATCGAATAGGTTTCACGCAGGAACTGGATGCTGCGATATGGATGGTTGAGCCCGATAATCTTGTAAGAGATGTTTTCGGGATTGCCGATTTCGGGCAACTCGTCAGCCAGATAAAACGGGCTGGTTCCGCCCTCGCGTATTCCACTGAGAAATTCCGAAAGACGACTTCCCAATGCGTCCAGAACAGCCTGAAGCGTATCAATCGTCGGGCTGATCTTGTCTCGTTCTATGAGCGAAATCGTGGCGTGGGATACCCCGGATCGGTTTGCCAGCTCGCGTGTGCTTAAGTGACGACGGTGGCGCAGGTGTTTGAGGTTTGTGCCGATCTTGGCCATTATAGTATCCGAATTAGGCGTTTTTTCAAGTTTTATTCTTTAATATAGGATCATACGTGGAAAGTATACTTTCCATTTGGGTGGATGGACCTGTTCAAACGTGCCGCGCCTGATAGTGTCCGCGTTCATGTTCGTTCACTTCGTAAAGGCGAGGTGGAGGGGCAGAAATCAACGTGATTGCATCTCGTCGGGACAGCTTGCGTCAGCGCATCCAGGCGTATGGCATGGAGGAGTGAAGCATGACACTAAATATCAACTTTTCGGTTCGTGGCCACCTGCGCGCAGCGCTGGGGATTTCCAGCCTGGCTGGGATGATGGCGATTGCCGCCCCTGCGCTTGCAGAGGAGATGACTCTTCAGATCGGGACGATTGAATCCCCGACGGGTGCAAACTCCCTTGGCTGGCAGGCGTTCGAACAATATGTCGAAGCATCCAGCGATATCGAGATCGACCTGCTGCATTCCGGTCAGCTTGGCGATACCGAGAAGCTTCTTGAAAGCACAATGCTTGGGATCAGCAAGATGGCCCAGGGCGACGAAACACTGACCGGGGCTTATGCCCCGATGATGACTTGGTTCACGCCCTATCTGTTCGCAGACGAATTCGTGATGAAAGAGTTTTTCGCCAGCGAAACCTTTGCCGAGCTGAACGACGCGATGGCTGAAGAGCTGGGGGTGCGTGCGTTGGCGGCATCGCCCTACGGGTTCTACAACTTCATCAATAAAACGCGCCCGATCGAAAAGCTTGAGGATCTGGACGGGTTGAAACTGCGCACCTTGCCCAGCAGCCAGTTGACGATCAAGGCCTGGGAAGGGCTTGGGGCCGCGGCGACGCCCGTGTCTTGGGGTGAAATCTATACTTCGATCAAAACTGGTGTGATCGATGGGCTGGGCCACACGATTGGCATCATGGTCGACCAGAAATATTACGAGGTCGCCAAGAATGTGACGCTGGACAACAGCATCGGTGTCGTCAACTTCTACCTTGTGAACGAAGCCTTCTGGCAATCGCTGAGCGAGGAAGATCAGGAAGTTCTGAAGCGTGGGGCGCAGATCGGCGCGGCGGCCGAGTTCGGTATCGCCTCGTATAGAAACCGTGTCGAGGGTCTGGCGACTCTGGCTGAGAACGGCGTGGATATCCGTCCGATCTCGCGCGAAGAACGCAATCGTTTGCGCGAAGCGGCACAGGCCAGTGTTCTGCCTTGGATGCAGGAACAGGTTGATCCGGCTCTTATCGAGAAGGTATTCGCCGAGGTCGAAGCCATCGAAGCACGACTGGGGCGTTAAGACTCCGGATTGCTGGACCGGCCTTTATTCGGGCCGGTCCCTACACTTTTCAGTTGGCCCCCGAGAGCGTCATGAAACACATGTTCAAAATTCTTGATGCGACTTTGCGACTTTGCATCGGGGCTTGCATGGCGGGGATCATGCTTGCGGTCGGACTGCAGGTCGTTGCACGCGCCACCATCGGGGCCTTTTCGTGGCCCGAGGAATTAAGCGTGATACTCATGATCTGGGGGCTGATGTTGGCGGCCGCCTATGTGTTGAACGAGCGTGGCCATGTGGGCATTTCATTGCTTGTGGAGCGCTTTGGCGCCCGTACAGGGGCCGCGATCAATGCACTCATGCATTTCCTGATCATTCTGTTCTCCCTGGCCGTGATTTATGGTGCGTATTTCAAGGTCAGCTCTGTCTGGAGCCTGACCACCGGTGCGCTTGGGGTCAGCCGGGCCATTCCAAATCTTGCCATCCCGACAAGCTGCGTATTGTTCATCCTAGTATCCATACGCCTCATTTGGATCGATCTTGCGTACTGGAGGGCAAAGCGATGACCCTTCTGGCACTTTGCATAACATTCCTTGTGCTGTTGATGCTGGGAATGCCGATAGCCTTCGTCATTGGCATGTCCTGTCTGGTTGCACTTGTCGTCAGTGGCGAAAGCCTGATCCTGCTGCCGCATTTCATGTTCATCGGTATCGATTCCTTCGTGTTGGTCGCGGTCCCAATGTTCGTGCTGGCGGGGGAGATCATGCTCAAGGGCAAGATGACCAGTGCTCTGACCGATTTCGCCGATATCCTAGTGGGCAGGTTTCGCGGGGGGATGGGGCATACCAACATTGCCGCAAGCGTGTTCTTTGCCGGGATAACCGGATCGGCGTCTGCCGATACGACTGCCCTTGGTTCGGTCCTTATTCCGACAATGGCAGAACGCGGGTACAGCCGCGCCTACGCGACTGCGGTGACGATCGCGTCGTCGGTCATAGGCCCGATCATTCCGCCCAGCCTGACCTTTGTGATCTACGCCATGGCTGTCGGCGGCGTATCCATTGGAGAGCTTTTCGTAGCGGGGATCATTCCCGGCCTTCTGGTCGCGCTGGCGCTCATGGTGATGAACTACCGAATTTCCCTTGCCCGGAATTATGAGAAACGCACTGAGCGGTATTCCTGGCGGTTCATCGGGGCCACGTTCAGGGCAAGCATTCTGGTTCTGGTGATGCCGCTGTTGATTGTCTTCGGCGTGCTGAGTGGCGAATTCACCGCGACCGAGGCTGCGGCAGTGGCGTCCATTTATGCATTGGTCATTTGCATGGCCGTGACACGCACTTTGGATGTCCGGGATTTGCCGGGTGTTCTGTTCAGTACCGCCAAGACAAGCTCAATCATGTTCCTGCTTTTGGCCACGAGTTCGGTGCTGAGCTATATTCTTGCCACGCAAGGTGTTCCGCAACTGATCGCAAGTGCGTTCGAGGCAGTGACGGACAACAAGTATGTTTTCCTCTTGCTGTTGAACATCATTCTTCTGCTGATCGGCATCGTGCTGGATCTGTTCCCTGCCATCATCATCTTCGGGCCGATCTTTGCGACGATCGCACAAGGGTATGGCGTCGATCCCGTGCATTTCGGTGTCATCTTTTGCGTCAATCTGCTGCTTGGCCTGAACACGCCGCCTGTTGGCTCTGGCCTGTTCATCGGTGCCGCTGTGGGCAAGGTCCGACTAGAAGAACTGATCCGCGAAGTGCGGCCCTTCATTCTGATGGAACTGCTCGTGGTGCTGATTATCACCTATGTTCCTTTCCTGACCACGACACTTCCCCGCAGCCTGACTGCGTTGCTGGGCAGTCCCTGATCGCAACCTTCACCGTCTCTAATTCATCACCACGTGCCTGCTATCGGCAGTGTACCAATTCAGAGGGATATCCTTATGACCCAGAGTTCGAAAACCATGGCCGGTGTCAGCTTTGTAAAGAGGCCCGGCCGAAATGCCGTATCGGATAATGCTCCGGTAGAGAAAACAGTATCCGAGGTTCTGGATGCGGTCCGCACGCGCGGGGACGCGGCCGTCAGCGAATACTCCATGAAATTCGATCAGGCCGATCTGGCGGCCTTCGAGGTAAGCGATGGAGAGCGTCAGAAGGCGCTGGATGATCTGGATCCGCAAAGCCGCGCCGATACCCAGTTTGCCATCGACAATGTGCGCGCGTTTGCCGAGGCACAGCTGGCGACGATCCTTCCGCTGGAAGTTGAGCCGCTGCCGGGTGTGCATATGGGACATCGCGTTATTCCGATGGAACGTGTCGGCTGCTATGTGCCGGGCGGGCGCTATCCGTTGCTTTCGGCGCCGGTCATGACAATCGTACCGGCGAAAGTGGCCGGAGTAGGGGAAGTGGTTGCCTGCTTGCCGCCGAACGCCCACCCGGCCATGATTGCCGGGTGTCACCTGTCGGGGGCTGACCGGATCTTCCGTATCGGGGGGGCGCAGGCCATTGCCGCGATGGCGTTTGGCACTGAATCAGTTCCCAGCGTCGACAAGATCGTTGGTCCCGGCAATGCCTTCGTGAATGAGGCCAAGCGCCAGGTTTTCGGTCCCATAGGTATCGACCAATTGGCAGGCCCGTCGGAGATCTTCGTTTTGGCCGATGAAACGGGTGATGCGGAAATGATCGCGACGGACATGCTGGCGCAGGCCGAGCATGATGTGCGCACCAGGGTTGGGTTGATTACCACGGACGAGGCACTTGCCAAGGCCGTCGAGGCTGAGGTGGATCGCCAGTTGAAGGATCTCTCGACCGCCGAAACGGCCGGAACGGCATGGCGCGACTACGGCGAGATTGCTCTTTGCGAGGACGAAGCGGCAATGATTGCGTATTCTGATCACATCGCCGCCGAGCATTTGCAGGTTCATACCGCCGATGCGCACGGCCTGGCCAAGAAGTTGCGTAATTATGGTTCGCTGTTCATCGGTGAACTGGCCAGCGTGGTGTATTCGGACAAGTGTTCCGGCACCAACCATACGCTGCCCACCATGGCGGCGGGTCGCTACACAGGCGGATTGTGGGTCGGTACATATGTCAAGATTGCGACGCATCAGTGGTTAACCGCTGATGGCGTTAAGCAGGTCGCACCGCCCGCTGCGCGCCAGGCGGCGACTGAAGGTATGGAAGGTCATCGCCGCGCGGCGCAGATGCGTCTGGATCGTCTTCAAGCATAAGAAAGGTCCATGTGGACCTTGAAAGGGGGGGCATTGCGATTGATAAATCGCAGTGCCCCTTTGCCTGAGCCGAAGCGTGAACGGCGGCCGTTTCTTGCAGACTTTGCATGCGTCGGACATGGGTCATGGCGCGTTCTCGTTGCCAGACGGCGAATCCGAATTCTGAACATGGTGGAAAGCGGTATCGAGCCGTCGATCCGGATTTCGCACTTGGCTACATGACACTGAGACACGTTACAGGAGGCCAGATTGTGTGCCGTCCACTTCTGTTGAAAAGGGCTGCAAGCTGTCCTTGGCGTAGAGGTCGTGGATGGTCGCACTTGGCCGGTCTTGACGAGGAGCGTCTCGCTGAGCGCGCAAACTTGTCTCGACAATCCTGGGTCACTTCGGGCTCATCGCTGTCGTTCGCGGCGCTATTCACCAATGACCGCAACGCGGGGCAGGGTTGCCGTTCGGAGATTCGAGATCAAGGTCCGCTTCGGCATGCCGCCTCGATGGAAGACATCATGCGCCACTGGCATCAGGGCGCCGTGCCCGTCTGCGCGAGAGCCGCAGTCCATCGCGCATGTTGAGGCTCAGCAGGGTGATGTTGGCGGCACCTGCTATCAACTCAATTGCCTGGATCACATAAAATTCCATATCGAAAGCGCCCGCCTGCGCCTTGAAGGACAG
>Ga0209344_10003111_pt1 | contig 16895 bp, 19 predicted proteins | sample Cruoilmetagenom6_FD_187293 | JGI IMG/M metagenome (GOLD analysis project Ga0209344, IMG submission 187293) | Oil polluted marine microbial communities from Coal Oil Point, Santa Barbara, California, USA - Santa Barbara Oil Seep Sample 6 (SPAdes)... | ecosystem: Environmental > Aquatic > Marine... | reverse complement strand
TGACGTACTTTCCCGTGGCATCAATGACGGTGTCGACGGATGCCGCAACATCCGTTCCAAACAGCGTGCTGCCGGGTGACAGCACGGCTTTGATTACTTCGCCGTCGATCAAGACGTCTGCGGGGGCGCGCCCCGTTGAGCTGACGACTGTTCCGCCAGAAATGAGAGTGGTGGCCATGATTCGCTCCTCTGCGATGTCGAATGCCGACTGTTCCCCGGGCACCAAGACAGCCCGGGCTGACGTTGGGCTTACTTGGGGATCGACAGGTAAGCGTCGGGGCGACGGTCGCGGTAGAACTGCCAGTCATCACGCATTTCCTGCACGAGGTTCATGTCGAGATCGCGAATCATGATCTCTTCGTCGGTGCCTGAGCCGCGCTCGCCCACGAAGTTTCCGCGGGGGTCGATGACCTGGCTGGTGCCGTAGAAGTCAACGGCTTCGTCGCCGTACTCGTTGTCTTCGAGGCCGACACGGTTGGGCTGGAGCACGAAGTAGCCGTTGGCGACTGCTGCAGCGGGGCCTTCAACCTCCCAGAGGCGATTGGAGAGTCCCGGCTTCGTGGCGTTCGGGTTGAAGACGATTTCTGCGCCGTTGAGCCCGAGCTCGCGCCATCCCTCGGGGAAGTGGCGGTCGTAACAAATGTGAACGCCGACCTTGCCGACAGCGGTGTTGAACATGGGGAAGCCCAAGTTGCCGGGCGTGAAGTAGAACTTCTCCCAGAACTTGTCGAGGTGAGGAATGTGGTGCTTGCGATACGAACCGAGGTTCGTGCCATCAGCGTCAACAACGACGGCGGTGTTGTAATACACGCCGGTCATCGCTTCTTCATAGATCGGAAGAATCATGACCATGTTGAGCTCTTTAGCCAGGGCCTGAAAGCGCGTAACGATCGGGCCATCAACAGGCTCGGCATAGCGGTAGTACTTCTTGTCTTGAGTGATCCCGAAGTACGGGCCGTAGAAGAGCTCTTGGAAGCAGATGATCTGAGCGCCTTGCGCTTTGGCATCCCGAGCGAATTGCTCGTGCTTGTCGAGCATCGACTCTTTGTCGCCCGTCCACGTGGTCTGTGTGATTGCTGCGCGAACTGTCCTCATGGTGCCTCCTGCGTTTTCGGCTTCGTTGCCTTGTTACCGTGTGCCGAACGAATATTCACGCACGGGGTAGCGTGACCCGTGCTCTCATTCTGCGGCGTCATCATTTCAGTTGTGTTGTGCCTACATGACGTTGTGGTTACTCATCATGTCCCTGTCCACACAAAGTGGCAATGCTCATTTGTGCTGATCAGGGGCAGACTCGAGCGACGCACTGGCAATCGGATGCCCACAGCGGTCACAAACCAGTAGCCAGACCACGAAACTTCAGACAGTTTGAACGCGGCCGGTCGGCACTCGCATCCGCCGCTGGCCAGCCTCTGCAGCCGCAAACACCGTGGACACCTCACTGGCGTAAAGCACCGAATCTGGCGCACTATCCGCCAGCCCAGCGAACCCAGCCGCGGCGAGCAAGCCATCGTCAAGGTGAACCAGTTCAGCCTGCTGCAGTGGCCACGGCTCGTGGTGGTTGCGACAGTAGATCGTGCGTCCACGATGAGTTTCGTGAAAGGCCCACCGCGCTGTCAGAAATGTTGCCAGCGGGTCGGCCGCGAGCGCAGCACTGGCCGCCGGGTCGTCGATCGGCCGCACAATGATGTGGGATGCCGCATCCGGTTGGCCATGTCGTCGAGTTTTGTAGGCGACGTGTCCGTCGCGCTGACCGAGCTTCATCGAGGCCCACCGGTAGGGCAGTCCGAACGCCGCTTGAGCCGTCAGAACTGGAATGAGGTGGGAGGCTTCGAGGGAGAGAAAGACGACACCACGTCGACCACGCTCATCAATTGAGTAGAGGCGAACGTTGACTTCGGGAAAATCGCCGAGCCACGGGATGCGGGGCCCGCCAAAAAACGAACTGCGCGACATCTGGAAGGCGATGAGTCCCACCCACGTGCTGCCGTTAAGCGTGTCGGGGCGGCAGCCCGCCGGCAGGTACGGCGCAACTACGCTCGGATCAACGCGCCAATGCAGAAAAGAAACCTCGCTCCACCGCTGCCGCAGAATTGCGGGGCTGCCGAGCGGCGGCGCGTAGCGAGACATCAGCGCGGTAGTTGGTTATCGCGTCGCGCAAAGGGACGCCACAGCACGACTTGGTCGGCTCGCTCCGAACGAGTGCCCGCTTTGAGCGAGATCACTTCGCCCGCTGTTCCAGCAGCGAAGACTCGACGGCCGGGTTTGGCAAGCAGCTCGTCGGCGAGGGCGCTTTCGAGTTCGCGCACGCGAGTGCTTAGTTCAGAGACCTGGTTTTCGAGATCGAGAATTCTCTTGATGCCTTCGAGATTGAGACCTTCGGCACTGAGGGCCGCGATCTCACGCAACTGCATCACGTCGCGCATAGAGTAACGCCGCGACCGACCGCTGGTTCTCGTGGGGGACACGAGACCCAGTCGGTCGTACTGTCGCAGCGTCTGCGGATGCATGCCAGCCAGCTCTGCCGCAACGGCGATAGCAAAGGCTGGCGTGAACTCATCCATTGTTCCTAGCTCCTGGCTCTAGCAATCAAGTCGTCGCGAGGATTCTCTTGAGGCATCGCTTCGACGAAGGCCTCGAGGTGCTTGAGCGCGGCATCCGGGATGCGGTTAGGCACCGCCACTTGCACTTCTGCAAGCAGGTCTCCGGTTGCTTTCGTCGTGGTGACCCCGCGACCCTTTACTCGTAATACTCGCCCGCTGGGGGTTCCGGGCGCAACCTTCAGCTTGACCGGCGCACCACCAAGCGTGGGCACCTCGATCGTGGCCCCTAGCACTGCTTCAGCGAAAGTGACCGGAACGACTACCCGGAGGTTGTGTCCTTCACGTTCGAAAACGTCGTGCTTGCGAACCGTGACCGTCAGGACGAGGTCGCCGGGTTCACCGCCATTCGGGCTCGGCTCGCCTTTGCCTTTCAGTCGGACCTTTTGACCGTCGCTGACTCCCGCAGGAATCTTGACGTTCATGGGCCGACCAGATGCGGACTGCAGCTTGATTGTTTCGCCGTTGATTGCGGTGCCGAAGTCGAGCGTGGTCGTTGCCGCCATGTCTCGACCCTTGGCGGGGCCGCCCCGGAAGCCTGGACCGCCGCCGGGACCCGCTGGACCACCAAACATGCCGCCCAGGAGATCTTCAAAGCTTGCGCCTTGCTGACCACCAGGGTAGCGCTGGCCACCGGAGCCTCCGCCGAACATGCCTCCGAAGACATCCTCAAAGCCACCGGACTGGCCGCCCGCCGTGAAACGGGCACCCGTTCCCATGGCGCGAACCTGATCGTACTCTTGGCGCATCGCGGGATCAGAGAGCACCGAGTGCGCTTCGCTGATCTCTTTGAAACGCGCCTCTGCTTGGGGATCACCCGGATTAGAGTCTGGGTGAAACTGACGCGCGAGTTTGCGATAGGTCTTCTTCAAGTCGGCTTCGGAGACATCTTTCGATACCCCGAGCACCTTGTAGAAGTCCTTATCGAACCAATCTTGGCTAGCCATTGTGAGCTACCCCCGACCTACTCAGTGGGGCCGGAGACAGCAACCTTCGCGGCGCGAACAACGCGCTCGCCAAGAATGTAGCCGGGCTCGATCACATCAGCGATCGTGTTCTCGGTTGCCTCCGGGTCGCTCAAGTGCACAACGGCTTCGTGGAAGGCGGGATCAAACTGTTCGCCTTTCTCGCCGATCTTGCGCAGTCCGAATCGCTCGAAACTGGAATTGATCTTTTGCGCGACCAATGCCAGCGGGCTTCCATCGATGATGTCTCCGTGCTTGTCTGCACGATCTAGATCGTCGAGCGCCGGCAACATCGATCGAACAACGTCAGCAATGACCGCCTCGCGGTTTGCGGCACGGTCTCGCTCAACGCGAGTGCGAAAGTTCACCAGCTCTGCCTGAGCACGCAACATCTGATCGCGCATGTCTGAGACGAGATCGCGACTTGCCTCGTCGAGGAGACGCTGGTCTTCCTCGCTCAGCTCGTTCTCGCCCTGCTCGGCCTCAGCAGTTGCGTCGGCCTGCGCAGGGGGCTGCTCACCGGAGTCAGCTGCCTCGTCTTCGACATCCGCACCATCTGCGGGTTGCCCCTCGGCTGCCACAGATTCCTCTGCAGCAGCCGAGTCAGCGGCCCGGACGTCGCCGGTTTCCGGATCAACGCGACGCTTGTCGCGAATCACCGGCTCCTGGTTTTCGTCGTGGTCGTTGTTGTTGTCAGACATTTACTTCTTGTCCGAGTCAGCTTCGTCTTCGTCTACAACTTCAGCGTCAACGATGTCCTCGTCAGAGTTCTCATCGGCAGGTGCTTCAGCACCCTCCGCCGCAGCCTCAGGGTTTTCTTCCTGGTGCTTGTAGATTGCTTCGCCGAGCTTCTGCTGGCTCTCGGTCAGCTTGTCGAAAGCCGTCTTGACTTCGGCTTCGTCGTCGCCGGCAAGCGCCGTGTTGAGCGCGTCCACGTCGGCCTGAACCTCGGTCTTGACGTCTTCTGGCAGCTTCTCCGCGTTGTCGGTGATGAGCTTTCCGGTCGAGTACGCAAGCTGTTCTGCGTTGTTGCGGACCTCGGCTGCCTCACGACGAGCCTTGTCTTCTGCAGCGTGCTCTTCGCCTTCGCGAACCATGCGCTCGATGTCTTCCTTCGAGAGGCTGGAGCCACCCGTGATCGTCATCGACTGCTCCTTGCCGGTGCCCTTGTCCTTAGCGGAGACGTGCACGATGCCGTTGGCGTCGATGTCGAAGGTGACCTCAACCTGCGGGATGCCGCGAGGGGCCGGTGCGATACCGGTGAGCTCGAAGGTTCCGAGGTTCTTGTTGTCACGAGTGAACTCACGCTCACCCTGGAACACCTGAATCGACACGGACGGCTGGTTGTCATCCGCCGTGGTGAAAGTCTCGCTGCGCTTGGTCGGAATAGCCGTGTTGCGGTCGATGAGCTTGGTCATCATTCCGCCCTTGGTTTCGATACCGAGGCTCAGCGGGGTGACATCGATCAGGAGAACGTCTTTGCGCTCACCCTTCAAGACACCAGCCTGCAGTGCAGCGCCGACAGCGACGACCTCGTCGGGGTTGACGCCCTTGTTAGGCTCCTTGCCACCGGTCAGCTTCTTGACGAGCTCAACAACGGCCGGCATACGGGTCGATCCACCCACGAGAACAACGTGCGATACGTCAGCAAGCTTGACGCCTGCTTCTTTGATGACGTCGTTGAATGGCTTAGCCACCCGCTCGAGCAGGTCAGCGGTCAGTTCTTCAAACTTGGCGCGAGAAAGCGTCTCATCGAGGTTGGCCGGGCCGTTCTCAGTCAGCGAGAGGTACGGGAGCTGGATGCTCGTCGACGTCTGCGAGGAGAGTTCCTTCTTGGCCTGCTCAGCAGCTTCCTTGAGGCGCTGCTTCGCGATCTTGTCACCGGAGACGTCGACACCGGTCGAGTCCTTGAAGCGTTGGATCAGGTAGTCAACGACACGGGAGTCCCAGTCATCTCCACCGAGGCGGTTGTCTCCCGAGGTCGACTTGACCTGGATAGTGGAGAAGTCATCGTCTTTACCCACTTCGAGCAGAGAAACGTCGAACGTTCCACCACCGAGGTCGAAGACGAGGATGAGCTCGTCTTCTTTGCCCTTGTCGAGGCCGTATGCCAGCGCCGCGGCGGTCGGCTCGTTGATGATGCGAAGAACGTTAAGGCCCGCGATCTCACCGGCTTCCTTCGTTGCCTGGCGCTCAGCGTCGTTGAAGTATGCGGGAACCGTGATCACGGCGTCGGTGACATCTTCACCGAGGTACTGCTCAGCATCACGCTTGAGCTTGGCAAGCGTGCGAGCGGAAATCTCCTGCGGGGTGTACTTCTTGTCGTCGATTTCGACCTTCCAGTCAGTGCCGATGTGGCGCTTGACGGAAGCGATAGTGCGATCGACGTTGGTGACAGCCTGACGCTTGGCGGTCTCACCAACGAGGACTTCGCCATCCTTAGTGAATGCGACGACGGAAGGCGTGGTGCGCAGTCCTTCGGCGTTTGCGATGACGGTGGGTTCTCCACCTTCGAGAACGGCAACCACGGAGTTCGTGGTTCCGAGGTCAATTCCTACTGCTCGAGCCATGTGCTCTTACTCCTTTAAGCGTTGCGGAGCGCGAACTTGAGTCGCGCTGTATCAAGTTTCTACCTGCGCGCGTCGAGAGTCAAGTTCTGAAGCTGAAAGTTGAGTGTGCATGACTCAAGATTGTGTGGAAGCGAACTTTTCGCATATCGCACCCCCATTTGTTTACTCCACACCACTACCCTGTTGCCATGACGGATAAGAAGGTACCAACAGCGGCAAACACGGGCGCCATCGGGGCCGTCGGGTTGGATTTGCAAGAAGGAAAAGTCATCCCCCGCAAACAAGTCCTTTCGTGGGCACTCTGGGACTGGGCTACTCAGCCCTTCAACTCCGTGATCCTCACGTTCGTCTTCACCGCGCTTTACCTCACCACCGACACGTTTCTGCCTCCGGAGATCGCGGCGCTGGGGCCCGGCAACAGCAGCTATGACCTAGCGCTTTCTGAACTATCCAGCCAATACGGAATTGCCCTCTTCGCCGCTGGAGCCTTGATCGCGCTGCTCGCCCCAGTTCAGGGCCAGCGTGCAGACGCGTCAGGTCGGCGTAAGTTCTGGCTCGCTATCAGCACGGCAGTTCTCGTTCTCTGCATGATGGCCTTGTTCTTCGTGCAAGCATCTCCGCCCTTCTTCATTCTTGGCATCTCGCTCATCGCAATCGGCAGCGTCTTCGGTGAGATTGCTGGAGTGAACTACAACGCCATGCTCGTTCAGGTTTCGACCCGAAAGACCATCGGCAAAATCAGCGGACTGGGCTGGGGCTTTGGCTACCTTGGCGGCATCGTCGCCCTGATCATCGTGGTGGTGCTCACGCAACTCGACTGGCTCGGCATGTCCACCGACAACGGCATGGCATTCCGCGTAATCGCAGTCGGATGCGCCGTGTGGACTGTGCTGTTCAGCATCCCAATCTTCCTCAACGTGCCAGAGGCCAAGCCCTCGGCCGGACGTGCCAAGGTCGGGTTCTTCGCCAGCTATGTGGTGCTCGCCAAAGATATCGCGCTCCTCTATCGGGAGGCTCGGCCCACCTTTTGGTTCCTGCTGTCGAGCGCAGTGTTCCGCGATGGACTGGCTGGAGTTTTCGCGTTCGGTGCGATCATCGCCACCGTCACTTTCCAGTTCACGAGCAATGAAGTCCTACTGTTCGGGATCGCCGCGAACCTCATCGCCGGAGTGAGCACCATCATCGCCGGTCGATTTGACGACATTGTTGGCCCGCGCGCGGTGATCGTTTTCTCCCTGTTCGGTCTTATCGTGGCTGGCACCGCTACCTTCCTCCTCCACGACGCCGGCAAGCTTGTTTTCTGGGTTGCTGGACTTCTACTCACGGCGTTTGTTGGACCCGCCCAAGCCGCAAGCCGCTCTCTGCTGACTCGCGTGACACCCGCCGGTCGGGAAGGCGAGATCTTCGGCCTCTACGCGACAACCGGACGTGCGGCAAGCTTCCTCTCGCCTGGCCTATGGTCCGTATTCATTGCGATCTTCGGCTACCAGTACTGGGGCATCCTCGGCATTGTCGTTGTGCTGGCCGTCGGGCTCGGACTCATGTTGCTCGTGAAGCTGCCCAAGCACGTGCGCGAACGCTAACCATTGCGTCCGATCCTCGCTGGCAACTTTCAGCGAACTCCGTCACGCTAACGTCATGAAAAACACCGCCAACAAAGCAGAACTGCTCCGCTCGCTTCACGTACCAGGAGCTCCCCTCATTGTTTCCAACGTGTGGGATGCCATTACCGCGCGCATCGTCGCTGAAGCACCGGGAGTCCGCGCACTTGCTACAGCAAGCCACGCGGTCAGTTTCGCGCATGGTGTTGCCGACGGAGAGGGCCTCACGGTCGATGAAGCGTTGAGCGCGGCAGCCATCATTTGCAACGCAGTCGACCTGCCTGTGTCGGTGGACTTCGAAAAGGGGTACGCCCCCGACGCCGCCGGTGTTCAAGCAAACGTCGAGAGGCTCATCGCTGCCGGTGCCGCTGGGCTCAACATTGAAGACAGCTCGGGACCCGCCAAAGCGCCGCTCTTCGACCTCGCACAGGCGACGGCTCGAGTCGCAGCCGCCCGCGCCGCAGGCAACGCCACCGGGGTGCCGATTGCCATCAACGCCCGGGTCGATGTGCTGGCGGGCGGAGGCGAATGGGACGACATGATTACCCGCGCCAACTCCTACCTATCGGCCGGCGCCGACTGTGTCTTCGTGCTCGGTCTCGCCGACGAAAGCATGATCGCGCGCGCGATCGACCAAATCGATGGTCCCATCTCCGTGATCGGCGGTGCGGGATATGTGCCACTCACACGTTTGGCAGAACTCGGAGTCGCTCGCGTGAGTTTCGGCCCGCGCACGCTTGGCCTCACTCTTGCCCACCTCCAAGCCGCCGCAGCCCAACTGACAGCGCTCGGCGACTACCCCGAAGAGCTCGGGTTCGCGTACTAGCCCCACTGAGGTGCTTGCGGGAGTAATGTCGGTTCATGGACACGCAAAAACCCATCAGCTACTGGGTGAAGCTCGTTGACCGGCTCATCGACGGACTCTTTGCCACCACCCTCGAAGAACACGGAATCACTCGCCGACAGTGGCAGCTCCTCACGGTGCTCTCGAAAGGCGCGGCGGGAGTCGAACGGCTAGACATCGAGATTGCTCCCTATCTCTCTCCACCAAACGCCACCACGCTGCCTGCGCCAGGCACTCACAGCAGCTCACTCGAGTCATTGACAGAGCTCGTGGAGAGCGACTGGCTTGCCACGGACGGTTCCGTCTATGAGCTCACTGAGCGTGGCAGAGGAGTCGTCGAACGCCTCACCGCCGTGATCGCGGAGGAACGGCTACGTGTGACGGAAGGGGTCACCCCCGCGCAATACGACACCACCGTTAGCGTGCTCGAGATTATGGCTCGCAACCTCAACCCAGACGGAGTGGATTCACCGCCTCGGCCTTAGCGAACGAACGCCCACCAGATCAGCAACATCGTCACGAAGAACCCGGTGACGAAATTGAGGGCCAAGAATTTGCGCCAGCCACGGTTCGCTGACTCTGCTGTCGCATCCGTGATGTTCCAGAACGGTGCGCACATCGCGGCGTAAGGCAACACCAAAAGTGCGGCAAGCGGGCCCGGCCACGCAGAGAACAGCAGCAGGATGCCGCCGGCAAGGTACGCCACAATAGAGAAGCGAGTGGTCGCTCGCGCACCAATAACGGTGCCGATGGACGAGATGTTCGCCGCCCGATCGGCCACCACATCCTGTACCGCGCCGAACGCCTGTGACGCGATCCCCCAGAGGAAAAAGGCTCCGAGCACAGCCCACAGCTGCGGGGTGAAGACGGCGCCTGCCAGCACGAGAGCATAGATAGCGGGCGAGACGAAATGCGTGCTCGACGTGATCGAGTCGAGGAATGCCCGCTCCTTAAAGCGCAAGCCCTTGGCCGAGTAGGCCACGACAGCGAACATGCTGACAAGCAGCACGAGCCACGAAAGCGGGCTACCGACAATCACGAGGTACGCGAGGAACGGGATTGTTGTGACGGCGGCAGCGATGAGCGTTGGTCGGTGCATCCGTGGATGCAACAAGGCACCTTCGACTCCACCCTTGCGGGGATTGAGGAGATCGGATTCGTAGTCGAACACGTCGTTGATGCCGTACATCGCCAAGTTGTACGGGATGAGGAAGAAGACCGTGCCGAGCACGAACGTGAGATCAATCGCTCCGGTTGTGAGAAAGTACGCCGCCGCAAAAGGGAATGCGGTATTTATCCAACTCAGCGGTCGCGAGGAGAGGAACAGATCCTTAAGCATTGGCGCCCTCCGAAGCCTGAGGCGAGCCCGAGGCGGCGGTGCTCGGCGCGGGCTGCGCTCGCGGGCCGAGGATGCTCCACAAACAGGGCAGCCCTGCTGCGGCAGCGACGGTGTAGGCGAAGTCTTCAAGCGGCGCGACTCCGACGAAGGAACCGCTAATGGCATCCGCGCTGTAGCCGACAAGGCCAACCGAGATCATGATGTTGTCGAAAATGGCAGTCATAATGAGCAAAACGCCCGCCGCGATTGCCATCGCGCGCCAGCGGGGTCGGCGTCGAGTGGCAAGCGTAATCAGCGCGAGCGCGGCGACGATCCCCAGAAAGACAGCGTTCAGGAGCCAGTAGGTCATGCTGCGCCCTCACCGCCGAAGACGCGCAGTCGAGTTAGCGCACCGTACACATTCATCGTGAGGTAGCAGAGCAAAGTGAGGAAGAAAACCTCTTCGAGCGGGACTTCGGGGGCAACCAGTAGTCCCGTCATGAATTGTGTTTCGCCCCGAAAGAAGATGCCCAGCCCGACACCGAAGAGATCCCAGACGAGAAAAAAGATCACGCCCGCGGCCAAGACGATGCCAGCCCGGCGGGCGTCTCTCCAGAAGAAGAGGGTGAACCGTCGATCAAGCACAACCATTCCCGTCAGCGAAATAATCAACGCAAGTAGGTAGAGGATGATCATGCCGACTCCCGTGACGAGGGCAGGGTCTGCGGCCCCAACGGCTCGGAAAGGGGCCCGGCCGAGGTGTCGCCGCGCAGTCGCTTGACGAGAACTTCGGCGCTGATGAGGCACATGGGCAGCCCAATCCCAGGGATGGTCGAGCCGCCTACGTAGTACAAGCCCTCCACCTTCTTGCTCACGTTTCCCGCGCGGAAGAAGGCGCTCTGCTTGAGCATATGTGCTGGTCCGAGTGCCGTTCCCCGCCAAGCATTGAGTTCGTCAGCGAAGTTTCCGGGGCCCACGGTGCGGCGCACCGAAACCCGAGAGGCGAAATCTGGGATTCCCGTCCAGTCGCCGATCTGAGCAATGACTTTGTCGGCGAGAGTTTCGATGCGGGCATCGCCGTCGCCGTCGACATCTCCCCGACCGATCGAAGGATCCGCGGGAATCGGAACGAGAACGAAAACGTTCTCAAAGCCCTCGGGCGCAACGTTCGGGTCTACTCCGCTCGGCTTGCAGATGTAGAGAGATGCCGGTTCTGGCACACGTGACTCTTCGCCAAAGATCGCCTCGAAACCCTGCTGCCACTCCTTCATGAAAAGCAAGGTGTGATGTTCAAGCTCGGGCAGCTCACCTTTAACGCCCAAATACAGGAGTAGTGCACTCGGGCCCGGAGTCTTTTGTTCCCAGTACGAAGCGGGGTAAGTCTGCTCCTCAGCCTCAAGCAACGTCGTTTCGGTGTGGTGGAGGTCCGCGGCAGAGACAACGATGTCAGCGTCGGCAAAATGGATGCTGCCGTCGGCATCCTGATACTCGACGCCCGTGGCAACGCCGTTGGCCGTCACGATGCGCCTGACGGGGCTGTTGGTGCGGATCGTGACTCCGGCACCACGGGCAACATCCGCGATGCTTTCGATCACGCGAGTGAACCCACCCATGGGATACAGCACACCATCGGCGAGGTCGAGGTGGCTCATGAGGTGATACATGCTCGGCGTGAGGTAGGGCGACGAACCCAAGAACACGGCGGGGTAGCCGAGCACCTTGCGCAGGCGATCATCTTTCACGGTGCGGGCAACAAGCCGAGACAGCGGCTCAATGAGCAGTCGGACGAAACGCAGAGCTCGTGCCCTGACCGCTTTGGTTGCGCTCGTTCGCAGGTCGGCGAAGGTCGTGTAGAGAAAGTATTGCTTCGCCAGCTCGTAGGTTTCTTCTGCCGAGCTGAGGTACTTCTCCATGCGCTTGCGCGACCCTGGCTCGATGCTCTCGAACAGCGCGAGGTTCTCTTCGAGATCGGTGGAGATGTCGATCGGTTCATCGACCCCCTCGAAATACACGCGGTAACCAGGGTCGAGGGTTACGAGGGAAAGTTGCTCAGCGGCAGTAGTGCCCATGAGTTTGTAGAAGTGGTCAAAGACCTCAGGCATGAGATACCACGACGGGCCAGTGTCGAAACGAAAACCGTCGTGATCCCACGAGCCCGCACGACCGCCGACTTCAGGCCGCCCCTCCAGCACCGTGACGGAGTGACCCTCCTTCGCGAGCAGAGCGGCGCTCGCCAGCCCCGCAATTCCTCCACCGATAATGACAACATCACTCATGCTCGCGGACTCACCCCTAGCGCCGCTGCTGCAGCCAATCGTAATTTCACCGCGTCAGGAACTCGCACTCTCGCGCGGACCAACTCAGCCGCTGGTGTTGCGCGGATACGTTTGGAGAGTTGAGCAAACAGCGAGTGCGCCAGCGCGACAGCCTTCTTGCTACTCGCCGGCAGTTCGGAGCCGATTGCGGCATCCCGTAAGTCGGCATCAAGATCATCGAGGAGACGAAGTTTCTCTGCTTCTGTGAACGACGCCACGTCGATTCCGGGGAAGTAGCTGCGACCGAGCGTCTCAAAGTCGTCAGCAAGGTCGCGTAAAAAGTTGACCTTCTGAAATGCGGCACCGAGCGCTCTGGCTCCGCGTACAAACTTGGCGCGCTGCTCGTCGCTCACCTCGTGACCATGCAAGAACGCGCACAGACACATGAGCCCAACGACCTCTGCTGAGCCGTAGACGTAGCGCTCAAAGCTCTGTTGATCGTGCTCTTTCTGGCTGAGGTCCATCCGCATCGACTCAAAGAACGGTGCCGTGAGCTCCGCCCCGAACGACACTTCGCGGGCGGTAAGCGCAAAAGCATGCACAATCAGGTTAGAGCTGAAACCCTGCTCGATCGCGTGCTCAGTCTCGCGCTCGAGTTCGTTGAGCTGGCGGGTGGTCGCCACAAGGTCGAGACCCGCTTCTTCAGCACCACCGTCGACGATCTCGTCGGCTACACGCACGAGGGCATAAATGTTCTCAACATGCTGGCGCACTTCACCTCCTAGAAGGCGAGATGCGGCAGAGAACGAGGTGGAATAACTGCGAATGACGATGCTGGCGGCATCTTCGGCCACTCGGTCGTACAGCTTAAGACGGGTGCTCACGCGCGCCACCCCGCTGTGCGCACAGCAGCATTGGTTAGGCTGAGAGCACGCCGACACAGCACGTGCGGCATTCGGAATCTATCCACCTAGGCAGACTATCGCGATCATGACTGAGATCCCTGAGCAAGTTGTTTTGCTCTCCAACTCTGGAGAGCACATTGGGGTCGCCGACAAGGCACTCGTGCACACGACCGATACCGCTCTTCACCTCGCGTTCTCATGCCACGTTTACAACTCGCATGGCCAGGTTCTCGTCACGCGGCGCGCACTTTCCAAGCTCACCTGGCCGGGAGTCTGGACGAACTCGTTTTGCGGGCATCCGGCCCCCGGCGAAGACATGGCGGCGGCGATCACCCGCCGCGCTCAGCATGAACTCGGAATCACCGTCAGCGCTGTGCAGCTCGTGCTGCCCGACTTTCGCTACCGTGCCGTTGATTCCTCCGGCATCGTCGAGAACGAGATCTGCCCCGTCTACCGTGCGGTGACGACGGATGACGTAGCCCCGAACCCCGGGGAAGTTGACAGTTTTGATTGGGTCGACCCTCACTCGCTGCACACCGCCGTGGCAGCAACGCCGTTCGCGTTCAGCCCGTGGCTCGGGTGGCAGTTGGAGCAACTAGAAACCGAGTAATGGCGACTCGAGCGCAAGCACGGCGCCGGTGAGTTCGGGCCTGAGCCTGCCACCAGCGTGCCCAGTGCAGCGGGGATTTAGCCGCCGAGTGAACCCGCGTCGGTAGCGCGCACGTCGGTGCGGTGGAAGTTCTGGAAGCTGCGGCTGGCCGTAGGGCCACGCTGGCCTTGGTAACGCGATCCATATTGGCCAGAGCCGTAGGGCGATTCCACCGGCGAGCTCGTGCGGATAAAGCACAGCTGCCCAATCTTCATGCCCGGCCACAGCTTGATCGGGAGCGTTGCGACATTGCTGAGCTCGAGAGTGACGTGACCGGAGAACCCCGGGTCAACAAAACCTGCGGTCGAATGGGTAAGTAGTCCGAGACGCCCGAGCGAACTCTTGCCCTCGAGACGCGCCGCCACATCATCGGGGAGGGTCACGAGCTCGAAGGTCGAACCGAGGACAAACTCACCGGGATGAAGAATGAACGGCTGATCAGCGTCCACCTCCATGAGGTGAGTGAGGTCGGGCTGATCGACCGACGGGTCGATGAACGGGTACTTGTGGTTATCGAAGAGCCGGAAGAAGCGATCGAGCCGTACATCTACGCTCGACGGCTGAACCATGTCGAGGTCGAGAGGATCGAGGCCGATGCGGCCAGAGTCGAGTTCGGCCCGGATGTCGCGATCACTGAGAAGCATGGCCTAAGACTACCGAGGAACCATCGCCGGCGAGTGGCATCAGGGAGATTTGTGGGCAGCCAGTTCGGCGTGCACTCCGAGCGATATTGGCGGTCAGGGAAACTGCGAGGGGCCGTGAAGGGCGAGTCGGGAGGCGGCAACATCGGCGGCAGTTTTGGCGATGAGTTGCGCAAGCGAATCGCATCGCACCATGCCCCGCAACCACGCGTGGATGGTCACTTCGATCTCGACGCCATAGAGATTGGCGTCGAAGTCGTGCACGAACGCTTCGATTCGGCGGTCAGTCACATCATCGAAGCTCGGGTTGTCTCCGATGCTGATGGTTGCAGGATGCCCTGTCTGCTCGGGTGGAAAGCGAATCCAGCAAGCATAGACACCGTCGGCGGGCACTGTTTCTGAATCAACCACTGCAATGTTCGCGGTCGGAAACCCCAACTCGCGTCCACGCTTGTCTCCGTGGACTACTGTTCCGCGAAAGTCCACGAGTAAGAGAGTCGCCTAGAGTCCGCGGAACTGGCTCAGGTGGAAAACGAGCGGAGTGACCTCCGGAAACGCTTCTGAGTGAATGACTTCTAGCGTCACGATCTCGTGGTCGCCGCCGTCGAAGCTATTGCGAATTTCGCACTCGAGCCACAACGCCGCACCGTCCATGTGGATCGCCCCGCTCTCGGTCGCGTTCCACTGAGCGTTGGCGAAGCGATCGCCGGTGCGCGAGGCAAGATTGCGTGCGATCTGTTCTTGGTCGGCACCGAGCACACTCAGGCCCACGCGCGTCGCGCGCGCCAGTATCGGCCAGGTGGCAGAGCTGCGTGCGGGGCAGACGGCGACGAGGGGAGGATCGAGAGAGACCGAGGTGAAGGAGTTGACGGCGATTCCCGTCGGCTGGCCATCCACGACGGCGGCTAGTGCGACGACGCCGGTGGGGAAGAGTGAGAGTGCACGGCGCAGCGCAACCTGGGGTGGAACTTCTTCCGCGGTGGTCGTTGTTGACATGGCGGACTCCTTTACTTGATTGTTCACGCCTCGACCCGTTAGTCAAGTTTGAACATAGGACTACATGTTATTCATTTTTGATCATATAAACAAGCGGGTTTCTTCCCGCCCGCTCTAAGCCGTGCCCTACGATTGGGGCATGTCGACTACAACTCGCTTGGTCGTGCTGGGAGCTGTCAACCAGTTCCAGCCAGTTCACGGCTACTTCCTGCGCCGCGAACTCATGACCTGGCACATCGACGAGTGGGCGAACATCCAACCCGGCTCGATCTATAACGCCCTTCGCTCTCTCACGAATGATGGCTACCTCGCCGAGAACGGTACCGAATCTGCCGGTAACCGCCCCGAACGCACGACCTACCGCATGACCGAAGCCGGCGAAGTCGAATTGCTGCGGATGCTGCGCGATACCCTCTGGAACGTCGAAGTCTTCGACACCAAGCCCGTCATGGTTCTCACCTCGTTCATGTACGCCCTGCAGCGCGAAGAGGTGCTCGCCGGACTCGCCCACCGCGTCACCGAAATCGATGCCCGCATCGCGAGCAACACGTATCACATCGGAGACGTCGCGGCTTCGACTTCGACCCCCGCCTACGTGCGCGAGATCTTCGAACTCGCCACCTCGCGTTTGCGCGGAGAGCAGCAGTGGGCCCGAGACGTGAGCGCGCGCATCAGTGCCGGCGACTACGTCTTTGCCGGCGAAAATAGCGACCGCCCCGCTCGAGCCACTACCGACTAGTTCGAGCTCGCGGTCGCCGCGGATAGCGCGGCGGTGGCACGGTACGCCGCCCCGGGGTGGTCGCTGCGCAAGATCGAGTCGTCGGTTCCGAGCAAACGCTCGCGCAGGGTCGGAGCGTCATAGTCTTCGCCTGCAACTCCACGCTCGCGCAGAATCGGCAGCACTTTCTCGATGAACTCGACCGTCGAGCTGGGCTGAATCATCGGCGTGAGCAAGAAACCATCGAGGTCTGCACCCTCAGCGAGAGCGATCATCTCGTCAGCGATCTGCTCAGCAGTGCCCACGAAGGGCTTGCTGCGCACACCGTTGCCGTGCCACTGCGCGAGAACGTCGCCGACCGTCTGGTCGCCGAAGCGTGTGATTTGGGTCTGCGAGAGCTCGGTGTGCAGCTCCTTCATCGGCGTTGCCGGGTCGAAGGAGGAGAGGTCGAGGCCCGTGAACCACGCGTAGGAGGCAACAGCAACGTCGGGGCTCTCGGCATCCAACACCGCTTGCAGCTTGGCCTTGGCTTCGTCGGCGGTGTCGCCGATCACGCACGTGAAGGCCGACATGATCTTGACCGAGTCGGCGGCGCGACCGTTCTTGACAGCCTCTTCGCGAATCGACGCGACCTGCTCGGCGACCTTCTCGACCGAACCGCCTCCGAGGAAGACGGCCTCGCCGTGCTTACCGCCGAACTCACGACCTCGCGGTGAGGTTCCTGCTTGGAAGAGCACCGGCGTTCCCTGAGGAGAGTACGAAGAGTTTCCGTAGCCGTGTGACTTAAAGTACGGGCCATCGTGCTCGACGCGGTGAACCTTGGCGGGGTCAGC
>Ga0209344_10003109_pt1 | contig 16905 bp, 16 predicted proteins | sample Cruoilmetagenom6_FD_187293 | JGI IMG/M metagenome (GOLD analysis project Ga0209344, IMG submission 187293) | Oil polluted marine microbial communities from Coal Oil Point, Santa Barbara, California, USA - Santa Barbara Oil Seep Sample 6 (SPAdes)... | ecosystem: Environmental > Aquatic > Marine... | reverse complement strand
CACAGATACTTTTGTGCGACGAGTCCATGGATCCGTCGCACATGAAGTATCTGTGTGCTCCTTGCTCGAACTGCAAGGGCCAAATCCGCGACATCATCAACTACTACGATGCCTTCGAGAAGGCGGGGATCTATTACGGTGGTCTGGTGGAGCTCATCGTCAACGCCATGGTCGATGTCCAGCCGGGATTCATCGATTGGGAATGGCATTAAGATCAGGTATTGAACACCAAACGGCCCACCGAACGGTGGGCCGTTTTTTGTTGGGACCGCAGACCCAAACGAAATAGAAGGATCGGGTCCGTGCAACCTTCACCATTGCAGAATGCATGTTTTACCTTTCGAGAATCATCGCATTCTGCAATGAAATATTCAGAAGCCCATGAAGTGTGTTCTATCTAACCTATTCCTTTTGAGTCCTTTACAATGTCTTGTGAAAGGATACACAATCGTGGCATGGCCGTTGCAGTGTGGTGGTTCGGCAGTTGGTGGAGTCCTCGCCAGGACCCACCGGCAACGAAGGGAGCCACTCCATGGTCAATCGCGAAACATGGGACTGGAATACGGGCAAGCGAGCCATCTGCGATCTTGGGGCGGTTGCCGAGGGTTTCGAAGAGGTCCATGAGTGGGCGGTGAGCCCCGATGGCGAGCGGATCGCCGCGCCGGTCCTCACCGCGCCGGATACCTTTTCGGTGGCAGTCAACGATCAACGGTGGAATGGCGAGTTTGAAAAGGCCTGGCATCTTGCCTTCACCCCAGACGGCAAACTGACCGCCCTCGTGCGGATCGACGACGAGTGGACCGTGGCGGTCGAGGGTGAGCCGTGGGAGAACAGGTGGGAGTTCGCGTGGAACCCAATATTCAGCCGTGACGGCGGTGTGATCGCGGTTCAGATCAAGGACAACATGCAGTACACGGTGGCCGTCAACGGCGAGCCGTGGGAGAAGACGTTCCAGTCGTCGCGGGGTCTCGCTCTGAGCCCTGACGGAAAACACGCCGCGGCCGTCGTCCAGGTGGAGCGCCTCGCCGAGGCGGACATCTTCGGATTCATGGAGGGCACATGGAGTGTGGCCGTCGATGGGGTGCCCTGGGAGCGGAAGTTCATCAACGTCTATGGGCCCGCCTTCAGCGAGGACGGCGCCCACCTCGCTGCTGAAGTCCGGCTCGATATCTGTGAATACACCCTGGCCGAGGACTCGGAACCCTGGAAGAGCCGGTTCGGCTGCGTTTGGGAACCGGTATACCGCAACGGCAGCTCTCGCTTGGTGGCTCCGGTTCGGGTTGCGGGTTCGTGGACCATTGCCGAGGACGGCGAGCCGATCTGGGAGAGTCGCTTCATGCAGATGTGGAATCAGCGGCTGAGTCAGGACGGCAGCCGGATCGCCGCGGTCGCAACCAAGTCCTTCGGTGAGTGGTCGGTGGTGGTGGACGACCGGGTGTGGTCATCGTCCTTCGATGATCTTGTGCTGCCGCCGGTCTTCGCGCCGGATGGATCCCGAGTGGCCGCCACGGTTCGATCAAAGGGTCGCTGGGGCATGGCGGTGGACGACCGGCCCTGGTCCGAGACCTTCGACATGGTCTGGGAGCCGGTGTTCTCGCCCGATGGCGGTCGGCTCGCCGCCAAGGTTGAGCGGGACGGTCGCTTCGCCATTGTCATCGACGACAGCCCGTGGAGCCCCTGGTTCGACATGGTGTGCGATCCAATCTTCAGCCCGGATGGAAGCAAGGTGCTCATCCGAGCCATTGAAGACGGCATCTTCGTCCGCCATGTCGTCGATGTCGCGACTGGATTTCAGAGATGACCGAGGGAGGAAGCATGTATGAGTTTGTCAGCGGCCCTCTGGTCTGGATCGCTTTCATCGGGTTCTTCGGCGGTCTGCTCTATCAATTCGTCACCACGGTTCGCCTTGCCAAGAAGGAACGGGTGGTTCTTCCAACCATGAGCCCGAAGTTCGGATTGCGGTCGTTGCTCCACTGGGTCTTTCCGTTCGCCGGTGTCAGTACGAGAGCTCGGCCCTTCTTCACCCTGATCTCCTTCGCATTCCACATCTGCCTGTTGGTGACGCCGCTGTTTCTCATGGGACACGCAGTCCTATGGCGCCAGTCGTTTGGCTTGACCTGGTGGAGTCTGCCCGAGGGTGTGGCCGATGTCATGACCCTGGTGGTGATTTTCGGTTGCCTCTTCTTTGTCGTTCGGCGACTGGTGCAGCCCGAGGTGAGGAACGTCAGCGAGCCGTCGGATTTCGTTCTGGCGTTGGTCGTTCTGGCGCCCTTCCTGACCGGCTACATCGCCCATCAACAATGGTTGCCATACCAAACCATGATCATCATCCACATCGTGACCGGCGTAATTTGGCTGCTGGCGATCCCTTGGACCCGATTGGTTCACATGCTGTGGTTTGCCTTCACCCGCGCCTACATGGGCAGCGAGTTCGGTTCGGTGCGGCATTCGAGGGACTGGTAATGAACTACCTATTCGAGTTGCGTGCGACGGGGGAAGAACGCCATGGCTGATCTCGTAGATATCAAGATCATCGACCCGGGTGTCGACGACAACATTGCCAAGCTGACGCCGGAGCGGATCAAGGAGACCATCAACAAGGTGCTCACCCAGGAGACGGCGGCACGGCTCAAGGTCTACATGGACACCTGTGTTCACTGTGGGTTGTGTGCGGAGGCGTGCCAAAGCTACGTCTCGCGCGACAAGGATCCGGACTACGCGCCGGTGGCAAAGGTCAGAGACACCATTTGGGAGATGGTGAAACGCAAGGGCGATGTCGATGGCGAATTCCTCCACAATGCGGCACGAATCGCATTTGTAGACTGCGGGGCGTGCCGCCGCTGCAGCATGTACTGTCCATTCGGCATCGACATCTCGTATCTGATCATGACCGTTCGGCGGATCATGAACCTCCTCGGTGTGGTGCCGCAATACCTCCAGGACACGACCAACAGCCACGCCGCCACCATGAACCAGATGTGGGTCCAACAGGACGATTGGATCGACACCCTCATGTGGCAGGAAGAAGACGCTCAAGCGGAGCTTGCCGGTACCCGTATCCCTCTCGACAAGCAGGGTGCCGACATCATGTACTCGATCATCGGGCCGGAACCCAAGATCCTGGCCCAGCTCATTGCCAACATGGCCATCATCTTCAAGGCGGCCGGCGCCGACTGGACCATGCCCTCCACCGACGGCTGGGATAACTCCAACATGGCCATGTACTCGGGTGACTTCGAGACCATGGGACGAGTGGAGCGGTTGCACTGGGACACGGCGAGCCAGCTCAAGGTCAAGCGAGTGGTTATGGGTGAATGCGGCCACGCCTACCGAGGTGCAGTCTACGACGGTCCGCGGTGGCTGGGCTGGACCAAACCGCCGATTCCCATGGTGCACGCCGTGGAGTACTACTACGAGCTCATCAAGAGCGGACGGATCAAGATCGCCCGCAAGATCGAGGAGCCGGTGACGGTCCAGGACCCGTGCAACATCGTTCGGGGTCGTGGGCTCCAAGACAAACTGCGCTATATCGTCAATGCCATCTGCGAGGACTTCCGTGACATGGATCCGCGGTACGAGCACAACTACTGCTGTCAGGCGGGAGGAGGGCTCATCAACTGTGGGCCGCCGTGGAAGCTGTCGCGTATGAAGAGCAATCGGGTCAAGGCCGATCAGATTCACGACACCGGCGCTCACCTGGTGATCACTCCCTGTCACAACTGCCACTCCGGTATCGAGGACATCATCGGCCACTACAAGCTCGGCTGCCACGTGTCGTTTATCAGCGAGTTGCTGGTCAAAACCATGGAAATGCCGGAAGCATAAGGGGTTGGTAACTATGAGGCGATGCACGATTCTGAGTTTGAGTCTTTGCCTGTTGCTGCTGACCGCCGCGACCCCGCCGGCCGAAGCGACGTCGCAGACACCGGTGCGGATCATCGGGCCGGCCACTGTTGAACTGGCCCTGGCTGAGGCCGAAGGCGATCTGCAGCGGCCGGCCATCGAGTTCAACCACGCGGCCCATGTAAGCGCATTGGCAATCGAAGGATGTCCCGCCTGCCACCGGTCAGACGAAAACGGTTTTGACCCGGGCCTGGCGATGGTCGAGGGTGTCGAGGGGCGAAAGGACGCCACCGACGCCTACCACGATGCCTGCATGGACTGTCACAACCGTTTGTCGGGCGAGGGCCGCAAGAGCGGTCCGGTGACCTGCGGTGAGTGCCACGTGAAGCTCGGGCCGGGTGTGTCGGCCAGAGTCGCACCGAATTTCGACCTCTCACTTCACGCGCGCCACGCCAAGGTCTTTCCCGACGACTGTGCGAAATGCCACCACGTGTGGGACGAGGCGACCGAGAAGCTCGTCCACCGGGAGAACACCGAGGAGTCCTGCCGTGGGTGTCACGGCGAGATTGCCGTGGACAACTCGCCATCGCTTCGTGACGCCGTCCACCGCGACTGCGTGGGCTGCCACCTCGAGCGCGCCGAACATCGAGAGGATACCGGTCCGACTCGTTGCGAGGGTTGTCACGATCGCGTTCAAGTTGGCGCCATCGAGCAGCTCGAGGAGGTGCCGAGGCTGATGCGGGGCCAGCCGAACAGCCTCTGGGTCAAGGGTCCAGGCGCGATCCGGCCGTTGGTGGGATTCAACCACGAGAATCACGAGAAGCAGGCCGGATCATGCTCCACCTGTCACCACCAAAGGATGAAGGCGTGCGCCGACTGTCACACTCTGCGGCCTGGCGAGGACAGCGGTGGGGTGATTCTCGAACGAGCTCACCACGATCGCCTCTCGACTCTGAGCTGCATCGGCTGCCACCGCGTCGCCGCCAACGAGGGCGACTGCGCGGGTTGCCACCGCGACACCACGGTCGCTGCCGATAGCAGCAGAGGATGCGCTATCTGCCACGACGGGCCGAAGCCGCAGCTCGAAGAGCCGCCGGCGATTCCTGACGGGTCTCCGATGGTGGCGGAGCTAACGGCCCTCCCCGCGGCATCCGACGATGACCTTCCGGAGGAGCTGACCATCGACCTCCTCGTCGATCAATATCAAGCATCGAAGTTTCCGCATCTGAAGATCATTCGGCGCCTTGACGACGGGATCCGCTCGAACTCGTTGGCCCGCCGATTCCATGGCTCGACGGAGGCGATGTGCGAAGGCTGCCATCATCACAGCCCGGCCGGTGACCGGCCGCCGAAATGCTCCGCGTGCCACAGCGACGAGCCTGCGGCGACCGTCGACAGGCCGTCGCTCAAGGTGGCGTACCACCGTCAGTGCATGTCCTGCCACCAGCGGTTGAAGATCAAGAACGGTTGCACGGACTGCCACGCTGCCAAGGAGGGACAATCATGACAACCACCCGTCGAGGCTTCATCGGCGGCGCCATCGGGGCGGCGCTCTCAACCGGGACCGTAGAAGCAGGGACCACCAAGCACTTTGAAGGTCATCCCGGACGATACGGTCTGCTCCACGATACGACGTTGTGTGTCGGCTGCCGCTCGTGCGAGGTCGCCTGCAAGGAAGTGAACGGACTGCCCCCCGTGGAGAGCCCGGTGGACGACCAGCAGGTTTTCGACACCACCCGCAGGACGACCGACACCTCGCTGACCGTGGTCAACAAGTATGTCGACGCGACCGACGACACGCCCCCGGTCTACCGCAAGCTCCAGTGCATGCACTGCAACGAGCCCTGCTGCGCCACCGTGTGTCTGGTCCACGCCTTCGAGAAGACTCCCGAAGGTCCGGTCCTGTACCACCCCGAGCTCTGCATGGGCTGCCGCTACTGTGTCATGGCGTGCCCCTACTATGCGCTGGCCTATGAGTATGAGGATCCGCTGACGCCCAAGGTCATGCGTTGCACCATGTGCTACGACCGGATCAAAGAGGGCAAGCTTCCCGGTTGTGCGGAGGCCTGCCCGACGGGCGCAATCACCTTTGGTGAACGCGAGGAGCTCATCCAGGTTGCGCACGAACGATTTCGCAAGCATCCGGATCGGTACGTCAACCACATCTTCGGAGAGCATGAGTTCGGTGGGACAAGCTGGATGGTTTTGGCCGGCGGGTCATTCGGCGAACTCGATCTCGACGAGGGGGTGACCAGCGAGCCGCTGCCCGCCATCGCCACCAGCTATCTGGGTGTGGTCCCACTGGTGGTCACCATCTATCCCGGCCTGCTGATGGGGATGTACGCCTTCTCCAAGCGCCACGAAGCGGTGGCGAAGGCCGAGCGGGAGGAAGCGGTGGCAAGCGCCGTGGCAATCACCGAGGAGGAGGGTCGGAAAAAGATCGCGGCGGCCGCGGAGCGTGCCACGAAGGACAAGGAACGCGCGGTGAACATGGCTGTCAAGAAGGCCCTCGCCGAGGCGGAAAAGGGGGATGAGTCATGAGTGACGTCACCGTAGATGCCGTCCCGGTGGCGGGCAGGACCGGCTGGTTGACGCCGTTCAACATCATCACCGGGATCATTCTCGCCGGGGGAGCCATCATCCTCGGTATCCGATTCACTCATGGCCTCGCGGCGACCACCAACCTCAGCAACACCTACCCGTGGGGTCTGTGGATCGGATTCGACGTCATGAGCGGCGTCGCCCTGGCCGCCGGCGGATTTGTCACATCGAGCGCCGTCTATCTCTTCGGGATGAAGGAGTACAAGCCCGTCGTGAGGGCCGCCCTGCTCACCGGGTTCCTCGGCTACTTACTGGTGGTCCTGGGTCTGCTGGCGGATCTCGGTCGTCCCTGGCGGCTTCCCTATCCGTTCATCAAATCGGCCGGGCCGACCTCTCCACTCTTTGAGGTGTCACTCTGCGTGGCTTTGTACCTCACCGTACTTCTCATCGAATCGACGCCGGCGGTCTTCGAGTGGTTGGGTCTCAAGAAGTTCCGCAAGATCGTTGGTAGCCTGACCATCGCACTGACGATCTTCGGGCTGATCCTCTCCACCATGCACCAGTCGACGCTCGGCGCTATGGTCATGGTCGCGCCGACCCGGCTTCACCCGCTGTGGTACTCGGGCCATATTCCGGTCCACTTCTTTGTCTCGGCAGTGGCCGCCGGCCTCGCCATGGTCATTGTCGAAGGGATGATCTCGCACCGGGCATTCCACCATCAGGTGGAGATCACCGAGGAGCACTTCCACAGAATCAACTTCGGTCTCGCCAAGGCTGCCTCGGTCGCCCTTGCCGTTTACTTCAGCATCAAAGTCGTCGCTCTTGCCCTCGAGGATGAGTGGCACCTCCTCGGTACCGGCTGGGGAGCCTACTGGCTCTTCGAGGTCATCGGTTTCGTGCTCCTCCCATGCGTGCTCTTTGCCGTGGCCTTTCGTGAGAAGCGATTGCTTCTGGCTCGGGTGGCGGCGATCATCACCGTCATCGGGATCATGCTGAATCGCTTCAACGTCACCTTTATCGCCTTCAACTGGAACAACCCAACTGCCGAGACCTACATCCCGAACTGGATGGAGATCTGGGTGACGGTGGCGTTCATCACCTTTGCGGTGGTGGCCTTCAGGTGGATCGCGAATCGAATGCCGATCATGTACGAACACCCCGACTGGAAGGGTGTTCACTGAGGAGAGAAAGATGAACACACTCTTCGATTTTCTGACGCACACCAAGGGAATCGGCTATATCGTCGCCGGGATCCTGCTGGTGAGCTTCATCCCCTTCTGGCGGTTCTTGACCGAACGCGAACACGAGGAGTAATTTTGGAGGTAAGAATGTCGCAGAAACGGAGGTCGCGATGAGTCACACCATCCTCGTTGTTGACGATGAAGCGGATATCCGAGCCTTTCTCACCGCAGTGCTCGAGAAGGAAGGTTACCGGGTTGTGACGGCGCCCGATGGTCGGCAGGCCCTCAAGATCGCTGAGCAGGAGCAACCCGATCTGATCGTCCTCGATCTGCAGATGCCGAAGCAGACCGGCACTGACTTCTATCGTCGATTGACGAAAGACGACAGCCTTCGCAATACACCGATCATCGTGGTCAGCGGCGTCGCGGGTCGCCATCTTGCGGTCACCCGCCCGTTCGCGGTCTTCGATAAACCCATCGTGCCGGAAGAATTTCTGGCGACGGTGGAGCGTGCGTTGGAAGAGAGTCGTGGCTAGCCGAGTGTTGGATCCGAAACGTCCGATCGGCGATCCGCGGATGAGCGGATCGGAACGAATCGGCGTCAGACGCCCCCAAACGAAAGGAGGGCTCCCATGAACGTGATGGAAAAGAGCAAGAGTTCGAAAAGGTTTAGGGACAAGAAGGACCACGAGCATCCGAACCCTACCGTACGGATCAATGCAGTGGAGAAACTCGAAGACCCGGAGATTGTCGTGGAGGTCGCGAGCAACGACGACTCACCGCGCGTAAGGCTGACCGCGGTTTCGCGGTTGAAAGACGACTTGCATCTCCAGACGGTGGCGGTTGAAGCAAAGTTCCTGGATGTGCGTCTGGTTGCTGTGGAGCGGATATTCTCGCAGCGGATCCTCGCCGATTTGCTCAGATTACCGGAAAACCTCGAGTTGATCGGGATGTGTTTTTCGCGTATCACCGACCGCCGCATCATCGAGTCCATTGCCGAGGACCCGGCGTACAGTGCCGCCGTTCGCAGAATGGCGATTGAGTATTACGCCGATGAGTCCTTCCTTGAAGATGCCGCAAAAGAGGCCGGAGAAGAGCCGGAGCGAAAGAGCGAAGAAGCCGTCGAGGCCTTCGTCGATGTGTACGGGGGTGGCCTGCGTGGAGTTCGGGCCATCGGTCGATTCAAACGCAGCGAGAAAGCGCTCAAGGCCCTCGGGACCATCGCTTATAAAGGCGGAGAAACAGGCGGACTCGCAGTCGAGTATCTGTGTTCGGCACTGGCGAGTGCGAACCCGAGCCTGGTCGAGTGCGCCGAAGCCGAGCTTGCTGTTCTGCGCGAGCCGGAACTGATTGATTGCATTATTCGGTCGCTCGACAATGAGAATCTGCGTCAGCCGATTCGCAAAGTACTCAGAATGATCGATACTCCTGAGGCGAAGGCCGCCCTTGGGGCAGAGCTGACGGAGAACTAGACGGCGGTCCAGAGGAGGACGAGATGACAAAGAAAGTTCTCATCATCGATGATGAAAAAGACATGAGGGTGTATCTCGAAGCCGTCTTTCGTAAAGCCGGGTACGAGACCGAATCAGCCGCGGACGGCGATCAAGGTGTGTGGCTGGCCGAGGCGCATCTGCCGGACCTCATCACCTTGGATGTGCTGATGCCGAAGAAATCGGGCGTCAAGGCCTACCGAGGGCTTCGCACTTCGGCTAAGACGGCTTCGATCCCGATCGTCGTTCTCACCGGGCTCACCCGTTCAGATGACTTCTTCGGTGACTTCGGCGATCTGCCGCGGCCGGAGGCGGTGCTCGAGAAACCCATCGAGCGTGAGTCGTTCCTGGAAAAGATCAAGGATCTGATCGGCGCTGCCTGAAGCGGAGGGGCGATCCCCGATTCGTTACCACGAAGAAGTCGTGGGGACGAATCGTAACTGGGCCGTGCTCGTGGATCTGTGGGCCGGTGGCTAGGACTGTGATTCGAGTCGGGGCGCCTCTTCGGGTGTGTTGTCGATGACGGGGAGCTGAATCTCCTCAGGGATGGTGACGGTGAAGGTCGTTCCCTCACCGGGGTGAGAGTCGAATGATACCGAGCCCCCGTGCTCTTCGGCCACCTTCTGGACCACCAGAAGACCGATGCCGGTTCCCTCGGTTCCCTTGGATGAGAAAAACTCGTTGAATACCTTCAGAGTCAATTCGTCGGGGATACCTTCTCCGTCATCCTCGACTTGGAAAACGGTGTGCCCGTCTTCGTTCCTCCTGCAGCGCAGGACGACTTGATGTCCGGTCTTCTGGTCGGATGAATCAAAACGGCAGGCATCGATGGCGTTTGCAACCAAGTTGCAGAGCAGATTGTGAATGGATTCAGGATCGAATGTGCCGCGATGGTGGGGAAGGGTCAGATCGGCGACGATCTCAATTTCCTCGTCGGCCATTCGATCGGCATAGAGGTCGCGAACTTCGAGCAGGATTTCCTGCGGGCAGACGCCGTGTTCGAAGTTGGGGGCACGCTCCTTGGCACAGAAGAGCAGGTCTCTGACGATCGCCGTCACCCGCTCAACATTGCGTTCAACCATTTCCCAACCGTTGAAAATGGCCTGTTTGTCGTCCATTTCGAGTCCGTCGTTGACAATGAAGATGCCGCCCTCGAGCCCCATCAGGATGTTCTTGATTCGATGTGCAGTGCCGGCTACTGCACGGCCGGTGAGGGCCAGCTGTCGCTGCAGTCTCTTGACCTCGGTGACATCCGTGAAGACTTCCATGACCGCGTTGATGTTGAGGTCTTCGTCGAAGATCGGTTGGGTGTGGACGAGAACATTGATTCGGCGCCCGTTTCGGGTGACCAGGACCTCTTCCTGAGTGCGGGAGGCACCATCGGAAAAGGTGGCGTCCACCACACAGTCGGGGCATATGGACGTACGTTTCTTGCAGGCCTCGTAACACAGCGACTGGCCATTGGCGCCGAACTCTTGTCGGTAGGAGTCGTTTGCCTCGAGGATGTTGTGTTGTTGGTCGAGTACGCAGATAAAGTCGGGAACCGCCGAAAAAAGGCGTTCGTACTGGCGGCGTGTCACGTCCAATTCCTGCCGGAGATTCTGAACCCGTCCGTGATGGGTGCTGTTCCCCGCTGGTCGCCGCACGAATATCAACCACCCTGCGATCAGCAGGATGCTCAGAAGGAAACCACCGATAGCAACAGGTGGAAAGAAACGAGCTGTGATGGAAACGAGAGCCGACAAGATGAGTGAGCCGCCGAGGTAGAGAGCCAGGTTCGTCCTGCTGCTCTTCAGAAGTGAATCAGACCCGTTCGCGTTGCCGCGGCCGGCGGAATGAATGGGGTCGGAATCAGCCGAACCCAACTGCTCATTAAGTGGTGGGTTGTCTTTTTTGTAACGAAGTGGTTCAAAATTGACGTGAAACTTAACCATCACTCCATCCGCTTCTCAGTATGGCACAAACCCGAACGAAGGACATGACCTTGACAATATCGGGATCGAGACTAGGGTGACACATGGGAGCTGAATCGTGAAAGCAGATGCGCCCGGCATCGGGCGAATCATCCTCGACAGTGTGGCCGAAGCCGTCTTTACGGTCAACCAGGATTGGCAGATCGCCTATTTCAATTCGGCGGCCGAAAAACTCACGGGCGTACCCCGGGGGAAGGCCATCGGCAGGCGATGCTGTGAGGTGTTTCAAGCGAGCATCTGCAGCACTGTCTGTTCACTCCGCCACACCTTGGACACCGGCGAACCGGTAGCGAATCGTGCGGCCTTCATCATCGATGCCCGGGGGCGCAAGGTTCCCGTCAGCGTCTCGACATCGGTCTTGCGGGATGAGGGCGGACGGTTTATCGGCGGGGTCGAGACCATCCGCGATGTCAGTCAGGTCGAGGAGCTGAGGAAGGAACTCGAGGCTCGATATTCCCTCGGAGATATTATCGGACGCAGCCTGGCGATGCGCAATCTCTTTGGCATCCTCCCCGCAGTGGCCGCCAGCGACAGCACGGTGGTGATCCATGGCGCCAGCGGCACCGGCAAGGAGTTGTTTGCACGAGCGATTCACAATATGTCGCCGCGCCGCGACAAACGATTTGTCGCCATCAATTGCGGTGCCATGCCCGATACCCTGCTCGAGTCGGAGCTCTTCGGATACAAGGCCGGGGCATTCACCGATGCACGACAGGATCGACCTGGACGTTTTGCTCTTGCCGAAGCGGGGACTTTGTTCCTCGACGAGATCGGCGATATTTCACCGGCGATGCAGGTTCGCCTCCTCCGAGTCCTGCAAGAACAGGTCTACGAACCCTTAGGCGCGGTCGAACCGGTGGAAGCCGATGTTCGGGTGCTGGCGGCGACCCACCGAAATCTCGATGAACTGGTCCGAGAAGGGGTGTTCCGCGAGGATCTGTATTACCGCATCAACGTGATGCGGCTGGAACTTCCGATCCTGCGTGAACGTCGAGAAGACATCCCTCTGCTTATCGATCATTTCATCGGGCGTTTCAATCGGCTGCAGAGCAAAGACGTTGTCGGCGTCTCCGACGAGGTACTGGAAATCCTCATGAGGCACGACTACCCGGGTAACGCGCGCGAGCTGGAGAACATCATCGAGCACGCGTTCGTGCTGTGTCACCAAGCTGTGATCGAGCTCCATCACCTCCCGCCGGAGCTTTCGCGGGGCGCATCCCGCCTGCGGTCCGCCCACACACCACCGAAAACCACTTTGCGAGATATGGAAGTCAGCCATATTGCAGATGCTCTGCGCCGGTCCAAGGGAAATCGTCAGCTGGCCGCGGAGTTCCTCGGGATCCATCCGAGCACCCTCTTCCGCAAGATCCGCGATCTCAAGATCGAGGTTCCAGATTACGACGGCCGCAGACGGGGCGGCGGGGGATCCCGGAACGACAGCTGACCGGGTGGCCTCACTCGTTACGTTCTTGTAACTGACGGGTCGTGTCGGCGACCTGAAGCCTCCCTCCATTTTGGGTGGAAGTGGAATCTGGTGAACGACTTGTGATTGGGGTGATGAGGCGCCTGTCTGGCACAGGGGTTGCAAGGCTGCACAAAGGCATTGCTGTCTCTCCAGGATGCCTGAGGACAGGAAAATGGCAGACCGATTCAACAGACCGCGGATGACCGATGACCAGCGGGTCCCATCGCGCAATTTTGTTGTGGCTCTGCCTGTCGTCATCGTGTCCTTGGTTTCAGGCGCGGGACCGAGCGGGTATTTCCTTTCGGCGATGGTGTTCTTCGGCATCTCGTTGTACACCGTCTTCGATGATGTAAGGAGGAGTTGTTTTTTGGCGGATTCGGGTGTCGGAAACCTGTGTTTTTCCGGCGCCATTGAGTCACCGTAGATTTCACGAGATATCGATTGGAAAGGAGTGGCCATGACAGAAATGAAATATAAGACGCCGCTGCTTGACGAGCTCGAGAAGGGACCGTGGCCGAGCTTTGTCAAGGAGATCAAAAAAGAGGCCCATCGCCCGATGATCCAGGATCTACTGGGTCAGGTAGAGCGTTCCTATGAGGAGAAGATCAGCCACTGGAAGCACGGTGGTCTGGTTGGTGTCATGGGCTATGGCGGCGGCGTGATCGGTCGTTACTCGGACCTCGCAGAAGAGTTTACGAATGTCGCCGAGTTCCACACCCACCGCATCAACCAGCCGTCGGCGTGGTTCTACAACTCCGATGCGCTGCGCACCCTCTGCGACATCTGGGACCGGCATGGATCGGGACTCACCAACTTCCACGGTTCGACCGGCGACATCGTTTTCCTCGGTTCGACCACCGAGGAAATCGAGCCCCTCTTCAAAGACCTGACCGAAGCCGGTTGGGATCTCGGCGGCTCGGGCTCCAACATGCGGACTCCGTCGTGCTGCGTCGGTCCCGCCCGCTGTGAGTGGGCGTGCTACGACACCCTGGATGCCTGCTACAACATCACGCAGCAGTTCCAGGACGAGCTCCACCGGCCGTTCTTCCCCTACAAATGGAAGTTCAAGTTCTCCGGTTGCCCCAACGACTGCGTCGCGTCCATCGCCCGGTCGGACTGTTCGGTCATGGGAACCTGGCGCGACGAAATCCAGGTCAACCAGGCCCAGGTTCTCGAGTACGCCAAGACCGTCGACATCGACGCCGAGATCTGCGACTTTTGCCCGACAAGCTGCATCGAGTGGGACGGCAAGTCCCTCGAGATTGACAACCCCAACTGCGTCAAATGTATGCACTGCATCAACGTGATGCCTAAGGCGCTCAAACCCGGTAATGATCGTGGTGCCACGATCCTCATCGGCGGCAAAGCCCCCATCGTCGGCGGCGCGCTGCTGTGTTCGGTCTTCGTGCCCTTCCTCGAGATGGATCCGAAGTCGGATTACGAGGATCTCAAAGAGCTGACCGAGGCGATCTGGGATCTCTGGGGTGAGCACGGCAAACTCCGTGAGCGTACCGGCGAGTTCATCCAGCGCGTTGGACTGTCCAACTTCCTCGAAGAGATCGGTCTCGACCCGATCCCCGAGATGGTCATGGCGCCACGCTCGAACCCGTACATCTTCTTCGACGACGAGATCTTCGAGACCGAAGAGTAGGAAAGGAGGATCCAAATGGCAGACGAACGTATTACCGATATCGGCCCCCCAAACTACGAACAGTTCTTGCCCCCGGTGATCAAGAAGAACTATGGCAAGTGGGACTACCACGAGATCCTCAAGCCTGGTGTGATGGTCCATGTCGCCGAATCCGGCGACAAGATCTTCACGGTTCGCTGCGGATCGCCCCGCTTGCTGGCCATCACCTCCGTGCGCAAGTTCGCGGACCTCGCCGACAAGTACTGCGATGGCCACCTGCGGTGGACCAGCCGCAACAACGTCGAGTTCCTGCTCAGCGACGAGTCGAATATTGAACCCCTCATCGCCGAAGTCGAAGAGTACGGCTTCCCCGTCGGCGGCATGGGCAACGCGATCTCAAACATCGTCCACACCCAGGGCTGGGTCCACTGCCACTCGGCGGCTTCCGATGCTTCGGGTACCGTCAAGGCGGTCATGGATGAGCTCCTGCCCCGCTTCCAGAACATGGATCTTCCGGCCAAGCTTCGCGTGGCCTATGCGTGCTGCCTCAATATGTGCGGCGCGGTCCACTGCTCGGACATCGCGATCCTCGGCGTTCACACCCGGGCGCCGGTGATCGAGCATGACGATCTGCCGAAGATGTGCGAAATCCCGACCCTCGTGGCCTCGTGCCCGACCGGCGCGATCCGTCCGGCGACCGTCGATGGCGTCCAGTCCGTCGAGATCATCGAAGAGCAGTGCATGTACTGCGGCAACTGCTACACGGTTTGCCCGGCGGTGAAGATCAACAACGCCCAGACCGACGGTATCTCCATCTGGGTCGGTGGCAAAGTTTCGAACGCGCGCGTTGCGCCCAAGTTCTCCAAGCTCGCCATCCCCTTCATCCCCAACAACCCGCCGCGTTGGCCCGAGGTGGTCGAAGCGGTCATGAAGATCGTCAACGTCTACGCCGAAAACGCCAAGAAGCACGAGCGGATGGGCGAGTGGATCGATCGTATCGGTTGGCCGAAATTCTTCGAGCTTACCGACATCAAATTCACCAAGTATCACATCGATGACTTCAAACACGCCGGCGAGACCTTCGCTAGGACGGCGCAGATCCGACACTGAGGAGGACATCATGGCCGACGAAGTGACAGTTGATCAAGTGGCCGACGCCATGTTTGAGCTGGTTTCATCCATGAAGGGCAAGAGAGATCTCAAACCCATGGACGTTTCCAAGCAAATGATGGAAAAATTCGGTGACGACGTCGATAAGAAGATGTGCAAGAAGGCTTTGCGCACTCTCATCGACTCGGGCCGGTTGACCTACAAATACGCGGGTGGCAGCTACGTCTCGCTGCCCGAGGCGTAGGCTAAAACCAATCAAGGAGCGGTCGGGAGGGAGCGAGCTTGCTCGCCCCCTCCCGCTTCCGCCTCGTTCATACGGGAGGATGCTATGGCGCGTAACAAGAAATCCGGTCCGGAGCGGACCGCCGAAGCGATCGACGTTCTCCGCCAGTGGCAGGGCATCGAGCGTGATGCCATCGAGACCACCGCACAGATCATGGAGAAGACCGACAACCTCCTGATCCGTCAGATCATGGAGATCATCCGCAACGATTCCGTGCAGCACCACCGGGTGCAGCAGTTCCTCATCGACAGCATGACCAAGACTCCGGTCACTTGCTCTCCCGAGGAACTGGCCGAAGTGTGGGGCCAGCTTGAAGCCCACGACGAGCTTGAGCGTCAGACCATTGAACTGGCCACCAAACTCAAGGCAGAGTCCACCGACCCCGTGGCACAGGTTCTGCTCGACTACCTGCTCCGTGACGAGCAGAAGCACGACACCATCCTCGGCGAGCTGGAGAAGTTCAAACAGCACATGTCGAAACTCTCCTGAGTCTCCGCCCAGGACGAGTAACGCAGTGAGGAGAGCTGGTCAATGGGTTTACTGAAGAAAAAAGACAAGAAAAAAACGGGCACGTTCGAGTCCCGCCTCAAGGGCGGAGGCGGTGGCAGCGGCACACAGCTTTCGGCACTGCGGCCCGTCTATGTGGAGAGCCTTCCGCCGTGCACCGGAAATTGCCCGAGTGGCAATGACATCCGCGGCTGGTTGACTGTCATCCAACTGCGCGAGAAGCTCGGTCTCAGCCTCGACGAAGCCTGCGAGCAGGCCTTCGACATGGAGATGGAGACCAACCCCTTCCCGGCCGTCATGGGTCGGGTTTGCCCGCACCCGTGTGAGACCGCCTGCAACCGCGGCAAAAAGGACGGTTCGGTGGGGATCAACTCGGTCGAACGCCACCTCGGGGACTATGCCCTCGAGCATGGCCTGAAGGCCAAGATGATCGAAGGCGAAGAGCCCAAGAAGCAGAAGATCGCGGTTGTCGGCGCCGGTCCGTCCGGAATGTCCTGCGCCTATCAACTCGCCCGCCGGGGTTACAAAGTCACCGTCTTTGAAAGCCTGCCGAAACCCGGTGGCATGCTTCGCTACGGCATCCCGGTCTACCGGCTGCCGCGCGAGGTCATCGACGCCGAGGTCCAACGCATTCTCGATCTGGGAGTCGAGCTCAAGCTCGATACCAAGATCGGCAAAGATGTCTCCTACGACGACATCAAGAAGGACTACGACGCAATCTATGTCGCCATCGGTGCCCACCAGGGCAAGGCCATGGGCATCCCCGGTGAGGAAGGTCCCGGCCTCTGGACCGGCACCGAGTTCCTCAACCACGCCAATTCGGGCAAGAAGGTCGACCTCGGCACCAACGTGGTGGTCATCGGTGGTGGCGACACCGCCATC
>Ga0209344_10003108_pt1 | contig 16905 bp, 10 predicted proteins | sample Cruoilmetagenom6_FD_187293 | JGI IMG/M metagenome (GOLD analysis project Ga0209344, IMG submission 187293) | Oil polluted marine microbial communities from Coal Oil Point, Santa Barbara, California, USA - Santa Barbara Oil Seep Sample 6 (SPAdes)... | ecosystem: Environmental > Aquatic > Marine... | reverse complement strand
ATCGTTCTCTTGACGAAAGACAATATTAGAGAGACATATTGATACTATTATGACTATATTTTTCATAAATAACTATAAAAACAAAAATTAATCCAATTTATATATAAAATTAATTAGAGATTATCCAAATTCTATTATTCTCATCATCGGTAGGCCAAGGTCGATAAATACCCTCTATACCATCTTTAGTATAATTCCTGAATACCCCATATAACCAATAATTAGGTTGGTATTTGTTTGGATTCCATTTTATATATAACAAATCAGGATGCGGTCTTCCATTCTGTAAGGGATTTGTTGGCAATCTCAAAAATTTAGGATCGCTTACAATTAATGCAGGGTTATCACTACTCCCTCCCCATCCTTTTAATTTGATTGGGTCATCATATTTTACACCATTTGCCGCAACCATATGAACATTATCATGCTCATAAAACTCATTATTATATTCTTCAGTTGGTGTTCCATATGATGAAGGATTATTATTCGTAATCACTCTCATTTCCATTTTTAGTCTGTCGTAACTATAACCAGCTGTTTTAGCACCAGATACCCAAACTTTTTTACCTGTGTTAAATTTTAAACCATCTCCTTTATGGTCTCCTACATTATCATATCGATATTGAGTTTCTACTTTTCCGTATTCCCCTTCTTGAGCATTATATTCCATACCATTGGCTTCATAAAAAGCAGCTGTTTGGTCAAAAACTCCTTGAATAGAAGCAATATTTGATGATGAATTTGCAGGGTCTATTGTTCTGGTAAAATTATTATTTCCCAACATTACCTCAGCAACTATTGCAGAAACAGGCAATCCATCAATAAATACATTAGTTCCTGTTGATGTTTGATGGTTTTCAGAAATAGCTTCTCTCGGACCATCAGAGCCTCCATCCAAAAATCCTCCTCCAAGTGGACTTAAATAAGCATTTAAAGCCGGATACCTGTCTTGAAAATAAATGCCTTTGGCTGTTCCATTTAAAATAGAGTAAATGCCTTCAAAAGTAATTCCTCTATAAGAATTCATACCCGTTGCTCCCAACCAAACCCTCAAATAATCAATACGCGACATATTTCTTCTATTTAAATAGATACGTCTTAAAATAGCATATTTCTGGGTTTCTGTAAGTACTGCTCTACCTCCATCCGGGTCAACAAAATTTACAGGGTTATTTGCCATGGCTAAGTAAGGGCTATGGTGTTGGTAATAGGGGTCGGTACTGTTCCACCTGCCCAAACTGGGGTTATACATTCTTAACTGAAAGGCGTACCATTTGCTGTTGTTGGCTGCTTTTTGCTGCCCCTGGTAACCAAACAAGTGTCCATCGGGGTTAGAACTTCTGCCGGGCAACACTTCTCCAAAGGGGTAATAGTCTTTCCAACTCGTAACCATTAATTTAGGCGTAGAGGTGCTTGAGGTATCGGCAAAAGTTACCCTAACATTGCCCAAATGGTCGGTAAGCTCATAGTTGACCAAATTGTCACTTACTACTGCCAGTCTGCCTCCTGCATACAATACTTCGGCAGTAAGGCTTACGGCTGCGGTATCTATTTTTTCGTACACCCCATGTACTTTGCCCATAGCATCGGTAAAATACCACGTAGAAGTAGTTATGTTAGGGTTGTTTTGCACATCTACAAATATAGTTTTTATTTTTTTACCTTGTTCATTATATACATAAGAAATGGTATCGCCATTGCTGTTAATAAGTTGCTTAATTAATCCGCTGGGATAATATAAAATACTGTCCACCTCATCGGGGTAAGCGGCTGTCATTTGTCCGTTTTCGTTATATAAAAACGTAGAGCCGTTATCGGTATTAAAATCGTTGCTGTAGCTACTACCACTGTTATCAGCAACTTCTTCCAGTTGGCTGGTTCCGGAGGTATAGGTATATTCTAAATCGTCCATTAATAAGCCGTAATCGCCATCAAAACCGTTTCTTTTTAAGGTTGTAATGTTCCCTATTATATCGTAATCTATCCCATCATTACTGCTTCCTCCATATACCTGGTAGTGGTCTGTAGGGGTAAAATCGCTGCCATTAAAAACACCAAAGTTAGCGGTTTCTAAGCGGTAAAATTTATCGTAGGTATATTGGTACATAAGCGATATATCCGATTCTTCGCTGTCGTACAATTCTATATTACCAGAGGATTGATATATTTCATTTTCATCTTTTATTTTCCACCTTACGGCTTTTATCAGTCCGTTGTAGTAGCCATCCTGCACAATAGCCGAAACATTGCTGCCCGTTCTTACATAATCGTTTTCATGATAATCTATTGCAAAGGCAAATAAATCTTCGGGAAAACCATTTTCTCCACCATCATCTCCGGGGTCGTATTGAAGCTCTAGTGTAGGGTGGTTCATGCTTTTTAATGCACCGGTAAGGGTATATACATAATCTAATCCTTGTAGGTGATCTCCAAGCACTTTTCTTTTCAGTTGTCCGTTCAGGTAATATTCAAAATCTGCCTGTCCTATGGTTTGGTTGGCTGCATCTTTTACCACTACCGTAATGGGTTGTGTATTGGCATTATAGGTATAAAGATTGGTAATTTTTTCGGTAGCATGGTATTTTTGATATTCTTCTTTAAGGATTACCGAGGTTACAGGAGCATAGGTATAGTTAACGGTTTTAATGGTTTCATCCACATCGGTATTAAAATTAGTGTCTAACAGCTCTTGTACGGTAAAGGTAAGTCTGCCTGCATAATCGTAACTGTACCACGTTTGGTGGTTTTCATTCCATGTTTTAGATGCTTTTCCTTTTAGGTTGCTTTGTGCAAAGTTGCTTTTATAAGTGTATGCACTAGGTATTTCATCTGCACTTGCCAATAAATCGTAAGCTACATAATGTTCGTGATGGGTTTGTGTGGCAAATAGTTTGCTAACGCTATCGACAATGGTTTTTACATCTGTTCCTGTATTGGCTTCATCGTAATAACCTGCAAATTCGTAAGTACTTCCTCCGTTTTCTATGTATTCGCCTTTTTCTACCAAGCGGTTTTCTGCATCGTATCTAAAATAGGAAAATTTATCTTCTTGTTTTTGTTGGGCATTTTGGCTGAAACGCAATACACCTTCATCGCTGTATAAAAACTCTGTTAGTCCTTCATCCGGCATTTGTTTGGTAATTAATAAACCTAAAGGGTTATAATCGTAACGGCTGTATTCGGTATGTTTACCGTTTACACTGTAATCGAATCCTTTTGGAGAAACATTAGTGCGCAGCTTACCTGAAAAATCGTAATAGTTTACCGAAAAGTGGCTGTAATCAAGCTTGTATTCCAGTGTAGCATTTGGAGGATTCGCTCCTATAGAGGTAAAAAAATCGAGTTTTGTTTGCGTATAATCATAGGAAATTCTTAAAAAACGGTGTTTATTGGTACCGCTAAAAGTAACAAAACGATTACTTCCAATGGTATAATCGGTGTTGATTTGAAGCAGTTCGTTGGTAGTTAAATCCATAATGGTATAATTAATTTCGTTAGAATCCACCACTCCATCATCTGAAACTCCAAAAGGTACTCTGTAAGTAGGTAAGGGTAATTTAAGTGTGGTAGATTTTGCTAAGGGCAAATGGATGTCTGCCGAGCGGGTACCTGCATAAAGTAGGGTATTTTTAGCACTTTGTTCGGGTACGCTTGGTGTAGGCGACATTCCGCTTACGCAGGAGGCAATGGTAAGTCCATCGCTTATAAAAGAAATACTTATGGTTCCTTCAGCATCTATCGAAATGGTTTTTTCGGCCACTATTTCGGTATTGGTTAGAGCAGTACTGTGCAAGGAGTTTTGAGAAGAAATATCGCAATAAAAAGAGGAATCTACACCATAAGCACGATCGAGTTCTCCTGCAGTAAACATGTAATACATTTGGGTTTCTTTTCCGCTGCCCATTTTCAATTGTTCACCGGGAGCAGCAGTTCTTTTTACTCTGCCTGTAGGGTCTGCCATGTACTCCATTCTGGAATAAGGATAAGAAGAGGTAGCTACATAATCTTCTGAACCATTGCTGCTATAAAAAATACCCAGTGTATTGGTACTGTCTTTCCCTACTGGTGCGGGATTGTTAAGCAAAGCCTCATCAAAATGTTGCCACGAGTAAGGCACTCCTGAGTTGTTGGTAATAAAGTTGTTCCTGATAACCATGTCCTGCCCAATGGGAGCAGGAAGCGTAGATATAACGGCTCTACCATATTGGTCGTAAACGGTTTCTACTGCCATTACTTTATTGGCGGCAAGGTTTTTACTCATGGATTGGGTGCTTCTGCCTAAATTATCTAAGTATTGTTTAGATAGTTGAATGATGTTGGTGTCTTCATCGTAATTTACACTGTAGCTCCAGTTATATTGCTTATCGGCAGTAGAACCATGCTGTGCTACAACCAACACAGGAATTATGCTGATTATTCCGATTAATGTGATTTTTAAACTATTCATTTTTATATGTTTATTATCTGTTAATAGTATCTCTCGCAAAGTCGCAAAGACGCAGAGAAGAGTTAATTGTTTTTTAGTTCACGGTTATTGGTTAAACTTCTATCTTCAGTCTTCTAACTTCTAAACTCCTTCTCATTCCATTGCTCTTTTAAAATTGTACTCACGACTTTCTACTTTTACCCATTTGCCCCAAGAGTCGCCTAATACTTCTTGCCAAACTTCTGTAATTTGTCCGGCATCGTTATACACATACTTAGTAGCAAAATTATTATCGCTTAATGTTGCCATTACTCTTCCTGTACGTTGGTCATACACACTCATTCCTGAGGCACTAACGTTGGATTTAAATTGTAAGTCATCTACCCAAGCAGGATCATCAACCGAAGTTTTTTTAACATACACATGTACTCCATCTGTAGCTCCGGAGGTTAAAAAATCTTCGGGAACATACGCACTTACGGTTAATTGTACCCAATCTCCAATAGCGATGGCTTTGCTATTGTCTTTTCGCATGTTTTGAGTAGTGGAAAAACTTTCATTGGAAGTACCATCTAAATCTATCACTAACTGAACATCATTAGGACTGTCTTTATGTACCCAAACGGAAGCTGTATATGTTCTTCCTCTTTGTAAACTATAAAGGCTATCGGCAGCATTATATTTAACCGTATATACCGGACCGGTATTCGTTCCGGTAGGAATTTTTACCATGTAGTTACCTGTATGAGGTAAAACTGTTCCATCTTGTTTAAGATGTAGGTTGCCTGATGCTACTTTAACTTCTCCTTCATAAAAATAATCACCGGCAGCCACTTCATTAATGGTTTCAAAACCTGTAGCGGTGAAGCTTACATAATTACTATTGGATACAGAGGTAAATGCAAAGCGGCTATTATAACCCAATTTATTGGCAGAAAAACGATTGCCATACGATTTTTGCTCCAACACATTTTGTTGTTCGTCCATTAACGTAACTTCGGATAAAAAACGCCAATCTGAAGTTCCTGTAGGAGGGGTAGTAATATCGGTAAAAGCACTGTATTTAAAAATACCGTAATCACCTAATTCTCCTGCCCAAGCATATTGGGTGTAATCGTACCAATTAGTAGTATCACTAACTATCATAAACTCGTCAGCAGCGGCATCGTATTTAAAAACTCTCGCAGAGTCTTTCCAAAAACTTTTTCCGTAGGAAAGAAAATCGTTGGTGGTTACATTTTCACTTGCTACCCACTTTTGTGCGGCATATACAGCTCCTAAGAAATTGGCATTTTCGGGATTATCTGATTTTGCACCCATTTTTTGGTAGTTAGGTGTTGAATTTTGAGTATAAGCGTGAACAATTTTTTCTTTAGTTGTTGTTTTATTTACTGAAATATTACCCGTTTCTGTAGGGTCAGCAGTAAAAGCATCGCGAGTATTTATAGTAGCTTCACTTTTTCTACCGTTGGAATAAGTAGTTATCTTATTTGCATAAGTAGGATATTTTCTGAAAATAGTAGGAATATAGGCGTGGTAATGAGCACAACTAACATCGGCAGTTCCATGTTCTACTTCAAAATTAATAGTACTTACATGAGCTCCTTTGGTTGATGCTGCATATTCATAGTTTTTCTTTGAAATAATATTATCGTGTATATCTAAGGTACTCTGAGAACTTATTTTTCCCCAAATACTTGAAAAATCATCTATAATTTCTAAACCAAATCGTTTATTAATAATATCTCTGGTAATTCCCGGTCCACAGAATATTTCTGAATCCCATGTGGTATCTTTTCTTGAAGTATAAGGGGTTAAATAATTATAGTTTTCATCAGATACATGGAAATCATAAATGGATGTTCCTTGCCCGGAAGAAACCTCACCTATATTTTCTACGGTAACTCTTCCATAACCTACTTGTGGAGACATGCCAAAGGGATGAATATCGAAAGCTACTGCTCCCCAATAATAAGTTGCATCATAATCATCTGTTTTAGTTTTACCTACCCAAAAATCAGATGGTTCGGCAGTTGCTGTACCTAAAGCATAGGTATATTTTGTGGTATAAGCAGTAGTATCGTTATATACCTTGGTCTCCTTAACACGTGTTCCACCTCCGTATATTTTTTGTCCTTTATTGTAATTAAAAACAATGTAGCCTTCACCGCCATATACTAACTTCTCATTTACCTGTAAAAGAGAATAATAACTAATAGGAGGTGTTGGTGTTCCTACATTAATTTCATAATAATTTAAGCCCGACACTTTGTTTGGACTGCTAGAAAGTGTTCCACTGCCATAACTTACAGTTGTTCCATAATGAAAATCATCGCCTAATGAACTCTGATAATAATATGCTGCAGCTGATGAGTCATCGGGATTCATCCATATTCCGGGAACAACCACGTTCTTAGTTCCCTTGCCAGAAAAGCTATTAGCTGTAGCCCAAAAATCATCTTCTTGATTTTCTGTATCAAAAAACCAAGCCGTTCCCAAATTACCGGTATCTGCAACAACATTAGTTAGAGCAAATATTTTTGAAGGGCCTCTGGTTCCCGGTTCATTGTATTCTTTAAGTACTTGCTGATATTCATCTGCTTCGTAAACAAGTTCTGTAACGGCTCCTAAAGGTGTTGTGATTTTTCTTAGACTCCAAGCATCAACTTGCTGTTTGGAGGTATCTGTAACATAGCCTCTAAGCAAATTATCTTCAGCATCGTTTTTATAATTCCCCCAATAATCTTGCTTTAAATTGTTATAATACGGATTACTTAATGTGTCAGCAGCATCATAATCAAAAAGATGGGCAGGTTGAGATTGTGTTCGGTTTAATCCGTAATATACCACCTTATTAAGGGTGAGTTTACCACTACTATCAAGTTGATTGGTGGCCACATATTTATTTGTTTCCACATCTATTTGCGAAGCCGGTTTTTCATGAATATCTACATATACGTTTTTATTATTAATGTATTTTTTAGCTAAGGAATAATCCTGTATTAAATCGGTTGATTGCAATGCGTAATAACCAATAACAGAATCGTTTGCTTCAAACCAAGTATTATTATAACAAGATGATTTATTAATTCTTTGGTAATCCCATAATTTATCATTTAAAATAGTATCAATTGCACTAATGGTTGGTAAGCTATCTACATCATTGTTATCAAATAAAAACATTTTTGATAGTTTTAATTCAGGAATGTTTTTTGGTCTCCCTCCGGGCCATCCGCCCATAGCATTTCCCCATTTAGACTCCCATCTAATAGCGTATTCTCCAAAGCTAATATGTTCTGTTGTTCTAACATACTCAACGGTAATGGCATTTGATGTAGAGGTAACTGAGGTAGGCGAAGCTAAATTACCTGCTAATTGATACAATATTGTTCCTGTTGAATCCGGTCCATCATAAACCGTAAAAGTATCTACATACTGACCACCATTAGTTCCTCCCCACAGCTTATCAATAAATAATTTAACACTATCAACACCTTCGGGCATAATGGTAAACCTATAATATTTTGGTAAAATACTTGGGCTAAGTTGGCCAAAAGCATTAAAATCCCCTGAACCATTTAAATAATTTAAGGTATCAGACAATAATTTTAAATTGGCTGTTGATACATATTCATAATTAGCAGGGTAAGGTGATGCACTTTGCTCATCAAACCTATAATCTCGAACAAACAAAGCACTATGTGAAGGTGTTTGTATTTTATTAAGGTAGTATTTTTCTTCAGCAGTTTCTGAATAAGCTACAATTTTACCTGAATTTCTATTTTTATCGTTTTCATCCATAAAAGCAGATAATCCTTGTTCTATATCTGCTGTAAAAGCATAATTAGCTCCATAATAAGGAAATCTATTTTCAAATTGTGAAGCCCATAAACCGTAATCATATTTCACCCAATACCCATCATCTTCACTATCTACTATTCCATTTTGATTCGTATCTTGATAATCAGGACCGGTAACTGCGGTTAACAACCATCTGATGGCGTATTTATTATTTTTATTGGTTTCCAACATTTCATGTGTATAATCATTCTCTAATAAATAGCTTCCATTCAGGTTTTCATTTTTTTCTACTGTTCCTCCTTCTGCAATGCTTATATTATGGTCTTTATCTAAAGAGTAGGTTCCTTGAATATTATAAAGAGCATAAACAGGTAAAGAATAATGATAGGTATATCCATTAACATCTGTGATTTGATATGCTCCAATTCCGTCAGCAGGAAAATCGGCAGAAACAGACCTATCTACGAGTGTGTCATATTCTAAAAAGCCATTAATTCCTGCTGCAATTTCTGAATTGGTATAATAGGTTATATAATTAGCCGTTCTACTTCGATTTCTGTTTTGAGTATATGTGAAATTTTCATCATTATAACCAGCTCCATTAAATGTCTGAGTGGACCCACTTATACTTTCTCCTGATACAGGAACATAACTACCTGTAGTAAGAGGAGAAGTATTCCATGGGAAATACCTGGAATTAGTTTCTGCATAATTGTTATGGTTGTATCTAAAATGAGTTTTATAATTAAAAGGATAATTATAAGGATCAATACTATATGTTTCTATCTGTCTAATTTCTTGTTCAACGCTATCTGTTATTAATAAACCTCCCATATGATAGCTATAATAAAACCAACGTTTTATAGAAGAAGTATCTATATTAACTATTGCATAATCATAATTTTCAGGGGTTATTTCTCCAGCCATTCCCGCTCCTGTAACATAATAAGAATCATAATTGGGGTAATAGAAACGAATGGTATCATTAAGAGAATCTAATTTAAATCGTGTATAATCAATATCTAAAACAGTACTTGTATTTGTTTTATTAAAATATAAGGCTCCTAAATGTTTTTGAAATGAGGCTGAAGTTAAATCTGCTGTTTGAACATCTATCCAATCATCCGGAATACCATTTACGCTCCTTTCTATTGAGCCTCCGGCTTCAATATTCCAACCTAAACCTATTTCTGATGCGGGTTGGTCTACTTTTACATCACTTTTGTACATAATTGAGGTAGATATACTCGGTCCTTTAAAATTAGGTACAGACATTAATGGAAGGCTATAATAGGCATCTCCCGAAAATTTATCTATTTGAACTTGTGCATTTGTATAGTTGAAAATAAATGCTGACAATAGAATTAGTAATACTTTTTTTGTCATTCTTTTATATTATTAGTTTGTTTTTAACTTTGTTGATAATAAGCTAGTTGTAAAATAATTTTCCAAACGTAAATGAAAAATTATTCATTTCAAAAAAATGGTCCATCCATCTAACTAACGGTCGATTTTGACAGATGAACGGTCATTTTTTTATTTTTTTAGTGACTTTTTTTCTTTTTATTTCTATGTGATTTCCACTCAAACAAATAATTTCTTTTCCATCAAAACTCAGATCCCCCTAAAACAACCCCGTATTAATTTCCATCATAGGGATGTACATAGCAATTACAATAAATCCTACAATAACGCTGATAAACAAAATCACAAAAGGTTCGAGGAGTTTTCCAAACAGTTCCGAGCGGTATTCTAAATCTTTAGAATATTGCTCGTCTAGATTTTTGAAAATAGCATCCAGCTTATTTACTTCTTCAGCTACTTTTATTAGGGCGATCATCTTTTTGGGGAAAATAGGCATGGTTCGCATGCTTTCGTTGAGCAATTTTCCATGCATCAAATCATCTTCTACTTTCTCAAGGGCTTGTTGCAAAGGATAATAATCTATCATCTTTTTTACCAACTGAATAGAATTTAATAAGGGATTCCTAGCACTAATCAGTAAATTCATAGAGTGACAAAAACGGGTTAAATATATTTTTTGAGCCATCTCCCCTACTACCGGAATTTTGATAATAAGCGTGGAGGTAATTTTCCTGAACCACATTTTCTTTTTATTAAGCATCACAAAAACAATTGTTCCCAGAATGAATAACACAATCAACAAAAAATAACTGCTTACGGTATCAGAAGCATCAATAACAAACTGAGTTACTCTCGGTAATTCTTTATTGAAACTTTTAAAAATGTCCTGAAACATCGGGACTAAAAATTTTAATAAAAATACCACCATTCCAAAAGCGGTTGCTAGTAATACAATCGGGTAAGACAAGGCTCCTGAGAGTTTTCTTTTTTGGTCTATTTTTCGTTTGAAGAAAGTAGCTAAATCAGTCAATACCAAATCTACCCGAGAGCTTTCCTCTCCTACTTTTAGCGAATAATATTCATACTCGGTAAATTTTCCTGTTTTTTGTAATGCTTCAGAAAAACTTGCTCCATTGATGATGTCATTTTTGATGCTTTCCAGCAGCTTTTTATCTTTGTCTTTTTCTGTCTCTTCCACAATCAATTCCAACGCAGTTTTAATGTCTGTTCCTGCGGATAACAACAAGCTGATTTCGGAATAGAATTGTTCTTTCTTTTTATCGGGATAGCTTTTACTAAAACTAATGTCTTGATTGAGCAATTGCAATAAACTGCTTTTCTGCTGTTTTTCTTTAGCTGCCGATGGAACGGTTGTATTAATGTGAGATACTTTAATTGCCATACTTATTCTTCAATTTTAGCGATTGCTCCGTAATTTTTGTAAAAAGAAAATTCGTTGTCTTTTACCTTCATTTTTACAAAATCTACTACTTGCTCTTCTTTAAATTCTGCTATGGTGTTGATTAATATATCCGTTGCTGAAAAGAAAAATGTATCGGTTTGAAAATTTATATTTCTCAATACATATTCATGCTCAAATTGGTAATTAATGGTTTTATCGGTTTGCTCCATAGAAATCATGTAATCATTTGTTTTCACTACTTTTTTCGCTAATTCAAAATCACGACTAATGGTAGATGAGAACTCAAAATAATCTCTGACATCAGCTTTTATGGTGTTTAGTTTAATATACTGCTTGTTGACAAATATATAAACAGAATAAGCCGTGCTCATTACTACCCCGGAGATAACAATGGCAACCATAATTTCTAAAAATGAAAAAGCTTTAATTTTTTGCCCGCAGATGACGCTAATTGTTTTTCTCGCAAAGACGCAAAGACGCAATTTATTTCTACTATTTACTATAAAACTCATAACTCAAATTTTTGCCCGCAGATAACACTGGTTATCGCGTATTTTTTTCTCGCAAAGACGCTAAGACGCAATTTATTTCTACTATAGCTCATAGCTCCTACATACTCATAAGTACTCATAACTCTTGATTCATTAATATTATTTCTTTGCTCTCAAACAATTTTCCTTTGTCTTTATAAGCTTCTATTTGCAATATTTTTAACTCACTAGATAAGGGATGTGCTACTATCATTTTTTCGATAGTCATGTTTTCAAAAGTGATGGTTTCATCTAAATACCTGCTTTCTTGCAATGTTTCGTTTCTGATGAGTTTTGCCAGTGCTGCTGCTTGCTGTTTTTCCTTGGTAATTCCGGAGGAGGCAATATTGATTAATGTAACAGATGTTAACCCAAAAGCAATCATTACAATAACCATGGCTACCATAGATTCCAAAATAGTAAATGCTTGTATTTTTTTTAGTTTAACCATTTAATTATTTGATGTTGCTGAATGGTTTCTGTTAATGCCACACCTACAAAATGTTCTGATAATGCTGTTCTGTCTATCACTACATCCATGAGGTGATTTTGATATACGGATGAGGGTGTTTTTAATAGGAAATTGTTGCAAAAAACTCCTCCTGTAACTTCACCTTTTAATTCGAGCATTTCGGAAGCATAAATTTGTCCCATTATTTTACTGTTATTGCCAACACTTACTAAGGCTTGATTTTTTCTGTCATAGTTTTCATTGTACAAAAAAACAGCTCCTTTTAGTGTTACATTTTCAGCAATACTGATTTTTCGCTGCGTGGTTGAATTTCCCTTGCCCAACACCGCCAATACAGAAGGATAATTGAGTTGACAATTTTCTTCAACAATGATAGAGTCTTGAGCAAAAAACTGAGCATTGATACTACTGTTTTTTTCTATGATAATTCCCTTGGCATAACAGATGATGTTATTGATGTTGGAAGAGGTTTCTATGATAATGTTTCTATCGGAACGAATAATTACATTTCCCTCAATTGTTTTATTGGCTAAAGAAATGGTAAAGGGAGAGTACAACACCAAGGTATTTTTATCAAATGTATTAACAATGGAATCTTGCCCTAAAAAAACCTCATAATCAATAATACTGTCGTTATTGGAATTCATAAAATGATGGTAATTTTCGTCTATTAATTCTTTATTGATTGAAGGCAGGTTTTTATTGCTGTTTTTTTTTATCCCATTAATTAAGCGTTGACCAACAAAGCTTTTTCCTTCTATGTAAGCTCTTTTTACCCCTGATTCAGGCAAATAGCAATCTCCTGTAATGATGGTAAGTCCTGTTAAGGATAATGGTTTGTTTTGCTCGGCTAAATAGATGGCTGTTTTTTCGCCTGCATTTAAATTGGCACCAATTAATGCTGTTTTTGAGGCGTTTTTATTTCTCCATGTGGCTTTAGAAGAAATGACATAAAAAGCTCCCCAACTTTTTTTGGTTAAAAAAACTTCATGTTGAGCATCTGCATATAAATCAATTTTGGTCGCTTGATTTAAAGGAAGTGTTTGATTAAAAACCAATCCGTAATTGATTCCTGAATACACATCCTGAAAAAGTTGATCTTGTTTAAATGCTCCTAACACATAAAAATTGTTGTAATAGTTCACCAAAATAATAGAGGAAGTGATAATTGAAATAACAATCACCAAAAACATAGCATATAGTAATGCTCCTGCCTTAATCATCTTTCTTTTTTTTAGTTTTTTTCTCTTTTTGTTCTCCGTTTTTGTGAGAATCAGTCTTAGTTTTTTTTACTTTTTTGGTTGTTGATTTTTTGTCTGTTTCATCTTCGGTTTTCTTTTTCCAAAATTGCCACCATTTTTTATTGGTTTCTTTATCTTCTTTAGTATTAGTATCGGCTACATTCTCTTCTGATTTATTTTTTTTAGTTTTTTCTGTTGTGTTTTTGGGTTCTTTAGCATTTTTTTCTTTTGACATTACTTCTTTGCCATTTTTATAGTTGGTAACACTAAAAATAGTATCGTTTTGATAGGTAATGATTTTTCCGTGCAGTTTGCCTTTTTTATACCTTCCTTTTTCTACCACTTCTTCTGCTTCATACTTTAAAAATGAACCGTGTAATCTCCCCGATTTATAGCTGCCTTCTTCAACCACTTTCCCGTCCACATACAATTCATAATTTCCATTTTTGTAGCCTTTATTCCATTGGTAAATAGTAGCTAGTTTTCCTGTTTTTTCCCATGTTTTCCATTTGCCTGTTTTATATCCTTTTTTAAATTCTCCTTTGGCGATTAAGCTTCCATCTGAAGTGATTACCTGATAGTCGCCATCTAACAATCGTCCTTTAAATCCTCCTTGGTTCACTTTAATGGCATTATTCTGATACCAATAATAATCAATGTTGGTACTCAATCTGATTTTCTTCTCTTCTAATAAAACAGTAGCATTAACAGATGAATCTTTATAATGCACACTTATATCTCTATGAGTTACTTCTTTTATTTTTTGAGCATAGATAAATGTTCCAGAAAATAAAAAAAATGCTACTACGGTAATGATATGTTTCACTGCTAAGTTCATTTGTTTATCGTTTTTTGTTCGTCTTGAAATGAAACGGTAATAGTCTCTTTTTCAATTTTAACTACTTTTAGTTCGTTCAATGTTGTTCCTTCTTTTACGATGCGTTCTTTGCCTTCAATATTTACTATTGCTACTCGTCTTTCTGAGTTATTATTTTTTATCATTCCTTTGTATTGTATGGAAGGCCATTTAAGTACTGTTGGAGGTGTGTGTTTTTTAGTTTTTGAAGTACCATTTTTAGTTGCAACTTGATAATTTACTGTTTGAACCCTCTTTTGGCTTAAAAACGGGTCTCTGTAATTGGCAACGATAGAAAAAGTATCTTTTTTTATTTCGTCAATGTTAATAATAGTTTTCTCTTCGGTGTTCGCATAACTAGGTGTTGAAAAAAAATAACCGTATAACTGGTAAAACACAAAGCCCCATACCAAAATCACTATGAGCAATAAAATGTAGATATTTTTTTTCTTCTGCTGCATACTTACTGTATGGTTAATTTTCTGATGTTACTCATAGGTCCGATGTTTCCTGCTGCATCTGTAGATTGAACTCTCCAATAAAAAACACCAACGCCTAATGAATCCTGATGAGATGTGCCAACAGCTTGTGCAGATTTTATCAGGTTGGTTGCTGAAACATCTGAATAAAAGAAAATAGCATCGGTTAATGCTGTTCCTGTGTTTGCTCCTTGTGTCCAGGAGTAAGTATGATAACCATCACTCAATGTAGCATTATCAGCAGGAGCAACTAAGGTAACCATATTCGGAGAAGTGGTATCTATAGTGAGTGTTCGGATAGAAAATGCAGTAGAAGTATTAGAGGTAGCATTTCTGCCTTGAACACCCCAAACCAATGTTCCTTCAGGTAAGGTAGCAGTAATTGAATTGGAAGTGGTTATTTGTGGTCCGAAAATTAAGTTTCCTGTCCATGTATTTTCATGAATTTCTATTAAATAATCATCTGCATTTAGAAGGTTATTCCATGTAAATGTGATGTTATCATTATTGGTAATATAATTATCAATAGGAGCACTTAAAACTATTTGTTGGCTACTGATGTCTAATGAGCTATCAATGGTTACGGTAAATGTTGAAAAATTGGTTTCACTACCGTTGTTCATTCCTTTTACTCTCCACTGAAAAGTTCCGGGATATAAAGTATATTCAAATTTATTTTTGGAAATGGTAGTATCCAACAAAAATTTGGTTACGGAAGTAAAACTTCCTTCAACTACTTGCATGTTATATTGCTCTGCACCGTCTAACCAATTCCACCAAAAGGTATGGGTTAATTGTATGGTTGTTAAATTGTTGGCAGGTGCTAACAAAGTAATCGTTTCTTTATCAATGTCTTTTTCAATAAGATCGTTGCAGGCAATAATTGTTGCCAACAACAAAGTGATGATACTGTAGTTAACTATTTTCTTCATGGTTTTCAGCTTTTACGTTTTGTAAATAAATGGTAGAATTTAATTTTCTTGTTCGTGTTCTAAGTTCATTACTTATCTTAAAATCTAAGGCTACCAACTTTCCTCCTTGGTAGTTATTTTCTATGAAATTACTTAGTTTGAGTAATTGAATAAAGTCTCCTTCTACAATTACCAGTGCTGTTTTAGTGGTATATCCTTTATCTGATATAGAGAAAGGTTGAGGAAAGTCTTTCAACACCAAATTATTGGTTTGTACATAGCCTGTTACAGATTCTAATAATAATTGATGTACATCTAAATCATGAGCTACTTGAGTGCCTATTAATTGTTCTATTTTAGCTAATTTTTGTTTGATCACCGCAATTTCTTCGGGTGCATTTTTGTTATTGGCTACTTGTTCTTCCATCACATCGGTTTCCATAGCTAAATCAATGGTATCGGACAAGGCTAATTGGTACAATACCACCATAAATACTCCACTTATGATTAATACATATTGCAACTTTTTTTTGTATGTCAGTTTATTCATCATTGTTTTATCACAATTTGTAATTCAAATTCTCCCGGTGTTTTCAGGTTATCTTGTATAAAGGAGATGATATTAATATCATTCACCCATTCGTATTTTTTTAGTTTTTTTATCCAGTTATTTAATTCAATGCTTCTACTTACCGAACCTAGAATCTTAACTGTATTGTAGGTGAAATGTATGTCTTCTGCTTTATTAATTCTTTTGGTTAATGGATTAATAAATAACTGATTCAACTGGATGGAAGCAGGTACACTCATAGCAATTTGATCGGCATAGAAAGTAATTTTAGCTGCTTTGGTTACACCACTGTTTTGAATAAATTCTTCTTTGATGAGCAGCTCTTTTTTTAAGATTTCTAACTCATCCACAAATTGTTGTTTGCTGTTTAGTTGATATTGTAACTCATTATTAGCAGATTCATAACTGTTGGCTATCATCATATTTGAAATAGTAAACACAAAGAAAAAAGCCAGCAAACCAAAACCCACTGCCGTATATTTATTCTTATGCAAATATTCTTCCCTAAAATAGGTTACTTCTTCACATGCTATTGGATGAATTTTAATTGGTAGAATAAAATGGCTTAATGCTGCACTAAAAGCAATTAATTCATGTGAATTAACGATTTCTCCTTCCATATTGTACTCTTCTCCTCCGGCAACGCTTCCTAAACTGTCTATCTGATTAATATGATTATCTGCTATCAGCAATTCATGGGTAGTAGTAGTAATTACTGATTTATTTATGAGTGAAATGCAATTCTCTATGATAAATGGTCCTAAATAAATTTGAACACCAAAAAGATGTAATGATTGTATTTTTTCAATCAATGAATTTAATAGGTCTTT
>Ga0209344_10003107_pt1 | contig 16912 bp, 15 predicted proteins | sample Cruoilmetagenom6_FD_187293 | JGI IMG/M metagenome (GOLD analysis project Ga0209344, IMG submission 187293) | Oil polluted marine microbial communities from Coal Oil Point, Santa Barbara, California, USA - Santa Barbara Oil Seep Sample 6 (SPAdes)... | ecosystem: Environmental > Aquatic > Marine... | reverse complement strand
ACCATTTGCTTATACTTTTTAAGAGAAAATTCATCACTTTGTTATTGATTCGGGATTTAAAATTTACAATATATTCTATTCGAACTGTATAGCCTTAACGGGAGATATTTTAGTAATAATATAGGACGGCAAAAGCAACATCAGCAAACATAAAATCAAAACGCCAATGTTGAGGACTACCACCGCCGTCACGTCAAGGTACACTGGAATATAATCTATATAATACTCCTTGGGGTTGGGAAACTTGAACATACGGAATTTGTATTGCAACCCTATAATACCCAATCCAATGATGTTGCCCAACACAAGACCAACACCTATCAGGTAAGCCGCATTGTATAAAAATATCTTTCGTATACTCCAATTGGACGACCCCAAAGCCTTTAAAATACCTATCATTTGGGTCCTTTCCAAAATTAAAACAAGGAGGGCGGTAATCATATTGATACCTCCTACAATAATCATAATACCAATGATCAAAGCTATATTAAAATCGAAAAGACCAAGCCATTCAAAAATCCTGTAATATTTGTCCTTTATGGTCTGAGTATCCAGATTGGACAAGGTCTTTCCGTAAATTTCCTTGGCCTTATTGTCCATTTCATCAAAATCGTCCACAAAGATTTCAAAGTTTCCCACTTCATTATCCGCCCATTTATTCATATGTTGAATATGGCGCAGATCAATAAAAATATAGGAGCCGTCCAGCTCTTCAAAACCACTGTCGTAAATGCCCGTAATAGTAAATCTCCTTTGATTGGGTATCTTGGATGCATCGTCTTCCTTAAAGAAAATAGCAACGAAGGAATCCCCTGTCTTCAATTTTAAACGCTTGGCCAAAACCTGTGATATTAATGCCTCATCATTGATTTCCCCTGTAAAATTGGGCAGGGTGCCATCCACTAAAAATTCCTTAAAAACATTCCAATTGTAATCCGCCCCAACACCTTTTGCCAAAATACCTTCAAAAGTCTCTTCGGTTCTTATTATCCCCGCCTTGGTGGCTACCCCTTGAATATGCTGTATCCCGCTGACCGATTTAAATTCCGGATAAAATTCCTGATCAAGGGAAACAGGGACCTTGGACACGTCGGAGGTATTGCTGTCGTAATTATAAATCTGGATGTGGCCGTTAAAGGCGGCTATCTTTTCCCGTATTTTGTGTTTTAGACCAACCCCGGTGGAAATAGCCACCAACATCATTATCACCCCCAATGCAATGGCCGCAATAGCTATTTTTATTATTGGTGCAGAAATACTAATTTTATGCTCCTTACCTGTAACAAGGCGTTTGGCAATAAAAAATTCTAAATTCAATTTATGGCAGTTTTTTCCATTTTCAAAAATACAGTTTTATTATTGTTTTTTACACTTTCTAGTTGTGGAAACCACACCAAAACCCATAATAAAGCACTTAATTCCGTGGCGGTACAGGATAGCCTTGCTACAGATCTCCCTATAATCATAGCAGCCAACAGAACTGCATCCTACCTCCCTTTACTTGAAGGAAAAAGAGTAGGAATCGTAGCCAATCAGACCAGTGTAATCTTTAAGGATACACAACCCTTATCCTATACCCATATTGTGGATTCCCTATTGTCACAGAACATAGATATTAAACAGGTATTTGCACCCGAACACGGATTTCGGGGAGAAGCCGATGCCGGGGAGAAGGTAAGCGATGGAAAGGATGATAAAACAGGACTTCCCATAATCTCCCTGTACGGAAAAAACAGAAAGCCTTCCAAAGAACTATTGCAGCATATAGACATTGTACTTTTCGATATACAGGATGTAGGGGTGCGTTTCTATACCTATATCGCTACCATGCAATTGGTCATGGAGGCTTGTGCCGAAAACAATATCCCCATGATTGTCCTGGACAGGCCCAACCCGAACGGGCATTACGTAGATGGTCCTACCATGGAAACCGCGCACAGGGGCTTTTTGGGATTGAACAACATCCCTTTGGTTTATGGTATGACCATAGGGGAATATGCCAACATGATCAATAACGAAGGGTGGCTGAAAAACAAAATTGTGGCCGACCTGACCGTAATCCCCATGGAAAACTACCATCACCACAAAGATTATATTTTACCCATTAGGCCCTCCCCCAACCTTCCCAATAACACCTCTATTTATCTCTACCCCAGTTTGGGATTGTTTGAAGGGACCAATGTAAATGCAGGCCGTGGAACCGAGTTTCAGTTTCAACGGTATGGCGCCTCCTTTATGGACAGTACCAAATATAATTTCAGATATACCCCTTCTCCGAATTTTGGATCGAAAGACCCAAAAGAAAACGGCAAAATATGTTATGGTAAGGACCTTGCCGATACCCCTAAAATAAATACCGTTAATTTGGATTATATATTGGATGCCTACAAAAACACCAAGGACAAAAGCTTATTTTTTAACACAAGTGGTTTTACCAAGCATGCCGGTACAGCAAACCTACAAAAGCAGATAGAAGGTGGCCTTTCCCAGGAGGAAATAAAGAAAACCTGGCAAAAGGATATTGAGCAATTCCAGAAAATAAGGACCAAATACTTACTTTACAATTGATCCGTGGATGTTATATCCATTTTTTTCGGTGATTTATATGGCTTGAACGGAATTTTCAACAATGCTCCTATATCTGAATTTTCCTTTTCATTGGGATAGGTATCCACCCCATATATAATATCTTTATTGGACAATTTCATATAAGTTCCCAGAAGTCTATCCCAAATGGAAAATATATTTCCATAATTACTATCCGTATAGGGTAATTTATAATGGTGGTGCACTTTGTGCATATCCGGCGAAACAATAACCCAGCTTAAGACTTCATCCAGCTTTTTGGGCAATGAGATATTGGCATGGTTAAATTGTGACAAAACAACCGAAAGGGCCTGATATATCATAATGATGGCTATAGGAGCCCCTACCACAAAAGTGCCGAAACAAGTAAATATAAATCGCACCACACTTTCTCCAGGGTGGTGCCGATTGGCAGTTGTGGTGTCTACTTCATGATCGGTATGATGTATAAGATGAAACCCCCAAAGCACCTTTACCCTGTGCTCTACCCAGTGGGCCAACCAGGCACTCAGAAAGTCCAGCATCATTACACCCAACAACACCTTACCCCATAAGGGCATCACGGGCAACCACTGTAGAATCCCAAAATTATTGGCTATGGTCCAATCACTGGTTTTTAGCAGCAAAAAGGCCAAGGGAATATTCACAAGAATGGTGGTTAGGGTGAAAAAAAGATTGACCCCTGCATGTTTTAGCTTGCTATACTTTAACTGAAACAGGGGGGCAATATACTCCAATGTCCAAAAAAAAGCAATCCCTGAAACCAAAATAACACTTCTGTGTGCGGGAGGGATGGTTTCAAAATAATTGTAAATGGCTTCCATAGCCTAAATTTACAAAATAGTTGTAGTTAAATAATTACCCTTTAAAAAGTAATTATGGCCGCCCTACTACAATCAGTGTTTATTTTCGTAATTGCCTACTTTAACTTAATTGTTTTTTTCATTTCCTCCACAATATTGTAAGCCGCGGGGCAAATAGCCACATTTTTTAAGGTAAGATTACTTATCTGTTGAAATTTTTTCCTATCCGTATGCGGAAATTCACGGCATGCCTTAGGCCTTACATCATAAATGGAGCAGTAATTATCGGCTCCCAAAAAGGTACAGGGAACACTTTGCAGCACATGATCGTTATCTTCGTCCATCCTCAAAAATTGATCAATAAATTTCTGGGGTTTCATTCTAAAATGCTTGGCAATACGCTCTATATCCGCATTGGTAAACAAGGGACCCGTGGTCTTGCAACAATTGGCGCAGTTTAAGCAATCGGTTTTCCTAAACTCCGCCTCGTGCAGGTCCTGCATAATATAGTCCAAATCCTTTGGTGGTTTTTTCCGAAGTTTGCCAAAGAATTTTTTATTCGCACTATGTTTTTCCTGTGCCAGCTCGGGAAGTTGTCTTATTACCTCATCCATTGTGGAATAAACTTTTAAAAGTTGGTTAAAAGTCCCACATTTGCATGTAAATAACAAATTTAAATGGCTAAGGACATTCTGGGCAAGGCACTTTTGGATTATCAATCCGGTAATTATTCTGAAGACATCAAGACCTATTCGTCATTGGATGAGGAAGATATAATACCCATCCCCTATTTATTTAGGGACTTTAAGAAAATGCCCCCCTTGGAACAAAAGGCCCTTAAGCTTTGCAAGGGCAGTATCTTGGACATTGGCTGTGGAGCTGGCAGCCACAGCCTCTATTTACAAAAAAAGGGCTACCCTGTTACCGCACTGGACCAATCGCCCGGAGCCATTGAAACTTGTAAACAAAGGGGCATAGAGCAAACTGTGTTACAGGATATTCAGGATTTTGAACTTCAAAAATACGACACCCTTTTAATGCTCATGAACGGTATAGGAATTGTAGGTAAGTTAAAGAATATAGATCGTTTTTTTTCACATTTAAAATCGCTCTTACAACCTAAGGGTCAGATACTCTTGGATTCCAGTGATATCATTTATATGTACGAAGAGGACGAGGATGGGGGCTATTGGATTCCTGACAATCAAAATTACTACGGGGAAGTTTCCTTTGAAATGGAATATCAGGGTGAAAAAAGTGAGCCCCTGGATTGGTTATATTTGGACTATAACACTTTGCAACGCGCAGCAAATGCAAATAACTTATCTTGTGAGCTTATAAGCCAAGGAAAACATTACGATTATCTGGCTAAACTTACGGAATTGAGGTAATACCCAAGAATATTTGACGTTATCTTAAAAGTTACAGCCTTTAATAAAAACTACAATAATGAAGAAATTGCCCATAGTGCTTTTGTTGGCGTTTGCCTTGACCATAGGTTGCTCCAAGGACTCCAGTGACAGCGACTCCCTAAAGGTAGATAAAACGGCCAACCTAAAAGATCCGGGCGATTCCGCCAACGACTTGCTTTCCGACTCCGAATATAAGAACTTGGCCATCGAAATTGCATATGTAGCAAATTATGCCCCCACGGAAACAGCAGTTTCCAATTTTGTAGACTTACTCAACGAGCGTTCCTATAAGGATAACATAAGCATTATTTATAAGAAATTGGATTCACCCCAAAAGGATAGCCTGTCCATTAATGAAATTTTTGATTTGGAAAAAGAAAATAGGACGGTGTACAATAATGGTGACACCTTAGGATTGTATATCTATTTTACCGATGCAACCTCCAGTGACGACAATCCAGATGAGGATCTGGTAACCCTGGGGGCCGTTTACCGCAACACTTCCATGGTAATTTACGAAGCCACAATAAGAAATCTGGCTTCCAGGAGTTCGTTGATCAGTACTTCCACTGTAGAAGCAGCAACTCTAAACCACGAAGCCGGACATTTATTTGGATTGGTAAACTTAGGAACAACGTCTGTGAACGAACATGAAGACCCCGAAGCCAAGAGTCATTGCAGCGAACAGAATTGCCTAATGCGGGCAGAGCTACAATTTGGATGGGGAATGGCCAAAATGTTATCGGCCAAGAACGGCGCAATCCCTAGTTTTGGTACGGAGTGCCTAATAGATCTACAGGCCAATGGAGGCAGATAAGCTGAAAATAAAAATCAATTATAACATGAAAAAAATAATTACCACTACCAATGCACCGGCTCCAATAGGGCCTTACAACCAGGCCGTAATGGCAGGAAACACTTTGTATATCTCAGGGCAAATTCCCATTGACCCAAAGACCGGGGAGTTGGTATCAGGTGATATTAAAAAGGAAACCGAGCAATCCATGCAAAACTTAAAAGCCATTCTTACCGAGGCAGGAATGACTTTTGAGAATGTTGTTAAATCATCGATCTTCGTAAAGGATATGCACCAATTTTCACAAATAAACGAAGTATATAGCGCCTATTTTGATGCGGATACCGCTCCAGCCAGGGAAACTGTTGAAGTAGCCAATCTTCCAAAATTTGTAAATGTCGAAATTTCTATGATAGCTATTAAATAGAGCCTTTGTGAAATTCGACCAAACCTTCAATGGGTCTTTGCCTTATAACACCTAAGATCAGATCGTTTCTTTCTACTACCGTAGCCAGTTCTTCACGTAGGTAATAGGCAATACTGCCCACAAAACTAACGGGAACCTTGGTGGCCAATTCAAACTGCATAATGTAGTTGTTCACAAACTGCTGAAAGCCCTTATCTATCACCCCTCTGCAATAGGGGTGGTTTTTATTTTCTACAATAAATCGGGCAAAAGTGGCCAAATAGGTATTTGGGTTGGGCTGTTTGTAAAGGTTCTCCTTGATTACATCGGCATCCAAATTGTATTCTTTTGCAAACTTGGTTGCCAAATCCATTGGGATTTTATTAAAGTAATAATCCCGGATCAATTTCCTTCCAAAAAAGTTACCACTACCATCATCCATAGGAATATACCCCAAAGAGGTAACCTTTTGATGCAATTTCTCACCGTCATAATAACTGCAATTGGAACCCGTACCTAAAATACACACTATTCCGTGCTGCCCTATTTTTGTTGTGGCAAATATGGCCGCATAGGTATCTTCCTTAACCTCTGCCTGGGCATTGGGAAAAAAATCATTAAAAATCTCTGTTAAAAACTTCTTCATTCTATCTGTACCACAACCGGCACCGTAAAAATACAAGTGGGTAACCTCTTTCCTATTTTTGGAAAGTTCAAAATTATTGGCCAAACGGTCTTCGATTACAGGACGTGTCAATACTTCAGGACTCAATCCTAAAGTTTGGGTCATGAACAATTGGTTGCCCTCACCATCCATGGCAATCCAATCCGATTTTGTTGCACCACTATCTACAATCAATATCATATAACAAGATTATTAATAAAGAATCCTGAAAATAAACAAAATATTGCTTAATCTCAGGATTCTTTTAATTATTACCCAATAAGACTATAATTTATGGATGTACTGCGCTAGGTCGACCAATTTATTGGAATATCCGGACTCGTTGTCGTACCAGGAAACAACTTTGAAGAATTTTGAATTCAATTCAATTCCTGCTCCAGCGTCAAAAATACTGGTTCTGGCATCCCCAATAAAATCTTGGGAAACAACCGCTTCCTCTGTATATCCTAAAATTCCTTTCAGTTCTCCTTCAGAAGCTTTTTTAAAGGCCTTCTTGATCTCCTCATAAGAAGTCTCCTTCTGCAAGCGTACTGTTAAATCCACCACGGAAACATCGGCAGTTGGAACTCTAAATGCCATACCGGTTAGTTTGCCCAACAAAGAAGGAATTACCTTGGTTACCGCCTTGGCAGCACCTGTTGAAGCCGGAATGATATTCAATAAAGCACTTCTACCGCCTCTCCAATCTTTTCTTGAAGGACCATCAACAGTCATTTGAGTAGCTGTTGTTGCATGCACAGTGGTCATTAAAGCCTCTTCAATACCAAAACTATCGTTCAACACTTTAGCCAAAGGAGCCAAACAGTTGGTAGTACAAGAAGCATTTGAAACAATGGTATCGGATGCCTTAACCTCTTTGTGGTTAACTCCCATAACAAACATTGGAGCATTACTGGATGGGGCTGAAATAACTACTTTTTTGGCGCCACCATCTATGTGATACTGTGCAGTTTCAAGCGTTGTGAAAATACCGGTACATTCCGCAACGATATCGGCACCAACCTCGTCCCATTTTAAATTCTTTGGATCTCTTTCCGCAGTAATCCTAACCGTTTTACCGTTTACCACCAAATTACCATCCTTTACTTCAACGGTACCATTGAATTTCCCATGAACCGAATCATATTCCAACAAATAAGCAAGATGTTCTACATCCAGCAAATCGTTAATAGCAACTACATCTACATTATCCCTTTCTACAGTAGCTCTGAAGACCAATCTTCCAATTCTACCGAAACCGTTAATCCCTATTTTCAAGTTTGACATTTCTATTGTTTTTAATGTTTAAGTTATGTTGTCATGATATCGGAAACCCTCATTAGCTCCTTATCAATTTTTGTATGTCCTTTTATTGCCTTACTGATAGGTGTCAGGGTAATTGTATTATCCTGTATTCCCACCATTAAGTTAGTTTTCCCTTCCAATAATGCTTCAACTGCCTTAACGCCCATTCTACTCGCCAAAACACGATCAAAACAAGATGGCGACCCCCCTCTTTGCATATGTCCCAAAACGGATACACGTACATCGTAAATGGGAAGATGTTCTTCTACGTATTCTTTTAGTTCAAAAACATTTTTACCGGTCTTATCCCCTTCCGCTACCACCACTATACTCGATGATTTTCCAGATTGCTTACTGCGCTTCAAGGATTCCAACAATCTTTCGAGACCTAAATTTTCCTCCGGAATCAAAATCTCCTCAGCTCCGGCGCCAACACCTGCATTTAGAGCGATATGACCAACATCCCGGCCCATAACCTCTACAAAGAAGAGTCTATTGTGCGAACTGGCCGTATCCCTAATTTTATCTATACACTCAACAGCCGTATTCAAGGCTGTATCAAATCCTAAAGTATAGGTTGTACCAAAAATATCGTTATCTATGGTACCTGGGATACCGATTACCGGAAAGTCAAATTCCTTATTAAAGGTCAGTGCACCTGTAAAGCTGCCATCCCCACCAATAACGACAAATGCATCTATACCTGCTTTTTTCAATTGATCGTAGGCAATTTGCCTACCTTCCTTGGTCCTAAATGGTAAACAACGAGCCGATTTAAGGATTGTCCCCCCCTTGTTGATAATATTGTTAACACTACGGGCATCCATTACCTTAAAATCACCTTCCATCATGCCTTCGTATCCTCTATAGATACCAACGCATTCTACCTTTAAATAGGCACATGTACGCACTACTGCCCTAATAGCAGCATTCATTCCCGGTGAGTCTCCTCCTGATGTAAAAACACCAATCTTTTTTATTGCTGAAGCCATAAAAATTTTAAAAAGCAAAACTAGCAAACTTATTTCAATAATTGCCCGACTTTGGCTTTAATTTGACAACAATGAGCCACTCCAACGTTTTCGTTGAATAATTTTTTGAAAATTGTTAAATTCATAATCAATTCTTCAGAAAAAGTGATTATTTCGAAATTGCCCAAAACAGCTAAAAAGGCTCAAAAAAATCTTAATTCCTCCCTAAAATTTTACGTAATAATGCCTTAAAACTATCGAAGTCTACTTGATAGGAAAGTCCAACACCCTGGGTATATCCCTGACGGTCTGCCAGGAATTGTTGGATCTCATTTTCCCGATTGAAAATTTTGGCACTAAGGGTCCCTTCTTCGTTCAACAAAATCTGAACTTCCACGTCTCCGGCAACTACGGTTTCCGATACTCCGCCTACCGGGACCCCTACCCTTCCATTGAGCAAAACCCTATCGCTGATCTGGGTAGACAAGGTTACCCCTAACCTATTCTCCGTTTGAATATCCGTGCTCCTGTCCAGAATACCTTGTTCATAAGACAATCCAAAATTTAATTTATCGTTGTCGCCCGCCAACAAGGAATTGAGTATTCCCGAGGCGGACTGTAGAAGATTTCCTGTAACGGCCTGTTGATTGATTCCTGTTTGTTCATTGACAAAAGAGCCTTGAGCCAATAGGAAAAGGGCATTTTTTTCGGCTATTGTGGGGTCTTGCAGTCTGTATTCCAATTCGGACTTGACTATGGAATTGGTACCTGGAAATTCTATCCTCCAATCTATAACCGGACTTTCCAGCTCTCCCGTTAGCCTTACCACTACATCGGTGGGTATACGCCTGGTATATCCCGGATTATCCAAGAGTGGAGCTGGATTTGCATTTAAGGAATAAACGGCTTCCATGTTTAATTGTGCCGCCAAGGGCTCCCTCTCCCAGGTAATGTTACCTCCAGGTTTCACTTTAAAGGTCTTATCTACAATACCGCCAAACTTATAGCGAAACTGTCCCGTCACTACCACAAAATCCCCATACATATTAAATTTACCGTTGGTATTGATCTCTATGAACAAAATTCCAGCTCCAGTTCCCTTTAAGGAACTACCTGTTTTGGTATCTACAACAATTTCAACCTCCGCATCAGGAGTAACATCCAGGTTAAAAGCCAGCTCAAGACCTTCCACCTCCTTTAAAACCCGTTGGCCCTTATCCGTATCCTCAACTTTCTTTCCCACAAAATTGATAAATGAAAAATCCCCCACACTAACTACATCGCTAATTGGGATTTTTAAGGAAGTACCCCTTGCCGTTTCCCCATCTACATTGATCGTAAGGGCATTGGTAGGTCCAAATATCCTACCCGTACCATTTAAATAGCCAGCTCCATAGTACAACACCTCTTCCTTAAACGGTGTGTTCAATATTAGAAATCGATCATTATTGGTATCCACATCCAAATCCAAACTCCAATCCTTAAACAACTTATGGGTTATGGTACCATCCAAAGTTGCCTTAGTATTCATGGCAACATCGGTAAGTTTGATCTTTTGAAAATTAAAGGTTTGGTCCATTAACTTTACCCGGGAGTAGGGAGCAAAACTATAATCCACATTTAAATAGGGAATGGCAATACCGGCCTCGTTCAAGGACAGTACACCGCTCCAATTAGGGTTGTTTATTGGGCCCTTTAAAATGGCGCTTCCCTGTAACAAGCCCCTTATATTGGTAATAATACCTTCTCCCAAGGGACTAAATGGCTCTAGGTTGAACTTATTGAAGTCCACTATGAGATTTGCCTGTGGAATCTCCTCCCTATTGGAGATATTACCCACCACACTGAGCTTCTCGAACCCTTTATCCTTCAAGGAAGTGTTCACCACAAAATCCGTTAGATCCCTATTACCCACTATCCCAATGGCCAAATCCCCCAAGGTAATATTGTTGATCCCGAAGTCCTTTATATTTAAATTGGAGGAAGGCAGGTAAACATTATCCTTCTGTAAAACGTTCAAGGTACCATTCACCTCCCCGTGCAATTTAAGACTGTCTATGGAAGGCGTAATCTTCCCCAGGGTAACTATCTTAAACTGTAGCTCTATATCCTTATAGGTTGAATCTGCCAACTGGCCCCTTAGCCTAATTTGTTCCTGTTCATTATTGTTCATTACCACTTCCTCTATGGAAATGCTATCGAGGGTCTTGTTGATTATTACCTTGTTCTTATTGTTTCCATCCTTGTTCAAGATCCATTTATTTCCCTTAAAACTTATATCGGACGTTTTGAGACCGATAACAGATTTATTCTCTTTGTTGAAGGTATGGTAAAAATTGAGGTTGTAACTATCATTATATTCGCTTCCACCTCTAAATTCCGTTCTAAAGAACAATGTATCCTTCAAGGTGGTATTGATCAAATTAAAATCTTTAACGTCATAGTAAGGGGTTGCCAAATCCCCAATGGAGACATAGGTATTGAACAAGGGGTTCTTATTGTCTATTTTAACATCTATACTGTCCAGTTCATTGCCGTATGCCACTATACTGGGCGATTTAAAGGTTAGTTTAAAATCTCCCTCATCGGCAATGATATTTCCCTTGATAAAGGTATTGGGATCGAACTTCACCTCTGGAAAAAATACGTCCACAATCTTGTTGTAGATCTTGAAATTAAACGCCAATCTCTGGTTTTCAGATATATTGAACGGTCTATAATTTGTATAAATACTTCCCAAAGAATTTTGCAGCAACCTGCCCAGTTCCTTGACTTTAAAATTGCCCTTCAAAAATCCGGTAATAATATCCGGGGAATTAATATCAATTATACGGGTACTGTCGTTTTCAAAGGTGGATGAAACCTTAAAATCCTCAAAGTAGTAGGTATCATTCTTGTTCTGATAATTGGTTTTGGTAAATTTTATATCCCCTACAATATTATCCAAAGAATTTCCGGAAATATCCATATTAACATCTCCCTTAAAAATGGAAACACTATCATTTATAAAGTTTATCTTTTTGAGATCTGCATAATCTACGGAAGCAATAAAGTTGAAATTATTCCTGTTTTCGGCAAAATCCGCCAATCCCTTAAAACTGAATTTTATATTTTCGTCCTTACACAATAGGGAACCATCAAAAAGTTGTTCCTTTATAATACCTGATACGCTGATATCCTTAAAATCGTAACCGTTAAAATTTAAGGAATACACCTGCCCTATTACCTCGGTATTTAAATATTCCATGACCACTCCCTTGCCCTCCACATTAAAATCCAGATTGGTAATACCCACATCCTTTCGTTCTATTAGCTCTCCTAGATCAAAATCGATCAAAGAGACAAATCCTTTGTAGGAGGCATCGTCAATATGATCTATATCGGTAAGCTCAAGATCCACATAGCTGCTGCCTATGAGGGTATTTATGTTGGCTTTTGTATTTATTGAGGATTCCGTAATAAGAGCATCGCCCCTAACCGTAAACTGCCCCAATCTTTGGATTGAAGACGGCAATACATCCAAAATATTCGGTAGCAGGGCCCTTAGTTCATAATAATTGGAAGTAACATTCTTCATATTGGCCATTAGGGCAAACTTACCATCCTTAACGAACAAATTTTTAAAATTAAAATCCCCTCGAATACCTGTATTATCCATTGTTAAAAAAAGATCGTTGGTATTCAAGTCGTTCAATACCCCATTGGCTACAGTGGAAAATGTTACTATTTTGTCGCTTCCAAATTGATTATAAAGCAGGTTTACTTCATTCAAGGCCACTGTAGACTCTATAAATTCAGCATCAATTTTTACTTTATTTAAAAAATCCTTAAAGTCTTCCCTATCATAATCAAATACCACCTTGCCCAATAAATTGGATTGAGGCGTTTTAATGCTCAAGGAATCGAAACGCATCTGCTGTTTTGTGTACTTGAATTCGGTAGCCATTTTTTCTACCACTACCCCTCTTGAACTCCGGAAGGACATCTTCTCTATTTTGGAATTTACGTCCGGGCCAATTATGGTAAATTCGGAAGCCGAAATGTTCAGATCGGCAAAATTCAGCATTTCCCTGGTTTCACGGTTTTCATCAATGAGCTTAAATTTACTATCCGTAATTTCTACATCTGCGGACGAAAAATAAAATGGTGGCGTACCGGGTTTACGAGGTTTTTTATCGTCCAACTTATCAATAAATACCTCGAGGTTGGTGTTCTTGTCATCCTGATAGGTCCTAAGCTTAAAATTGAGGCGCTCTATGGCTATGTCCCCAAACTCCAACTTGCCGTTAACCAAATTGCGTACATTTAGGATTGAGGTACTTAAATTGTCTATATAGAACAGGGTATCCTGTTTGTAATCTTCAATATAAACGCCTTTAAGTGAGGTATCCCAGGAAATTAGGGAAATCCTTAAGCGGTCAATATTAATGTTGGTGCCAAATTCCTTGTTGATCTCTGTAGTGGCATACTTGGCAAAGCGGGTCTGGACAAAGGGCAAGGAAAGTATTACACTGCCCAAAACGCAAATAAGAACGAGCACCAAAAATACTCTGACCAGGATTTTTCTTAATTTTTTGATAGGGCTTTATGTTTTACCTTTGTACATTCAAATTTTATTCCAAACAAAGTGGATAATCAAACTATTTACATTTTAGCCATTGAATCCTCGTGCGATGACACTTCTGCCGCTGTATTGTGCGGCAATAGGACACTAAGCAATATTGTGGCAACGCAAAAAATACATGAGGAGTATGGGGGGGTTGTTCCCGAACTAGCCTCAAGGGCACACCAACAAAATATTGTCCCTGTAGTGCACCAAGCATTAGCCAAAGCAAATATCGATAAAAAACAGTTATCCGCCATAGCTTTTACACGTGGACCAGGACTTATGGGATCTTTATTGGTAGGAACCTCCTTTGCCAAGTCCCTTTCCTTGGGATTGGACATTCCATTAATTGAGGTAAACCATATGCAGGCCCATATTTTATCGCACTTTATTGAGGAAGAAAATTACAAAATGCCCTCCTTCCCTTTTTTGGCAATGACCATTAGTGGAGGACATACGCAAATAGTACTGGTAAAGGATTATTTTGACATGGAAATTTTAGGAGAGTCCTTGGATGACGCGGTAGGGGAGGCCTATGACAAGAGCGCAAAAATATTGGGACTACCTTATCCAGGTGGACCCTTGGTAGACAAATATGCCCAGCTTGGCAACCCCAAGGCTTTTCCCTTTCCCAAACCCAAAGTGGACGGACTCAACTTTAGTTTTAGTGGTTTAAAAACGAGTATACTCTATTTTATACAGCGGGAAACAAAAAACAACCCAAATTTTATAACTGAAAACCTGAACGACATCTGTGCTTCCATACAATACACCATCATCAATATCCTAATGGATAAATTAAAAAAGGCCGTAACACAGACGGGAATAACACAAATAGCGATTGGCGGTGGAGTATCGGCAAATTCGGGTATTAGACAGGCCCTAAAAAAAGCGGAGGACAAATGGGGATGGACCACCTATATCCCAAAATTTGAATACTGTACGGACAATGCCGCCATGATAGGTATAGTGGGATATTTAAAATACAAGGGAATGGATTTTGTGGACCAAGGTGTTACCGCCAAGGCGAGATATGTAATTCAATAACCAAATAAAAGGTCCAAGCTTGCCTAATACTTGTTTCCCATTCCCCTATAGTAAGGCATTTTTTTTGAATCGGCCTCTTGAAACTTTAAAATATTATGGCATATAACGAACAGTTTGCACAACGGATCAGGGCTAGTTTTGATTTGCAGCCCCAAGCCGTACGATTTAATATTACCGAAAAAAAAATGTTCGGGGGAATTGCTTTTTTATTTTGCGGAAAAATGACCGTAGGCATTATAAAGGAGAACCTTATGGTAAGGGTGATCTCCAGCAAAATGGATGGGATCCTAAGTTCGGAACATGTGCGGCCCATGGATTTTGCAAAACGCCCCATGAAAGAATTTGTATATGTTTCCCAAGAGGGAATCGCCTCAGAGCAACAGCTGCTGAACTACATTGAATTAGGACTGGAACACGCCAAACAAAAATTGAACAAACTCTAAATATCGCTACTAGCCCATGCAACTTTTTTACCACCCTGAATTGGAAAACAACACGGACCAATTTATTTTTCCAACCGATGAAAGCAGGCATATCAGCAAAGTACTGAGGAAAAATTCGGGCGACATATTACAGATCACCAATGGCAAGGGCCTATTTTTTGAAGCTGAAATACTTGTTCCCGATCATAAAAAATGTAGGGCCAAGGTAATTTCCCAAACCCAGGCACCTCCAAAACCATATGAACTCCATATGGTAGTGGCGCCAACAAAACTTAACGACCGCTTTGAGTGGTTTTTGGAGAAGGCAACGGAAATTGGAGTTCATCAAATCACACCCATAATTTGCGAACATTCTGAAAGAAAGGTCATTAAAATGGACAGAATGGAAAAGGTTATCCAAGCCGCCATGAAACAATCCCTACAAGCCTATCTACCACAATTAAATCCGGCCATTCCTTTTAGGGAGTACTTATCACTACCAAAAAATGGGGAGCTTTTTATAGCGCATTGCGAGGATGATAAAAAAAAGGAATTATCCCATTGTGCGTCTGCCAAAAAAAATACAACCGTATTAATAGGACCTGAAGGCGATTTTTCACCTGAAGAAATAAGATTAGCTCAAGAGAACGGATTTAGGGCGGTTGCTTTGGGAAACACAAGGTTGCGAACAGAAACAGCAGCCATCGTGGCCTGTACCACTATTGCCCTAGTAAATTTATAATAGCCTATTGGGGCATATCTTGGTTAGGCATACTTTTATGGTCAATTAAATTTTCTTACGATACCATGAAGTGTTTACACAGCCCTTTTAGTTTTTTAACCCGTTAATATTCTTAAATTTGAATATCACAAACATCCGAGTGCATATGAAGCAGCTAGTTGTAATAATATTGATGTTCAATTTTTATTTGGCCGAAAGTTCACATGCACAGGAAATTGCCATTTTAAAATATGGAGGCGGAGGGGATTGGTACGCCAATCCAACAGGGCTCCCCAACCTAATAAAATTCTGCAATCAACAACTTAGGACTACCATTGACCCCAAACCGCAAACCGTAGAGGTTGGCAGCGCCAATATTTTTCAATACCCCTTTTTACATATGACCGGGCATGGAAATATTTTTTTTACCGAGGAGGAAGCAGAAAACCTAAGGACCTATTTATTGGCAGGGGGATTTTTGCACATAGATGATAATTATGGTATGGAACCTTACCTGCGCAAAGAACTAGCCAAAGTATTTCCAGACAAGGAACTCACGGAATTAGGTGTAGACCACCCCATATTTCGGCAACAATTCCAATTTCCAAAAGGGTTGCCCAAGATACATGAACATGATGGCAAACGGCCGCAGGCGTTTGGCCTATTTGAACAAAACCGCCTGATCCTGCTCTTCACCTTTGAAAGCGACCTTGGGGACGGATGGGAAGACCCGGAAGTACATAACGACCCCCAGGAGGTCCGTCTAAAAGCGTTACAAATGGGCGCCAATATAATCTCCTACGTTTTTAAAAGTTAAAGCATGACATCAAAGACAATTGCGGATGGTATATTGAGGGCACTTGGAATTATTGTGGCCATTGTTATCCTATTGGCCTTCCTCTATAAAATTAGTGCTGTTCTCATATACATTGCCATAGCTGCAGTTGCCAGCTTAATAGGGCGCCCCATAGTTCTGTTTTTTCGCCAAAAGTTAAAATTCAATAATACCGTAGCTGTCATAATAACTATGATATTCCTTGTTGGGGTGGTTGCAGGGGTCATTGCCCTATTTGTACCCCTACTTATTCAACAAGGGCAGAATCTATCCCTTCTCAACATAGATGCCTTGCAGACCAATTTAGAGGACCTCTACGGTCAACTCCTTCAATATAT
>Ga0209344_10003105_pt1 | contig 16933 bp, 11 predicted proteins | sample Cruoilmetagenom6_FD_187293 | JGI IMG/M metagenome (GOLD analysis project Ga0209344, IMG submission 187293) | Oil polluted marine microbial communities from Coal Oil Point, Santa Barbara, California, USA - Santa Barbara Oil Seep Sample 6 (SPAdes)... | ecosystem: Environmental > Aquatic > Marine... | reverse complement strand
CCATTCGACAAAGCGTGGACTTGCCGGCCAGAGTCGAGGCATTCCCCGTGGCGGTTTGTAGTGCCTGATCAAAGCGAAGCGCTTCATGATCATTCAGATCTTCGTAGCCACCGGCCACACCGTAGACCCGTTGCCGGACCAGGGACTTGAGCTCATGACGAATCATCCGGGGATCCCGCTGGTCGGTCAGAGTCTCGGCCAGCCGTTGGGTTAACCGGTGTTGTTTGTCGACTTCGCGCAGTAACAGCAAGCCGGCATCGGAGGTGATATGGCCTCCGGAGAAGTCGGTTTCAATCTGGCGGCGGGAAAGTGGCGAGAAGGTCAGTTTTTGAGGTACCATTTTGGATAGCGGTTGTTGGTGTTGATTGATGGTGTAAGGTCCTGAAATTTTAACACTTTCAGCCGCTTTCTTTTATCCCCTCATGAGAAATTCGGGCTAGGGATGACACTTTGTTTTCATCCCACAAATGCGTCACCTATATCAATGATTTTACGCATGTGCTGCTTTCCTTGATCAGTCGGCTTCAACTTTATCCATTTGAAAAATACTTTTCCTATATCTCCACAAGGTCTATGAAGACCTCTACCAGCCCTTCTCTATGCAGTGAGGCGTCGGCCACTGATTCATGGTAGCTGTCACTATATAAATGCTCGCCTTCTTTTCAGGACTTTTGGGCATCTATGTATCGTTTACCACGTTGCCCAGGGGCAGGAATGTCACCTCCAACACTGTGCTGAATGAGCACAAACGTTTGAAGCACACAACGTTTATCTCGCTGACTAGCATAGGATTTGGCTAGAGATGCAATTCTGGCCATGCTTTTTTGGGGTATCCGGATTAACTGGTTGAGGGGGCACCTACGCCCCGCCCAGACCTTAATCTCTCCAGAAGGTTGATAGATCGACGCCGAAGTTCTTCTCTTGCTCGGGCAGGCCCATGCTGTAGGCTATGGTTGCCCTGCCCAAGAATGGGGACTCCTTGGTCTGCGGCGACTTCTTCTTGTGCTTGGTGGTGTAGAGCATCCGGGCTCGCATCACCTCGAAAGAATAGCCTCGGCCATCGCGGTTCTTGTCCTTGGCCAGCCGGTTGATCGACTCGGTGAAGGCGTTGGTGATCGGGATGTCAGTCTCGAAGTAGGTCAGCATCTCCTCACGCCAGCCACTGACGGCGCTGACGAGATCCTTCCAGACCTCCTTCTGCCCCTGTGGGATGTCGTCAATCCATGCAGCCAGCGCCTTCTCAGCATCTCGCCGGGTGGCACAGTCCCAGATGTGGTAGAACCGCTCCTTGTGCTCGTAGGCTGCCAGGAGCTGAGGGAAGGCCCCCGTCCAGGTTTCCATGATGAGACGTTCGCGGTCGGAGACGTCGTGAGCCCGCTTCAGCAGGATCTTCCGGTCACCCTTGAGGGTTCGGCGTTGGTTGGCCGTCAGCTCCTTTCTGAGCCCCTTGCGGACCTTCTCCAGGGCTTCGTTGGCCATACGCACAACATGGAACTTATCGACCACGATGCGAGCCTGTGGCAGCACCGCCTGGACGGCACGGCGGTAGGGCTTCCACATGTCCATGCTGACGATCTCGACCTGATTGCGCTCGGCCATGCTCATGAGCCGCTTCGTCACCGCTTCCTGCTGACGACCGGGTAGCAGGTCCAACAGGGTGCGCTCCTCCAGGTTGGTCAGGATGCAGCGGTATCGACGGTTTAGGTACAGCTCGTCGATACCCAAACAGCGGGGCGTCTCGAAGCGATGCCAGCGGCCCAGAAACTCGGCCTTCTTCTTGAAGATCTCGCGAACGGTCTTCTCGTCAAGGCCCGTGCTATCTGCCACGTAGGCGTAAGGGTGGTTGAAAGCCTCTTTCTCGACATAGCTGTAAAGCCTCCGCGTCATGCGGTGGGTATCCTCCATCTCTGGAAGTGTCGGACGGAATGTCTTCCCGCAGGCACGGCAGGTATAACGCCGGCGAACCACCCACAAGGTGACCCGCTTGCCATGGATGGGAAGGTCTCGGTAAGCAACATCGCGCTTACCGAATCGGACAAACTCCCCCTCTACGCCACATTCCTCGCAGGCTACAGGGTGGGGGGCTTCCAACCGGAAGTGGAGGTCGTGCTCTTTATCCTTAATATCCAGGATATGGTACTCAGGAAGATGAAGGATGTTATCGGGCAGGCTGGTCATGCAAACTTTCCTTGTCGACATTGACAATCGGTGATCGTGGTTCTCTAACTGAGACACACTGCACCGCTTGGAGTAGGCGTTCCCTCAAGGCGGTGCTGGACAGTGTCGAGTGCTGCCCCACTATGCGGTGGGGCTGATCGGAAGCCGCACCCAGGGAAATGCCCGGGTGCGGTTGCTTTCAACTGCCATCCTGCGCCAGTTCTTGGCGTTCACCTTGGTGGAGCAGGCGATAGACCTGGTTGCGGATAAGGTTGGCATCCTCGTCGGTCAGAGTCCGCTCCAAGTGTCGAAGGGTCAGTTGCAGCAGGATATTCTTCTGCCCTGGCTTCATTCCCATGCGTTGATGGGCCGACGCCGGTAGATCCTCGAAAGCCGTTTCCGCCTTGATCAGCAGAGCTTCAATGCTCTCCGCTTCGGGCAACCGTTCGCGGACCATGTCGCCGATAAGTTCTTCGTTAATCCAAGTATCGACGCAGAGAGATAGGTCCCGACGAATGGCAGGCATCGCAGATACCGGCCTGTAGGTATCCAGGTCATTCATCTGCGTGCGCACGCGCGGGTCTTCACTTCGCAGGAGCCGAATATCGGGGATCCGCTTGCGCAGCATCAGCAACCGATCGAGCCCCAGGCCCATGGCCAAACCAGTATGGCCAGTAAGGCCCGCTTGGTTCAGTATCCCGCGTGCCGCTAGGCCGCACTCACCAACCTCAATCCATTCATCCCGCCAGCGAACGTCGATTTGTATCCCTTGCTCGGTGTAAGGGTGAGGCGACGCTAGGGTGCGCCACTCCAGGCCGGGCACGGCGGCGGCCATGACCACCGAAACCATTTGCTGTAACTCGGATACCGACATCTCCGATCCTTGGGCAGCGTCCACTAGGCGCCAGAGGTCCAACTGGTGCGGTTCGCCACAGTGCAAGCGGTCGATGCTGTCGCGCCGATAGACTAGTCCCGGTAAGAGCAGCAACAAGTCATCGGGTGGGTCCAAGCTCAGTCCGTCCAGCAGATCGGGAATGGCCGCCGACGTCTGGGTGCGCAGGATATAACCATCGGCGACGTAGCGTGTGTAGCGAGCGTCCCGCGCTGCACCTTCCGGTGGATAGCCCAAACGGTCGTAGTTGTTAGTAATTGGCACAACAGAGCCGCTGCGAATCATGAGCTGCCTGCAGCGCCATTGCTTGGTGAGTGCTTGTCTGATTTCCTGCAGCAGCAACTGCATGGCATGCGTACCCTGGCGCGGATTGGTCAGGTCCGCAAGGTTGAGGGCGGAGCATAGTGCTTCGGAGGATAACAACATAGACATTTTCTGATTTCTCCAGGATGCAGGTACCGGCGGAAAAATCAGGCGTTACTCATCAAACTCTCGATGAATGGGAGGCCGCCTGAAAGCAAAAACCCCCGGGATCTGGCCCGGGGGTTCCGCTTTCAGAGGTGTACAATTCACCGCCCGCCGATGCCGTAAGGATCCCGGGGGTGCATAAATCGCGGAGTGAGGCGAACTGCCAAATATGAAATCATGGTCGCGAGCCTAGCATGGGCGTTTCTGCCTTGTCAAAGCCTGCCCCAGGCAGAAGGGCACGTGCCACAGTGCTCACCAGCGGGTCTCCAGCAAGGCGAGCGGCATAGCCAAGCTGTCGCCCAGCGACGTGCGCTGCCACGGATCATCAGGACAGGCCACTGCCCCGCATCGCCCTCGAGCATGTGATTCTCCCAGAGATCCCTGTCTTACCGCGACTCTCAGATGATGCCGTCGAGAGGATGGCGGCTCGGCCCCTGCTCGTCGGATCGGATCCACCGCTTATCAGGATACCCTCAATTTCGATCAAGTGAACATACTGAGCAAGCTATCTACCAGTTAATCCGTTGTGAGTTTCACTTGTCGTTTATCTTCCAATCGCGCATAACAACCAGGAAATCCGGATACCCCTTTTTTGTTCCCTACCGTCTTCACCTTTGGCCGGTAAATAAAAACCTATCGCGCCGGGCTCTTTCTGGAACAACTCGTTCAGTGAGACAGACTCCAGTTCGATATAACTACTGCATGTTTACTTCTCCTAAAGGCTAGCTGAGATTCTTTGACGGCAATGGCGCTAGATTAGCAGTGTTGGTCATTGAGCCGAATTTTAATCCGAGTCCATGACTACGCAGAGACGACCGGCCTTGATTAGATCGGTTATCGGAAGGCCCCTGCCAGCCATGCTATTACCCATATCCGTTTGCGACTGCTGAGGCCATGACCCACCCCATATATGCGGTTAAGCCAATCATTCCCGCACAGTACAAATATTGTAGAGCTTTCATGCCTATCTATTGGTCACTAAAACGATACTATTGGCTCAACGCATGATTTTGTATGCATGCCCCTCGGCTAAACCCACAGGCGTGTTTTGACCGAAATGTTCGTCAATGAACGCTGCAGTCAGTCCTTCTTGGGATTCCTGTTTTTTCGTGGAATCACCCACGCTAAAATGACCAACGACCCCATGATGACAGCCCAGTTGATCCCCCAATAAGCGATAGCTGAGGCCACAGATACGCTCCAGACTGCAAGCCAGAGAACAAGTCTTTTCGTCATTTAATCACCCCTTTAATCATGTGATTTTCAACAGCAGCCAAAGTGGATCAGCTAGCGGAAAGCCCCTAATAGGGGCTTTTCCTCAAACACTTGATGACCGTAAATCCGCCAAGAAGCTGCGCATAAATTGCCAAGCCGCCATCGCAGCTCCGATCTTAAAAAACGGCATGAGCCCTGAGTGCGTCTCGGTAATTGCAGACAGTGCCAAGTACACCAAAATTGCGAAGCTAAAAGCGGTGTTGATTTTCATGTCAGAGCCTTTTCCTATCTGCTATGACTCGCTATAAATGTCGAAGGGCTTCCCCAGGTACATGGGCGCCTTTTGCAACTCAGGTACGACCTGTTCTAGGGCTTCAGAGCTGGCTCCAGCTATCGTGATTTCCCATCTTTTGAAAAGGCTGTACTCACCCGGTGGGTGACCAATCAATGTTGGATAAACGCTGGATGTATCATGGAATCGGAGGCTAAGGTTTACACCAGTTTGCCGGATCTGGCTGTTGCCTCGGGTATAGACCAATAAATGCATAAGCAAATCGAGGTAGATGTAATCGGGTACGAAACCCATTTCGACGTACCCGTATGTGGTGCCCTTGTCTGGGAAGTCGTCCCAGAGATTCACGCTCCAGTCTTTCACGTCTCTCATGTCGAACGATGCTTCAAGCACTGCTTGCTGATCACTCAGCCGTTTGTGCCATGCTTGCAGGCTAGCAATATACTCTTGACGACCTTCCATTCGGGCTGCTTCCGCCCTTCTCTGTGCCTCTTTTATCAATCAGCGCGAAAAACCGCTTACTTTTAGTGAGCGGATGGATAGCGCGGCATCCGCAGGATGCCCTTGCTGATGATTTGCACAGTGCTATACTGCTCACGTCGACACGACCTACCGAGGGGCACTCGGAAAGTTACGTCTGTGGAGACGATGTGAGACCTGGGGGATATGAGTTGGTTCGCCACCGTAAAAATCCCCACTGTGGGACTTTTACGGCGATAACCAAGCCATTCCCTCGGGCAATCGTCTTGGAAGCAGAAACCAGGAAGGTAACAACCTGGGAATCCCCTTCCTTTCCGTCGCTAGACGGCAGCGCAAGCTGAGGGAGGGGAGGATGTCAACACATCGGACCTGAGCACTTACTCGCAAGACCAGCTGCAAGACAACGCTCGTGTTGTCGCCACCTTCGCCGGCGCGGCGGCCGCTTTAGCGTGCCTTCTTGGCAACATCGGGAAGTTTCGTGATGTATTCAGCGCTAGAGCAACCGATAAGGTGCTGCGATACGAGGCGATTAAGGAAGGGTTATTGTCTCAGACGGATACCACGGAGGGCCTTCTGGTTGCGCATGGTCTAATTAGCGAAGCCGATGTTGAGCGCCGGCGCGCTGACACCGATCCACTAGCACATACGTTTAGACCTTCATCAACAAGCCCTTAATCAGGATACCAAAATGATAAGAGCCCCATGCCGGCATATGGCTTGGGGCTCTTCCTCTCACGCTATTCCTGTTTTCTTACTATTCCACCGGGGCAGGCTTTTCCTCAGCCACAGTCTCACCTTCCTGCTTCGCCTCGTCATCCCCCGTTTCCGTCCCGCTATCCACTATAATTGCTGACAAGTCGACTTCGACTGCACCAAGGCTTTCATCTTCCTGAGGGGGCTGCAGATCCTCCTCTTCGATACTTGCCTCTCCTAAGTAGGCCTGAAGATCGTCTATCACTTGTCCAATCAACCCCCACTCCAGCAGCGCGGTGGCCTCATAGTTCAAGCGTCGTGCCTCGTCAGCATCTTCAATTTCCACTTCGGGAATGTCCCCCGAAAACTTCATCGACTTTAGGCTTAGGCTTTGCGTCAGTACGAACTCGCCGATGTCGTCCAGTTCAAACTTAGCTTCTGTACAAAGCCGCCCTTGATTTAGGCAGGCATCCACTTCTGTCGAGGGCCCTACCTTCTCGACCTCATCAGGGGCTTCTGCAGTATCAAGCTCATGAACCAAGAGGCATTTATCGAAAGTGACATGGGAGCCATTCGAGCTTGTCAGCCGGCAGGAGCCAGAGAAGCGCCAGCCTGCCGGATCTGGCCACCCCTGCCCTAGCCACCGTGTCATCGCAGCGACAGCGGGTTCCTGTGTCACGAAAGGCACCACTTTGAGTGACCCTATGACTTTTCTTAGCTTGTTAATAACATCATCTGCTTTTGTTGCCGAACTAACATCAAGCACAAGGAGAGACCGCTTTCGATCGAGACGTATATCGACCTGATCAGAGGATTGGTGGGAGCGTGCTATTAAGTGAGTTTTTACTGCCTCTTTAACCTGCTTCTTCTCGCCATCGCTTAGTGCACGACCGTATTTCGCGGTAATTTCTTCAAGCTTCTTGCTAGTTTCCCGCTTCACGACCTTGCCTGGTAGTAACACCTTGGTCACTTCCGCGGCGAAGAGAGTCAACCCTTCGGTTTCTACGGCATATTGGGCACCCGAGATCGGGGGGCAGAACCCTGTGTGCGACAGTTCATCAAAGTGACATCGCCTTCCGGGTGCATCTTCAAGCAACTCTGCCAGTGTTTCTGTATCCGGTAGTGGGCTGTTCAATCGGTAGACTATTGCGTTGTTCATTGAAAATCTCCTTGTCGTGGCAAGATCACGGTATCTCGGCTCTGCCCTGGGAGAGCGACGTTCCGGGCCCAAATATGGCCGTCTTGTCGTGACTAGGAGTTCTTTGGGTTCTGGTTACCGGCAACTTCAGTATCATAGCGGTGTGTGTGCGAGACGACGGAGACTAAATATGGCATACCTACCCAGCCAAGCCACAGTAAGACAACCCCGGCAACAAGGGATTTATGATGAGAATGTGCTTGTTCGCGTTCAGACTGTAGATGCCGCGAATCAAATTCTACATGGTGAGGTTGTTCCAACAACCTCGTCATCCTTGCCTGCTCAGTCCATTCAGGTCTGCATGGACTTGAAGGCGATTAGCACGCCAGAACGGGACAAGCTCGGCCAGCGAGCTCGCGGGAGCTGGTTCGGTGGTAAGATCGACCAACGCACGGTTAACCACTGCCGACAGTCGCCCCTAATTGTGGCTCAGAGCGCGAGATCCGACCCTACTAAGCCGGGCATCCTGTTTGCCCGTTGGCTTGTTTCAATGGGCAGTGATGACCGCGTTCTCCACGGACGCGCCAGCCTTATCACGTCTCTGGAGCCCTCCTATCCGGATGGCCCCGAGGTGGCTAAGGTTCGGCGAATTCGCCTCTGGATGCCCAAGATGATGGATTTGGCAAATCCCCGACATGTAGAAAGTGTGCGCCACCGCCTTGGTCAAGGTGCCCGTAACAGTCAAACCCCTCGCGATACGGTCGATGACGCCTCTGGCAAAACCATCATAGGGGCATCACTACGCCGGTACGCGTTTTCACTCGTTGCCTTATCACCAGATGGCAGCACAGTGTTGGAACGGACGCCGGTCCTCTCCAGTTATATCCCGGAGGGCGAGTATCCGAGTCACGTTCCAGAAGAGCTGCGCTTCATTGAGCGTCAGGGTGAACGAAGACCACGGCCGATACCCGTTGACGAGACATTTTTTGACGGAACGTGCTCAGGATTTCAAGCCTACTTGCACAATAAGGGATATGCACCAGACACGAAGATCGCGATAGCGTTGGCCTGCGACCTTATGCCTGCTCAGGAATCAGGGATGCAGACCCAGCGCCCCTACACCCCCTCAAGCGGCGAGCGATACGCCAAGGTGCATCAAGCTGGGCTTATGGCCTGGCCAATGTCGCCGCAAGGTGAAGATAATATGGAGGTCAATGTGGCGGTATGTGACGTGATCATGGCGCTTTCACCGCAGCAGAATTCAATCAATGATTATGTGAACCAGGCTGTTATCAGCTACCCCCTGGATGGCGCTTTTATTAATCACCTTACCTGGGCCGGGCAGCCGGTAATTATTCCCGAACCAATGAACTACCCACAGGAGCCAGCACGTTGATTAAGCAGAGTTTGCGCATGATGGTGGCCACAGCCTTAGTTGCCAGCATGCCCGCCCTTTCACAGGAAACAGAGCCTAGAGGCATCGACCGTGTCAATTTCACCGAAGAAATGAAGTCGCTGCCAGATCTTCCTTCGCGTTATCACTGTGAGCAGCTGGTCGCTGATGGCAATGCAGATCAGGAGGCTTTTGACCGGTGCCTTCGTATGGAGGAAGTGGCGTACAACGAGCTCGCAGAGACCTTCATGGACTATCCTGCCCAGGCCAGAACTATGTGCGGGAACAGCGTTCTAGGTATGGATATGGGGTATATGGGCCTGCGTTACTGTCTGAAGCGAAATGACTAGCGTGGGAGCTGATCAATGATAACTCAAGCCGCTATTTTCACGGATGTTCTAAGCTATGACCAAGAGTTGAACACCGTAGTCGTCCAATTTGGTGACAGCTCTCGGATTGACAGGAGTGGCATCATCCGCATCGAGCTTCCCGTTTTAGAGGGGGAGCAAACCCGGTACGCAAAAGCGATTGGTGAGCTTGAAGCCCTTAAAGCTATCATCGCCAATCCGTGGCGGCTATGCAGTGACTATCATCATCACGAGCCAAGTGGAACGGTTGGTACCCCTTGGCGCCAGCGCGGTCTTAACATCATTCAAGTATCTCAGGGCGCGACCCGCAAAGCGCTGCTAGCGGCCATTGGTGATGGGGATAGAGAGCACCCTGTATCGGCATTTGCAAAATGGGGGGTATTTTGGCTCGAAGGGGCAAAGCTCCAGGTAGCCAAAAAGCTGACCACGGCTCAACGTGACGTGGGGGCTCGCTATGTAAATGAATATGCGATCACAGCATCGACTAGTCGTGAAAACGTTGTGACCTCTCCTGTGCTTGGGAGAGTGGAAATTAGTGAACACGCTTTATCTCAGTTTTCAGCGCGATCAGGATTCAAAGGTGTCGACCCCAGCACGCCTTACCCAGAGCAAGCGACACCCCCGGCCAGCTGTGCGCTGTCGCTATCGCGATGGCTGATGAAAGAGGAGCTGGTCGAGATCAGGTTGGCAGACAACATTGCCAAAAAGAAAGAGCGACGCTATAGCCGCTCTGAGTTCTGGGGTGTTCCTGAGCAACTGTTTCGTTTCACAACAGTGCCCTTGGACAGCGCGTCACGCAGACTCGTGACCGTCTATGTGCGCCCGAAGCCGGTTGGCATGGATCAAGAAGAACATCTGGCCCACCCCGGCATAGTTCTCAGTCAATAAAAACTTTCCACGCGTCAACCTCGTCATGGCCGTACTTACGCTCCCACTCTTGAATCAATCGAGTGGTATCGACGGCCAGTTCGCTCTCCCCTGTATAGGGGTTCACACACACGAAGCGCTTAGCTCCCGCACCGTGAAAAAACTCGCGAAGGCGCTCTGCAGTCCTTAGGCGCCGAACGGACATAACGTGAGACCCTTTGTGTCGCACTAAGATCTCAATCAGTTGGTCGAGTGTTAAATCATGTTCGGTTAACGTTTGCGAAACGTTATTGAGGAACGTCGTCAGCCCCTCTTCGTCCAGGCCATAGACCCTCGCCAATGCCCTAGCGGTGAGCTCAACCGATCGCTCTTTGCCGCTTGCATCACGGATAACGGGACCCTTGGAAGGGTCTAAGATCCTACTTTCTAACATGTTCATGCTAACCCCAATCCATGCTTCACTATGAAGCGGGCTAATACCGGTGCTCTGGACCACAGTAACGACCACCAATGTTGTAAATGTAAGTTACACTTGATTACTAAAAAAGTACACGACGCGCTTTGATACTGCCACTAATGCCACATTGTACACTTTTTAGCAGCATCACCCTACTTTCTACTATCAACGTTAATTCCGCAACTTACTTAGGGTAGATAGGGAGTCCCCGCTAGCACAAAGTCCGCCCTTTTTTGGCGCCGATCCGCCGACGATAGCTCTTGCCATTTCGTAGCATGGGCTCACATTGGACAAATGGCGCCTACACCATGTCACAGCCCTACAATGCCTTATGGCCAAAGCGGCTGCTGGTAGCGGCAATTGCATGCGCTGGCATAGCAGTTACTTCACCCGCAGTTTATGCGCAATCCGGATTTTGGGACAGTCAAAACGAAGGATGGTTCTTCTACGAACCAGAGCCCGTTGAAGAAGAGCCACCAGAGGAAAATCCCCCTCAGGTTGTACCCGTCGAAATCGATCCACCCGAGCCCCCGGAAGAGACACCAGAGCCTCCGGAAGAGCCAGCCTACCTATCGGCCGTGTGGCTTAAAGACAACCTGCCTCGCTACCACCAAGCCGCCCTTGACGATCCCACGAACGTTCAAACCGTTGCGGTCTACGCGTTTCTGAAGCGTGTCGCGTTGGATAAGGCAGAGCAGTTCACAAAGACCTATCAACAAGCATTGCTTAAGTACCCCGTGCTTGATGAGAACACCAATCGCTCGACTGCATCCTTTGCCACTAAGGCAATGGACCAAGAAGCAGATGAAGCGAAATTCAGGTTACTTCGCGAGATCAGTAATAGGTCTCTAGGCCTGTTCTTTTTCTATGAAGATGATTGTGAAGTCTGTTTGGAACAAACCCGGCCGCTTAACTGGGTGAAGCGTAGAGGCGGATTCGATGTCCAGCCTATCTCTCTCGATGGAGCTCCAATTCCCATCAAGGGATACGAAAACTTCTCAGTGGATGAAGGCCAGGCAGAGATGCTTGGTTTAGTCGCCACGCCGGCGATCTACCTCGTGATTGACTCCCAAAACATCGTATCGATCGGTCAGGGGGGTACGTCAGCCCATGCGTTGGCAGAGGCCATTATTACCCAGGCACGAATGAATGGCGTGATTTCAGAAGAAGAGTTTCAGTCCACTCAGTCAAGCCGCCTTAACCCGCTGGGCCAGAGTTTCAATCAACTTATTGAATCGAAGTCTATTGCTCCGCGAGAAGATGGATTCATTGATCCAGATTCGATGTATGAGCTTATCGAAGAGGAAATCAGCCGATGAAAGTCGCACTATCCAAACTGGCGATGGCTGTTGCGCTAGGAACCTGCTTCATGGCGGGCGCCTCATCGACCAACGCCTCGCTGAACAGCACGCTTGACGGCGTTTTCAATGACATGATGAGCAATACCAGTCCTCCTGGTGCATATGAGTCTGCTCGTCGAGGCGTCCTCTCGGGAGGGCGGTACTCGGCACGTACGAAAATCACTCGAGCCAATTTGGTTTACCTGGATCCCCCTTCAATTTCTGCAGGGTGTGGTGGCATCGACATATTTGGTGGCTCGTTCTCCTTTATTAACAAGGACCAGCTCATACAGCTGGCGCGTGCCACGGCTCAGAATGCCGCGGGTCTGCTCTTTGAAGTGGCTCTGAAAGAGATGTCACCCGAGCTAGCGGACTCTGTTACCAAGTTCCTCGCCAAGATCCAGGAAATGAACGACAGCATGCTCGACTCATGCAAGATGGCGCGAGGCATCTTGACCATGGACGCGCCAGATGAATTTACTGATACCGCCAAAGCAGCGGCAGATGTAGCAACAGCTGGCGCGGGTGTTTTTGACGGCATTTTCGACTCCTTCACTTCCTCAGGAAGTAACAGCTCAACGAGGGAAATTGCAGACGGGTCCGTAAATGAAGAGACCCGAGAGAACCAGCTTGGCAACCCGTTATGGACGGCCCTCAAAAATAGCGATGTGGTACCCATTTTTGGCGGAAGCGCCGATCGGTTCAGAGAAGAGATCATGTCGCTAACCGGATTCATTGTTTACGACGCAAGCAACACCGGTGAAGAGGGTAATGTAAAGCCTGACTATACGACCCCTTCTTACGGATTAACTGACATCCTCGAAGGTGGTGACATTACCATTTTCGACTGCAGCAACAGTGAGTGCACGAATTACAGTGATGTGCAGCGTCCCATCAAGGGTATGTCTGATCGGCTACTTGAAGCCTTCCAAGGGACTAGCTCTTCAACTGGCCTTGTCCAACGCATTCGCCTTGGGGACAGCAGCGTTGTAAATGACGCACAGATCATCATGGCCCTCCCAAATAATGTTTCTGGGATCCTGGTCAATCTCATAGAAAAAAGCGAATCCGCTGCGGTCTCCTTTATGCAAGATAACGCGGATGCGCTTGCACTTTCCGCCACCTATAACACAGCACAGCAGATGATCGATATCGCCATCCAAGCGGTTCAGAACTCCAATCATTTGCATAAAGAAAAAGTCCTCCAACATATCCAAGTAGCTCGAGATGACTTGTATAAGGACTACCAGTCAGCAACTGGCCAGTATGGCGAAATTACCGACCTACTAGAACGTGGCCGGAGCCTGCTTGAGCTAACCCGTCAACCATACGATGGCATGTCGGGCCTGACTCAATAGAGGAGGATTAAACTATGGATTTTACAATTTACTCCATTGGGTCAAGCACGTTTTTGACGGAAGTCCTGAACGGTGTGGCCATGATCACGGGCAGCGGCGATATTGGCAAAATGGCCAGTGTCGGCTTCTTGCTCTTCGTAATGTGGACGGGTGTTAAATACGTGATGAACCCTCAGCAAGGTGTTCCTTGGGGGCAAGCCCTGGCTGGGTACCTGATGTATGCAGTGATGTTTGGGCCGAACGTCACCGCCTATGTGGAAGATATTTACACAGGCCGAGTAACCGTCACGTATAACGTCCCGATAGGCCCGGTCGCAGCTGGCTCGATCATGAGTCAGTTTGGCTATGGCCTGACACAGCTTCAGGAGCAAGGCTACGGACTGGCTTCCGATACGGCACGGCTAACCGAAGGTGGGTATATCGACCCGCTGAAAACGCTCGTGGGACTACGGCGCAAAGAGATTGTCGAGATGGCCCTTCAAGGGGTCGATCAAAGCATTGGTGGGAATGCAAAGCATACGCTGTTCAACTATATGCGCGACTGCACGATGCGCAAGCCTAGCCTCGAAGGGCAAGCCAGCTATGACGACATCATGACTGGGTCACTTCCAGACGCGCTTTTTTTAAATAACAATTTCTACACCACGGAAATTTACACCGGTGGCGGTCCACAGGTGGAAGACTGCGTGACCGCACAAAACCGTATTAGCTTTATTTTTGAGCGCTTAGCAGACAGCACGGACATCCACGAGCAAATCACTACAGTTCTTCGCTCAGACAAGCTCGATGAGTCGATTGGCAAGCCAAATTCGATTCAAAACCTGGAAGACTTTTTCAATGGCTTCCCAGAGATATCCGCCAGCAACTCCATCGCTTTGATGCAGGCGGGGATCGTCCTTCCCTTACTTGAAGCCGCAGAGGCAGGTCACTTGAAGGACGGGCTCGATGGCGAAGCTGCCCTTGCCTACAACCTTGCACTGCAAGAGCGTAATGCTCAGTGGGCTGCCGAAGGTAGTTCCTTCCTGGATACCGTTCGTCCCTTCTTGGCTTACGTTGAGGGCCTAAGTTTTGCTATTGCCCCCCTCGCCGCCATCATTGTCATCATGGGGGCTGCAGGTATATCGCTTGTAGGCAAATACATGATGCTGTTCTTCTGGATCCAGCTGTGGATGCCCATATTATCTATTACGAATCTATATTTAATTCAGGCAGCTAGCGATCAGTTCAACACCCTTGCGGCAGGCAACTCCAACTTCAACATGGGGTCGTTCTATGCATTCAGTAGTTTGGCGAAAATTGCGGAAACGTGGGTCGGGGTCGGCTCAGCGATGATGGCTGCCACTCCCTTTATTTCGCTATTCGTGGTATCAGGCTCTATCTATACCATGAACCAGCTTGCTGGCCGGATGTCCTCAGCAGATTCGTTTGACGAAGGCCGTGTGGGTGCGAAGTCTGGAGCTGCGCCAGCCGCAATTTCCGAAGCGCCAGTATATAGCTTTGACCATGGTGGTGGTACCCGGCTGTCTGGGTCTGAAGGGACGATGGCCACAATCAGCGCTTCTAATGTTGCACGCGGTGCGACACAAGCAGCCCGGGGAGATGCGGTACAGGCCAACGATCAGTTTGCACAAGTCTACTCCCAGATGGCTTCGAATACTCAAACATCCGGGGTTACATCACGGCTTACCAATGCCGCTATGCAGAGTGATTCGTTCACCAGTTCCGAGTCGTTTGGTAAGGCTCAATCTACAGCTAGTAGCGTTTCCCAGCGTATAGCGCAAAGCTCGCAGGATGCCCAGGAACTCCGAGGCCAAATCAGCACTGGTCTAGCAGCGTCACCAAGTGTGGGCGGTTTTGGTTTTGGTGCTAATGCCAGCGAGTCATATACGACGAAGAGTGGCAACACGTACTCTGCAGAAGATGTTAAGCAAGCCATGACGCAAGAAAGCTGGTCCGAGGATGACCAGATTGCTCTGCGCGGTGAATTTGCTCAGTCCTTTAGTGACACCCTTGATCGAACAGATTCAGATCAGTACACCGCGGCTCAGCAGAATCAGCTATCCAGCTCTGCTGGTCAGCTTTATAGCTCATCACAGTCACTTCAAGAAACCCGCGAGCAATCCAATGCTATTGAGCTATCGGGTAGCGCTCGTCTTAACGATGCGGGCTATCAGATCGAGAAGAATGCTGGCGCTGCAAGTGCCGTACACGATGCCTACAACAGCAATGTCGCTGACAATCCAATGATGGCTACCGCTAAAGAGCAAACTCAAAACAACCTAGTTTCTCGGGGGGTTTCACCTGAAGCGGCAGAAACTGCAGGTAAGTTTGCGGCAGTCATGCGACAAAGCAACTGGGAAAGTGAAAACCAGAGTGGCTTCTCTCAGGCCTTTAGTAGCTTCTCATCGGCAGGCGTTTTCTCTGCGGTATTCGGTACAAACGTTGGCGACCCAGGGCAGGTGCCTCAAGAAGGGCCAGTTGGCGATCCACACCGTAACCAGGGAACTGAAGATGCCGCTCAGAACGTACAGAATGTGGCACCCGGTAGTTCTTATGATTCAGGTCGCAGCGCCCAGATAGAAGACACGGCTCGAAGTGGCGGAACCTCCCCTAGCACACCTGGACAGCAATATGCAGTGAGCAGAGATGATCGAGTCGCTGAGGCCCGCCAAGGCCTTGGAGAGCTTAAACTCGAACAGGCACGCGAGATGATTGCCGGTCTTAATAGCCAAGGCTCACAGGGCGGTGGAACTGTTGAAGGGGCTGCAACGGCAATGGATTTCGTGAAGGGTATCGTCCAGAGCCAGGCCAATGACGCCAACTTTGGAGGCTGGGGGCAAGAGTTTGGTGACACTGCTCGTCAGATGTACCAGGAATCTCCTGGATTCTCTGACCAAATGGATGAGTGGGTTAGCCAGGGACGTGAAGAGGGCTATTCATCCCTTTCAGGGTTTGTGGGCTACGCAGACAGTGTAGCGACCCAGACAGCGATAGGCATGGGGGGTGGTGGATCCATTGTTAATGCCAGCGGAGCGGGCGCCCTTGGTAACGTAATTCAAAACTATGGCTCAGAGGAAGATCAGGCTAAGTGGGCCTCTTACTCGACTGAAGAACGCGCTTTGGCCTCGGCAAGCTTCAACGAAGAAGTGCGTGGTCAGGTTTCAGCTCAAAATCAATTTGCTGATGGTGACGCTGCCGTCAGCCGCGCTGCCAATGCTGATGGCCCCGAGGCGCTAAGAGATTTACGTGTTGCTTCGGCACTAAGCACCTATGGTAGCGAAGGTGTATCACCGGAGATGCGAACTCAAGTTGGTGATGCCCCATCATACGCTGAAGCTCGAGAGAACCTTCGTGAGGAATTGAGTGGGTATGTACCACAGGATCAGGTACCTCAGGTCCTTGAGACAGTCGAAAGCGTCGTCAACCGTTCCCATGACACCGGCGATCTGACCCGACTCAACATGGCGCTCGAATCTTATGAGCATGGCACCCAGCTCAGCTCTGGCAATGGCGACATATTTGAGATGCCGGGTAACACATCGGGTACTAACACCACTCCTCCCCCCGTTACCCCTAGTGGATCTGGTGCTGCTCAACCTGCCGCAACCTCCTCTGCAGTTAATAATGAACAACTTGATTCAGGTGCTAGGCCAGAACCGTTAGCTTCTTCTGGTGCTGGTAATGCCCAGCCTGTACCTGGCGTGGAGTCAGCCTCACAGTTCACGGCACCCAACCCAGGAAATGGTAGCGTAGCGGTCGCTGATGCTGGCCAAACCCCTCCGGCAGGTACTGATAATGCTGGCAATGCCCAGCCC
>Ga0209344_10003104_pt1 | contig 16936 bp, 10 predicted proteins | sample Cruoilmetagenom6_FD_187293 | JGI IMG/M metagenome (GOLD analysis project Ga0209344, IMG submission 187293) | Oil polluted marine microbial communities from Coal Oil Point, Santa Barbara, California, USA - Santa Barbara Oil Seep Sample 6 (SPAdes)... | ecosystem: Environmental > Aquatic > Marine... | reverse complement strand
CCAAGATAAGGAAATAGAAAAAGTGATGACAGATTTCTGGAAGCCTTACGAGAATTTCGTCCCGCACGAAAAGCATACGCAATCAAAGGCACAGACATATACTATTGAAGGATATAACAATCTGTTTCGGCATTTATTGGCCAGGCTCCGTAGAAAGTCGAAGTGCTACAGCAAAAGCAAAAAAATTCATGTATTCTGTGATGCTCTTGATGTCAAAATGGAATGGCTGTTTGGAAGCTATCCTTAATTAACAATCCCATTTTTTTATTCAATCTAATAATTATAGGCAAGTTCTATCTTGATATAATCATCAAAGCGCAAATCACTTAAAATTGAATCATTATCCTGACTAATAAAAATTGATTCGGTTGGCTGCCTTGCAAAAGATATTGCTTCAATAGCAAGTTTAATTGACTCACCCAAACGCAGGTTGAATTCCATGCTAAAGCTTCGCGCATCACTCTCAAGATCCTGAATGATCAGAGCTATCAGTTCTGTACTCCTCATATCATTAAACGCAATTCGCAAACCAAATATAAGATCATTTTCATAGGGTTGAATAGCCAGATTGTCACGACTGTCATATACACATTCTGCTATGGCTCCGATATCTATTTTTGAACCTTTAACACTGTAGAATGTATATTCAAAACCACCTGTTGCTGCATAATAACTTTCAATATCATTTATAAGATTGGGTTGCCCTGTCCTGTTAATTGCCTCGAGCTTCCATAACCAGTTGTTGTAAATATATTGAAGTTCCAATCCTGCCTGATTAATCTGAGAATAATATGGCAACAAATATCTTTCATTTGCAGAATATGACAGCAAAAACCATGGTTCACGAGATGTTCCCTGGAAAAAGGAAAGCCCTATCTCCCAGTTACCAATGCTGTGACTGTAACGCGCGGCCCAGTCCACATGTTTTTTTTCGGCACTGCTTTCATATACAGGATTATCGTCATCAATGGGAATTTGAAATCTTAATCGTGAAAATTTTCCTGGAATGGTTCTTTCCCGGAAATATGGCAGCAAAAAAAAATCGAATACTCCCCAATTTCCAGGGATAGAAAGATTTATCATGGGTTGTCCTAGCTTTTCCTCACCGTCTAAGGCTTCAATGGCATCTGTTTGATTGATTATATCTACCATATGAATAGCTTCAGTTACACCCCAAAAAACTTTATACAGCCCCAAACCTAACTCAAATTTTTCGTGTACCCATTGCATATAAAATTTCCGAATATCTCCATGGGTACGTCTGGTATCTGCAGTATCATATCTAAAAAAAGGTGTTATAGTTAGACTTATCCCATTGTTTATTTGATGAAAAAGCTCTGTTTCCATCGATATGGAGGCATTATTATCCTCTTGTTTGTCAAATAATGGCAACCTGGGAAAATAATTAAATTCTGCTGAAATATCTCCTTTATATTCTAAAGCCCAAACAGGTTTATTAGTAAAGGCATCATAAAAAATAACAGCTACAAACAGCAAAATAATTATAGCTTTTTTCATTTACCTAGCTCTTTTCAGACTGTTTTTTGTAAAATCTTTATCTGACAGATTGTTTTTAAACTTGTAACCTGAAACAATAATATTAGTGCTTTTTCCTGTCTGCTTATTGACCATATAAAAATGATTGGCCCACCAGTATTTTTCCAGATACAGGTTATAGCCTTTTATAATAAGAGTTTTTAGCAAAACATTTTTCCTGTCATAAAAATCAACCTTTTGTAATCTGTACTCATCCTTATCAATCCAGGTTTTTTGCCTTGTGTATCCGGATTTTTTATCAATGGGGATGCGTTCAACAACAAAGGTTTTCATTTTTTCAAATTCCTGTTCACCTAAGTACTTGTAAGTATAATTTCCCACTTCCTGTGAGCCAAGATCTTCAAATGAAAACTCACTTCCAACAAAAGAACCTGCTTTGGAAGCTCCGCTTATTCGCTTAACCCTTCCCAAAACAGGAAGATAGAGCCATTGATCATCATTTTTTCCAATGTGCCCGTGTGTAAGCAGTGCTGTTCCATTAATATCTTTTGGTTTTTTAAAGACAATAATCATTTTATCCCCATCATTATCGCCCTCAAGAGTTGCAGTCCTCATTATACGAAGGCTTTCCTGACCGTGTTTATTGCGCAAAATCATTTTCTGCTCTGAAACACAATCCACAAACCCTTTATTTCTTTTATCCATTTCTTCATAAATAGCCTTTCCTTTTTCCTGCGGTGTCTGTGCAAAAAGAGCAACAGGTAAAAACAATATTATTATACAAAAAAACAGGTTAGTCTTCATGAAATTCTCCTTGGTATAATAGTGCATACATTTAATTTATTCTGATGACACTTGGTTATTTTGTTTGTCAAACAAAAGCAAAATTGGTGGAAACATAAAAAATGTTACCAAAATTCCAAAACTTAAAGCTATGGATGTCAAAAGTCCCATGACGCGGTTTGGATGAAATGTGGACAAAGTCAATATCAGAAAACCACTGATAAGTATTAAAGCGGTAGTAATCAAAGCTTTGCCCACCATGGTGTAAGAATATAATATTGCTTTTTTAGTGCTGCAATGTTTTTCTTTTATAGCACGCATATATTTGCTTAAGAAATGAACAGTATTATCAACGATTATTCCAAGAACAATTACAGCAACACAGCTTCCTGACATATCAAGATCTGTAACTATTAATGCCCAGGTTCCAAAGGCCATTACAATAGGCACAAGATTTGGTATAAAGCTTAGCAAACCAAGTTTTATATTTTTCAAAGCTATAAAAATAGCAGTTGAAATAAGAAACAAGGCAAGGATAATACCATTTATCATGCTAATTAAATTTCGTTCAGAGATATGAGCAAACATAATAGATGGTCCCACAGCTTCGCCAAGTTTTAAGGCAGGCGTATTTATTTTTGCCCACTTTTGAGCTGTTTCATTCAGGGCTATGATATCTTTTGAGTTGATATTATCAAGGATTACAGTTAGCCGTGATGATGATTTGTCCACATTAATAAGGTTATTCAGGTCAAGCCCGTAAGGCAAAGATAGTTCATACAATAGCATATACTGTGCTGCCTGCTTTTTGTTATCCGGTATTTTGTAATATTTTTGATTGTCAGCGTGCAGTGTTTTGTTGATTCGTTTTATAATATCGCTGACAGAGTCCACATGAACTGCGTATTTCTGTTTTGAAAACCATGCGGTAATAATTTCAAGCTGATTCAGGTATTCAGGACTATAGATTCCCCCTGGGGAGCCTGATTCTATGGAATAATGTAGTGCCATAACACCTGTTAAGTTATCACAGATAAAATCATTATCAACACGAAATCTTACACTTTCATCAAAATATTCTGCAAAAAGATCATTAAACTCTATTTTTTCAATAGAATATGCCAGAAAAAGTGTTAAAATGGTTGTAACAGCAAATAAAGCAGTTTTGTTTTTTTCTACAAATTTATAGATGTTGTGAATAAATGCAGTTTCCTGTTTAAAACGCTTTGGCTTTTTAAATGGAATAACAGCCAGAAAAGCAGGAAGTGAAAAAGCTGATAAAAAGTATGCCGCAAAAACACCTATTGCCACCATATTTCCCATATCATGAAATGGGGGTGATTCATTAAAGTTCAGACTTAAAAAACCTATGATAGTTGTAATACTTGTGAGAAATATTGGCTGCATGTTAATGCTCAATGCCTCAATAACTGAAGCATGCCTGCTTTTGCCTTCAGACAGCTGATGCAGAAAAGTGATTAGCAGGTGGACGCTGTCTGCAACCCCAAGGGTTAAAATTATGATTGGAACCATAGCTGTTACTGATGACTGTAAAATACCTGTAAAACCTGAGACACCTGCAGCCACAATAACAGAGAATGCAACCACCAGAATAGTTCCAACCATTGCGAAAAAAGAACGCAGCAAAATAATAATAACAATGATTATAAATAAAAACATTGCCGGTATCAGGGTCATCGAATCTTTCATGGCAGATTCGATAAAGGAAATATTTAATATGGTTTGCCCTGATATATATACCTCAATATCTGAATGCTTTTCCTGCAAATCTGCTACAAGACCACGAACATAGGCTACCGCATTGGCCTCTTCTGTACCTGAGTCTTCTGGAAGGTTCATGGTTATGTTTACAGCTGTGACATGTCCTTTATCTGAAACCAGCCGGTTAACAAGCAAAGGTTCGTTTAATGCTATGCTGCGAATATGAGCTATTTGATCATCAAGTAGCTCATTACTGTTTTCTGCTAAAGATGTGACAATAAGATCATCTTTTTTAGCATAGGTGTGTTGAAAATTGGTAATAGAATCAACACGAGAGGAAAATGGCGTTTGCCAGGCTTTTTCAGTAAAGTCTTCAATAATTGCAAGGGTTTTGCGTGTGAAAACATTACCGTCTTTTGGAGCCAGTGCAATCAGGATGTTATCCTGCTCTCCATAGATATCCAGGAAAGCTTCAAAAGCATTAAATTGTGGGTTCTTATCACTGAAAAAAATTCGATAATCACTTTTAAATTTCAGGTTGGGAATACCAAGAGCTGCCAATGATACAAAAACAACTGTTAGGATTAAAATCAACCAGCGTAGTTTAACTATTTTTTCACCAAGACCATATGACATATATCACTTCCTATGTTATATTAAACTTTGAACTTTTTGTATCAGCTACCTGATATTTGCATCTACCAAACATTTTTTCTAAATGGAAAAATATATAGGCGTTGAACATATTTATAATATAATTACATGTCAATAAAATTTTAAAAAAAGGCATGTTGATCAGTTTTTTTGCAAGGGCAATACTTTTTTCAAAAAAACTGATATTCTAAAAATAAGGAACGGGAAAGGCAATACGCAGGCAAGGATATATATAAATATCCTTCATGTATATATTATTTTAGCTTTTTGCCTCTTTTCCATTTCGTGTGGGTAATTTTTGGTTAATTATGATGTCTGAACCAGGCCCAAAAATATAATAATATATGAAAATGATTTTTTATTTCATTGCAGCTGGCAGTTTAACTCTATTTTACTTTTATATCGGATTAAAATTAATTGCTCTATTTGAAATTACTCTGTTTTGGCAATTTATATTCTGGTTTATAATAGCTGTGTTATGCATTTTACCTGTGGGCCATATTTTTTTAAGAATTTACGGTTTTGAATCTTTTCTGAGCGATATGTTTGCATGGATCGGCTTTTTATTTTTAGGGTTTTTTTCGTTGATGTTTGTTTTTTTTGCAGTAGAAGATTTAGCATTACTTTCTATCAAATTAATGCAAAAAATTATTATTGCTACAGGTTTTATTTCTAATGATAACATTAAAGATGTTCAAAGAGTTAATGTTGAACGTCGCCTTTTTTTAATCGGGCATCTCAACATGGGAATTGTTGCAGTTGCAGGCCTTATAACATGTTATGGTTTTTTTAAGGCTATAAAAAAACCTGAAGTTAAAAACATCAGGATTCCGTTTGAGAATTTACATGAAGATCTTAAAGGATTTACAATTGTTCAGATAACAGATATTCACGTAGGACCTACTATTAAAAATAATTATGTGCAAACTATTGTTAATCAGGTTAATCAGCTTAAACCTGATGTTATTGTTTTTACAGGTGATCTTGCAGATGGCTCCCCTGATTACTTAAAAGGTGAAATAGCGCCTTTTGCAAAGCTTTATGCTCCTTTTGGGAAATTTTTTGTTACAGGAAATCATGACTACTATTCAGGCGTTGAAGGCTGGATAAATCATGTAGAAAAATTAGGATTTACAGTGCTTTTAAATGAAAACAGAATGTTGCAATGTGGTTCAGGCATAATTGCTCTTGCGGGTGTAACTGATTTCAGATCACAATATTTTCTTCAAAGTCATGTTTCAGATCCGAAAAAAGCATTGGAAGGCGCATTAAAATCTCACATCAGGATACTTCTGGCTCATCAGCCCCTAAGTATTTACAAAGCAGCCGAAGCCGGTTATGATCTTCAGATTTCAGGACACACTCACGGAGGCCAGTATTTCCCTGGAAATTTTTTTGTAAAGATCCAGCAACCCTTTGTTTCAGGTCTGCACAGATACAAAAAAACCTGGATATATGTTAGCTGTGGAACCGGATACTGGGGTCCACCCATACGTTTTGGTGTTAATTCTGAAATCACTGTTATTAAACTTGCTTAGTCCTAAAAATATTTGGCAGGGTTAAACTCAATTCTTAAATATTTATTCATTTAAAAAAAGCTCATTACAAAAAACCTTACAAAAAAGGACATCTTATAATTTACAGACTTTCAGTTGCCCTGTGCAGTTGAAATGTTGCCAATACAAAATCGTATATGGAATTATTATAATTGCTGTGACTTATGGATCGCAGTGCTTCTGCATCCAGCACTTCTGTATTTGTGGTTAATCCTTCTTTATAGCGATTTTTTGCTACCTTGAGGTTTTCTTCTGCTTGGCCCAACGCTTTTAAAGTTACTTTTATTCTTTCCCGGCTTTCTCTAATATCAAGCCATGCCTTTCTTACCTGTAGTGCGATCAAAGATTGTATTTCAGCAATTTGTTCCTTTAATGCCTGAGCTTTGCTTTTAATTGCATAACTTTTATTTTTTGCAATACTTCCGTCAAAGATATTCCATTCAACGCCAATTGTAAAAGACCATATGCCCTCATGATCCTGGTAAACATTTTCATTATAATTGTAACCACTTGTAATTCCAACATGGGGTTTTGTTGAGGCATTTTCCATATCTGCCTGATAATGTAAAGCTTTTAGCTGCCTGCTAAGTGCTTTTAGTTCTGAACGGTTTTCAATTGCCTTTTGTGTTAAAAAATCTATGTCGCAATCAGATTTTTCTATTTCAGGTTGCAATTCATCAATTGTAACCTGATAAGATAAAGAGCGTCCAAGCAGCCTGTTATAAGCTGCACATGCAATATCAACACGGCTTTTTACCTGGAGAAATTGTTGTCTGGCATCAGCAAGAGCAACTTGTGCAGAAAGAAAATCATTTGGCGCTACAAACCCTTGCGCATGCATATTTTCAATATCTTTTGCATGTGCAGATAAACTGTCTACATGGCTTTGGGATACTTTTGCCCAGCGTTTTGCCATTAATATTGCAATATATGCCCCGGCAACTTTCATTTTAAGATTTTGAATAACATTTTTTTCTTCAATCTGGTGAGCTTTATGAGCCGATTTGGCAGCATTTATACCATTTTCGATCATTTTACTGGTGTATATGGGAAGCTTCATATTTAGCCTGTAGGAAAACATGCTCCTTTCAGCTACAGGAACCTTCAGGCCTATCAGTTCAGGAGGCAGGCCAGCGCTATTTACTACCATACGCTGCTCAACGTTAAAAACTGTAAACCCTCCTGATGTATTGACTTGAGGCAAACGTGCAGATTTTGCAACATTAAATTTATTTTTTGCAGATTCAGTATTTTTTTTTGCAGCCTTTAAGGTATGATCTACATTTAAAGCTATTTCCCATGCCTTATCAAGATTTTCACCATGTGTTAAAACAGGCATCAAAAGTATTATTAAACAGCAGTGCAAACATATCCTATCCATCACATAAGTCCTTAAATATTATTTGTCTTTATAAACAGTAAGATCTTTTTTTTTAAAAAGCATGTATATTAAAATCGGAGTTACAATCATACTAAGAAATGTGGAAGTAAGTGTACCAAATATGATTGATATGGATAGTCCACCAAATACAGGATCTGTAAGCAAAACAGCTATGCCAAGAACCACTGCCATAGCTGTTAGCAAAATTGGACGGAAACGAATAACTCCTGCCTGATAAACTGCATTTTTCAAAGTCATCCCTTTTTTTAAATTATCTATTGCAAAATCAATAATAAGCAAAGAATTGCGTACCACAACACCTGCTAAAGCTACAACTCCTATCATTGACGTGCCTGAAAAATGTTGATTCATTATAAGGTGGCCTGGAAAAACTCCTACAATACCAAGAGGTACAGATACAGCTGCCACAAGTGGTATGGAAAATGAACGATAGTAACCCACAAGCAGAAGAAGGATTAAGGAAATAGCAATAATTAAGGCGCCAACCATATCCCTGAACATATCCAGGGTAATACGCATTTCACCTCCCCACAAAAGCTGGTATCCATTGATAGTATCAGGAACAGCTTCTATTAGACCGAGGTTACCTGTGGATAATTTTATTCCATCACCAATATCAAGATTTTTTAATCGTCTGTTTAGGTCGCAAACTGCATATACAGGAGAAGTAGACACAAGTTCTGCTCCTACATATGTCATCTTTTCATAATCTTTATGAAAAATGGGTCGATCTACTGATGAATGTATTATCTTTGTTACTTCAGACAAAGGTATTTTTTGCCCCTTTTGATTTGTAATAAATATTTTTGCCATAACATCCGGATCAATCTGATATTTGCGTGGAACATGCAACCTTATGGGAATTGTGTTTTTTTCGCCTTTTTTATGAATTCTTCCAAAAGATTCACCTGCAACAAGCCTTCTTAATGTCTGAACAATCTGCGCTGGTAATATGCCTGATAATGCAGCCTTTTCCCTATCAATAACTATTCGATATTCATTAACGTCTTCTACTTCTGAGTCATGTACTTCAACTATATCGTATGTTTTTTCATATTCACGGCTAATTTTGTCTGCAATTTTTCTTAACACTTTAGGATCAGGCCCGTAAATTTCAGAAAGCACTGTGGCAAGCACGGGCGGACCAGGAGAATCTTCTACGAGTTTAATAATACATTTCGGATATTTTGTTCTTATTTTTTCAACAAAAGGCCGCAGATTACGTACAATTTCAATTGATGAAACATCCCGTTTTTGCTTATCTATTAGATTTACACGAATTTCAGAAAAATTCGGGCATCTTTTATCACCTGTTCCGCGCAAAAGTCCGTTAAAGTCAATAACACCTGCCATCCCGATAAAAGACTGATAATTGGTAATATAAGGGTTGCTTCTAAGCAGCCCACCGACCTCGCGAGCAACTTGATCTGTAACTTCAACTGGTGTAAATTCAGGCATATCTATACTTATGTTAAATGTATTTTTATCATCTTTTGGAAGTGTGGCAATGGAAACACATCCTGCAGAAATAGGCCCTCCCATACCTTGCGGCCTGATAAACTGCCAGAGTGGCTGTAAAATTGAAACTGCAAGAAGTAAAACAACAATTATCAAAACTATGCATTGAGCTTTAAAGTTATCAAGCAAATAAGTCATTAAGACTTTATAGGGACGTAAAATAAGATCAATAAAATCAAATTTTTTAGGTTTATGGCTTTCTCCAAATTGAAGCCACAGGTTGGCTGCCCAGGGAATTACTACATAAGCCACGACAAGTGAAGCAAACATAGCCACAGGTACATTATAAACTATGGGATAAAAATACTGTCTCATAACACCTGTTATGACAAACAGAGAAGTGAAAACTGCAATTACAGCAAAAGTTGCGATATTGGTTGGATTTGCAATTTCATTGACAGCTATTATTGTAATTCGGGTCTTGCTTTTGTTTTCACCCCTTGCATAATGTCTGTGAATGTTTTCCAATACTACGATAGCAGCATCCACAAGCATACCAAGTGATACAATGAGCCCGAACATGGTAATTCTGTTTATTGTTGGACCACCTGCAAAATCAGTGAATAATGTTAACGATAAAATCAGAGGAACAGTTATCCCTACAAGTATTGCTTCTTTTAATCCCAAAAAAAGTGCGATTATAATAAATACAGATAGTATGGCAATGCCTAAATGTTTCAAAAGCAGATTAACTGCCGCATTTGCTTTTTCCCCGTCATTTCTTGTAACAATGACATGTATATCAGAAGGAACAAAATTTTGTTGTATTTCTTTTATCCGTTTGATTATATCTTTTGAAACAACTACAGAATTTGTTCCAGGTTTTTTTGCAACAGCCAGTATAACAGCAGGCATTTCATAAACGCTTGTTTTTCCAAATCTTTCGTCTGCAGGGCCAAATGCAAATCTGGATAATGTTTTCCGCTCTTTTGGAGGACCATCTATAATATCTGCCACATCTTCAAGATATATTGGCTTGTTATTGTGTGTTCCAACTACAATATGAGCAACATCTTGCACTGATTTGAAAAAAGCATCCAGGTAAATTGATCTGTTTTCACCATTTTGCGCTAAAGTTCCAATGGGAGCAGACAAATTGTTTGTGGACATAACAGATTGAATCTGATCAAGTGTTATACCAAATGCCTGTAGACGATCCGGATCAAGCTCTACTCCGATTTCCCGATTACATCCTCCTTTAACATAGGTTACAGATACTTCCTTGATACTGCTTAAACGCTCAATCATATTATCAGCCAGCCGTTTAAGGGCATAGTCTGAATATTTATCAGAAGCAAGTGTTATTGTAACAATTGGGACATCATCAACATCCACACTGGTTATGACAGGATCTGTTGCCTCTTTAGGAAATATAGATCTGTTTCCCAAAATTTTGTCATATATTTTTATCAGAGATTTTTCCTTGTTTTCTCCAACTTCAAATTGTACAGACACTATTGCCAGTGAGTTTCTTGCCATAGCAAAGGTATGATCCACCCCTGAAATCTCACGAATAACTCCTTCCAATGGAGCAATAATCAACTCTTCAATTTCCTCAGATGAAGCACCAGGCATAGTCATCATCACCTTTGCGCCTGGAACAATAATTTGCGGATTTTCTTCTCGTGGTGTAAAAAAAATAGCAACCAAGCCAAGCAAACTTGATGCTACAATAAAAAGAATTGTCAACTTGGAAGCAATAAATATTTTGACAATACGCCCTGTTAAATTAAGAGATTGATTATTCATTATCAGATGCCTTAGCTTTTATAATATCGCCATCTTTAAGATAATGTTTTGCATCTGCAACAATACGTTCTCCTTTTCTTATACCAGCTTTAATTTCAATATGATCAGGCCATATGCGAGCAGTTTGCACCCATCTGAATCTGGTTATATTTTGTTTGTCTATAACAAAAACGCCTTCTATTCCGTAACGGGAGATAAAAGAACCAATGGGAATGGCTATGATTTGCTCATATCCAATAATAAAATTTGCACGTCCGAACATTCCAGGCAACAGCCCTGTATTATTATCCAGTGCTATTTTAACCTGATACCTATGTGTTACAGGATCGCCAGATGGAACAATTCGTGTAACAACTCCTTCAAAAAAATCATTAACTGCATCAATTTTAACTTTAATTTTATCTCCTGAATAAATATTTTGAACACGGGCTTCAGCAACAAAGGTTTCAAAAAGAAGAGCCTTGGAAGATTCCACAGAAAGAATAGGAGCACCAGGTGTTGCAAGATCACCTTTAAGTTTATGTCTTGCAATTACAATTCCGTCAACAGGACTAACAATACTAATATAATTACGCTGTGCCAAAGCAGTTTGCAAGGCAGCTTTTGCTGCAGTAAGGTTGTCTTTTGCAATATTTGATTGCAAACGGTATTTTCTCAAAGTATTGTCTGATGCACTTTTTTTCAAAAAAAGTGTTTCAAATCTTTTTGCATCTGTAACAGCATCAACATGTGCTGCTGTAGCTTTTGCAACAGCAGCTTGCGTCTGGTTTATTGCTCCTTCAACATCAGCGTCATCTAAAGTTACAAGAAGCTGTCCTTTTTTTACATGCTGGCCTTCACGTACAGTAACACGCTTAATAAACCCTGTTATACGAGAAGTTATTTTAATTGAGATATCTGAGATTACAGATCCAGGTGTTATATAACTTATTGGAATTTTTTTTTTTACTACCTTTATAACAGGCAAGTTATATGTTTTTGGAGATATCTTTGTTGCTTGTGAACTACCATTTGAGCATCCGATAATGTTACAGGAAAAGAAGAGAAAACTGAAAGTAATAAGAAAAATAGTAAGGTTTTTATTCATAACCAAATCCTTAAAACAATAATCATTTTTACTACAAAAAAAGTTTTTAATTAAAATTAAAAACAGATAAACAATTAAAAAAAAATAACATTTTGTCAACATAATTTATATTTTCTGAAAATAATTTGTATTGATGTGTTGACAAAAACCAAATAGTGAACAATAAAATTTATAGCTGGTTTTTGTATATGCTTTTTTGTTTTTTTGAAATGGAAAAATATAATAATTACGCTACACAAGGGAAACAACAATATATGAGTATTTACAGAATTCATCCTATTGTGATGGGAACAAAAATTTTTGATAAAGGCATGATGACCTATCAACATGATTATGGGGAAAAATATGTCATCCCTATATATTGCTGGTATTTAGAGGGCGGTGATAAAAAAATTCTTGTGGATACCGGGGAACTAAATCCCATAATTTCTGATGACAGGGAAAAAACTATAGGAGGAAAGATATATACCTTTGAAGATGGCCTTAGCCGTTGGGGACTTACTCCAGCTGACATTGACGTGGTTATTCACACACACCTGCACAACGACCACTGCGAAAATGATTACAAATGCGTGAATGCAAAGTTTTATATACATGAAAATGAGTTAAACCGCGTACATAATCCTCATCCTCTGGATTTTCGTTATTTGGACGACTATATACTGGATGTGGAGGAAAATGGTCAGATTGAAAAGGTTTTTGAGGATAAAAAAATTCTTCCGGGGATACAGGTATATCATACACCTGTTCACACAGACGGCGGCTTAACAATATCAGTGGATACGTCTGAGGGAAAAGCTGTTATAACAGGATTTTGTGTTATAAAAGAAAATTTTTATCCACCAAAAGAAATAAGAGCAATGGAGATGGAGATTATTCCACCTGGGACCCATGGAAATGTTTATGAAGCATATGATATTATGTTAAAAATAAAAAATAGCGCTGATATACTGATACCGCTGCATGAGCCTGAATTCGCATCTGTTGACACAATTTAGCAGCAAAAATTATATTCGTGCGGCATCTTTTAAAAAATTTTAACCTGAATTTAATAATTTAAAAAATTATGGATACTTCAATTTTTTCAAATGAACAGATAGTCGGACAGCGGTTGGTTGTCGGATTTGATGGACTAAAGATAAATAATGAATTAAAATTTCTTATTGATAAGATAAAAGTTGGCGGCATTATACTGTTTTCCAGAAATATATCATCTCCTGAACAGATAAAAAAATTATGTTTGTCGGTTCAAAAATATGCAAATAAATGCCGCCAACCACCTTTACTTATTGCTGTTGACCAGGAAGGAGGTAAAGTGGCAAGACTTAAAAAGCCTTTTACTGTGTTTGCAGGAAATTCTGAAATGAAAGAGATAAAAGATGCGGTTTATTTTGCGCAAGTAACAGCATCAGAATTATCTGAAGTTGGCATAAACATGAATATGGCTCCTGTGTTGGATGTGGTACCTGGAGATCAAAAAACAAGTATAATGACAGATAGATCATTTAGCTGTGATCCTGGCAGGGTGTCTGATTTTGGAACTGCTGTGATAAAAACTTTGCAGCAAAATAAAATAATGTCTGTTGCTAAACATTTTCCTGGTATAGGGCGCACAATACAGGACTCCCACTTGAATATGCCTGTAATAAAAGAAGATATTGATGTATTGGGAAAAAGTGATTTTTTGCCTTTTGAATCTGCCATTAAACATGAAGTCGCTGGTATAATGCTATCTCATATACTGTACAAGTCGATTGATTCGAAATGGCCTGCAAGCTTGTCTGTAAATATTGCAAAAAAACTTTTGCGGAAACATATGGGATATAAAGGGGTTGTCATGACAGATGATTTGGATATGGGCGCCATAGAAAAAAATTATGGTTTTACATCATCTATAAATCAGATAATGATAGCAGATGTGGATATTGCGCTTATTTGCAAAAACAGTCCCAAAATAGAGTGTGCATTTGATATCATGTTAAACAGGATGGAATCTGATCGTAATATGAGGAGTAAAAGTTTGGCATCAGCAAAAAGAATCATGATGCTTAAAAAAAAGTATCTGGAATTTGATTAACAAATTTTAAAAATCTACTATCTCATTTTTAAAATTTCTTCTTTGCCCGATTCTCAATTTTTTATGAAAAACTCAGTTGGCCTTCAAGAACCCTTAAATCATTATGAAATGTCATGGACATGTTAGTTACAGCAATGTTACCTAAAAAAATCATTTAAAATTTTATTTTTTCATCATATCTATCCTCCATGAAGTTCGAAAAATCGTAAAATTAATTAATTGACAAAAACTCATTTTGTGATAAAAATATATAATAAAGTGATTTAAAAACCTACACCGGCACCTGACCAAATGCATGCCTGAGCAAGGATTCCGATTTATGAACAACAATATAAGCAGCTTTAAAACACCGATGTCTTATTGGCATATAAATCGCCTAAGTACAATTATTTAAAATATCAAATCAGTACCCTTTCCAACACACATATTTTATAGATACGGCAAAAAAACTGATTAAACATTTTTAAAATTTTCGAATTTGTGTCAAAATATTAGCAAATTGCTGCAACAAATATTTAATAAACAGATTAATTCTTTTTATAAAAAAAGGAGATATAAAATGAAATTAGGCAACAAAAAAATTAAAGTTCGTTTATATTTCTTAATTGGTTTTGTTTTACTAATCGCTACTTTAATTGCAGCATTCGGTATTAACGGCATGGGTAAAATCAATAATGCGTTAAAAACAGTGTATTATGATTGTATTATACCGCTTGAAGAGTTGAAAGTAGTTACCGAGCTTTATGCAGTAAATATTGTTGATACAGCTCATAAGGTAAAAAACGGAAACCTGACATGGAGTAAAGGACAGAAAAACATTAGCAAAACGAAAAAAGTTATCCATGAAAAATGGAATGCTTACCTTGCAACAGAACTTACAGAAAAAGAAAAAGAGCTTATAACTGAAGCGACACTTTTAATGGAAAAAGCAGACGCTTCAGTTATAAAATTAGATGAAATTTTTAAGGCCAAAGATAATATAAGGCTAACTAAATATACAGCAGATGAGCTTTATCCTGTTATTGACCCTATTTCGGAAAAAGTTTCCGAGTTAATTGCTCTTCAGCTTGAAATTGCCAGAACTGAAAATAATAGAAGCAAAAGAATATATGAAACAACACGAAATGTATTTTACGGTATGCTCGTTGGATTTGGGTTATTGGTCTTTATCGCTACCTTTCTAATTGTTAAAGGAATAACAGTTCCTTTAAATAAAAGTGTTGATTTTGCCAGAAAATTGTCTAAAGGCGATTTTACACAAACACTTGATATAGACCAGAAAGACGAAATAGGAATTTTATCTGATGTCCTCAACGAAATGGGTAGAAATTTGAAAAAAATGTTTGCAGATATAAGTAATAGTGTGGAAACCATTTCATCTTCTTCCACTGAACTTTCAGCTCTTTCCAAACAAATGGCAACAGGTTCCGATCAAACTTTGGGAAAAACAAAGGCCACTACAGATGCAGCTAACGAGATGAACTCGAATATGATGTCTGTAGCAGCAGCCACAGAACAGGCGTCAACCAATATTACCATGGTTGCAACAGCTACTGAAGAGATGACTTCCACCATAAGTGAAATCGCTCAGAACTCCGAACGGGCAAGCGGAATAACAGATGAAGCAGTTGCCCATGCAAAAAGTGCCTCAGACAGGGTGGACAAACTCGGAAAGGCAGCAGACGAAATTGGCAAAGTAACAGAGACCATTACTGAAATTTCAGATCAGACTAATCTTCTGGCATTAAACGCCACTATCGAAGCTGCCCGTGCTGGAGATGCAGGCAAAGGTTTTGCTGTGGTTGCCACCGAGATAAAAGAACTTGCAAAACAAACAGCCGGGGCCACACTAGAAATAAAGGAAAAAATAGATGGTATCCAGGATTCAACTGCCGGAACTGTGACAGAGATCGAACAGATTTCAAAGGTAATAAATGACATCAATGAAATAGTATCCATCATTGCAACTGCAGTAGAAGAGCAGTCTACAACCAGTAGGGAAATTGCCGGAAATGTTTCTGAGGCATCCAATGGTATTAAGGAAATAACTGAGAATGTGGCACATAGTTCAACTGTTTCAAAAAAAATAGCAAAAGATATTTCAGAGGTCAACCATGAAGCAGTCGAAATGTCAAACAGCAGCTCTCAGGTCAATTTAAACGCGGAAGAGCTTTCAAAGCTATCAAAGCAGTTCAAGAATATGTCGGAAAAATTCAGTGTATAAAAAAGTAAATATTTAAAAAACTGCTCTTATCAGATAATGAATTATCGGTGATGGGTCAAAGCTGTAATTTAGCATAAAAATCTAAACCAAATTCAACTTTATTAATCAACAGCCCTATGACAGTATCATGCATTTTTTCTAACTTCGAAAAGCAGATTGTTTTCCATTCTAACCGTTTGATACGGGTTCTAAAATTTAAATTTTTCCGTTCAATTTTTTGTGTATTACTTTTGCCAGCCTCATGTTTATCAGCCTCAAGGCAACGTTCATAAGAACCCCAATCATCAGTATAGTAACATCTGATACCACAAAGGGATCAAGCAATGACTTTAGCTGTTTAAATACAACATCTTTACGTTTGCCAAATACATAAGCGAGTACCATGTTAGTTGTATGATCAACAGCATACCATAACCAGATTAGATTTCTTCTTCACAAATGACCACTGCTCATCTATTTCCGCCTCTTCACAGGCCAATTCTATCCTGACTCCCATATTTTTATCTGGATTTATAGTATAAAAATTGGGATTTACCTGGACAATTCTATCTGCTTTTTTTTAAGGTGCTAATAACTGTATTTTTGGTAATTGTTAAGAACCCTTTGCAGTATCACGAATACCACTAACTACCATTGATGACCATTTCAACAACTTATTCCTTGATGC
>Ga0209344_10003103_pt1 | contig 16937 bp, 11 predicted proteins | sample Cruoilmetagenom6_FD_187293 | JGI IMG/M metagenome (GOLD analysis project Ga0209344, IMG submission 187293) | Oil polluted marine microbial communities from Coal Oil Point, Santa Barbara, California, USA - Santa Barbara Oil Seep Sample 6 (SPAdes)... | ecosystem: Environmental > Aquatic > Marine... | reverse complement strand
ACGGTATCAAATGTCTCAAATAATATTGATGTATCTCTGGAAGCGGGGGATTTTTTTCTGGGTGAAGTAGTTGTGGGTGGTATTTCTTGGGAAAGTTCTGAAGATTACGTGCCGTACAAAGATCCGGATTGGTATGAAAAAGCAAAACAAGCCTATAAAAATACCGTGAAGTTCCGCAAAATAAAGATTTTACAAAAAAGGGTATTGCGAAAAGCAAAACGCAATAATAAGTAGTGGTTAGCAATTGCATTTGGCCGAATTGCGCAGATTACCCAATATAATTGGCTTTTGAAAAGTTCTTTGTATTACAATAATTAGCTTCATAAAAAGTTATATTTTTACCAAAATTATATTTGAATGAGGTATTTATACGGTTTAGCAATTTTGTGTTGCCTAGTATTATGGAGTTCTTGCCGCAACGATTTTGAAACCGTTGCCAGCACTGGAAACTTAGAATTTTCCAAAGACACGGTTTATCTTGATACTATTTTCACCAATATTGGGAGCAGCACCTATAATTTAAAGGTTTATAATCGAAGCGACGAGGATATTAATATTCCTACCCTACGGTTGGCTCAGGGAGAAGCTTCCAACTATCGGTTGAACGTTGATGGAATGCCCGGAAAAGTTTTTGAGAACGTACAGGTTTTGGCTAAGGACAGTATCTTTATTTTTATTGAAACCACATTCGACATCAATAATCTGCCAACGGATCCAAAGAATTTTCTTTATACAGACCAACTTCTTTTTGATAGTGGCGGTAACGAACAAAAAGTAGAATTGGTAACGCTCATAAAGGATGCTGTTTTTCTTTTCCCTGAAAAATATGCTGACGGAACCACTGAAACATTAAACTTAGGACAAGACGAAAACGGAGAGGATATACTTGTAAAAGGATTCTTTCTCGAAGATGATGAACTTACTTTTACAAATGAAAAGCCGTATGTAATATACGGTTATGCTGCCGTTCCAGGAAATAAAACACTTACGGTAGAAGCTGGTGCCCGTGTTCATTTTCACGATGGAAGTGGAATAATCGTAGCACAAAACGCATCGATGAAATCACTAGGTTTACCAAGTTTAGATCGTGAGGAAATGGAAAACGAGGTGATTTTTGAGGGTGATAGGCTGGAACCTGCATTTGCCGATGTTCCGGGACAATGGCTTACTATTTGGCTAACCTCTGGAAGTGTGGACAATGAATTTAATTATACAACAATTAAAAACAGTACCGTTGGAATTTTAATGGAAGACTGCCCGGTTACGTTAAAAAATGTTCAGATTTACAACAGCACCAACGTTGGTTTGCTTTCCAGAACGGGAAGTATTGACGGTGAAAATATGGTAATAAACAATAGTGGCCAATCCTCTTTGGCTATACAATTGGGCGGAAGTTACGAATTTAGACACTGCACTTTTGCCAATTATTGGACCAACGGTTTCCGTTCCTTCCCTGCCGTTTCATTGGACAACAGCTTGGAAACTTCCACCGAAATTCTTGTTTTCGATTTGATAAAAGCAGACTTTAAAAACTGTATTATTTACGGTAACGAACGTCGTGAGCTTTCGCTTTTCCAAGTTACAGGGGGCGCTTTCAATTTCAATTTTGAAAATTGTTTGCTGCGTTTTGAAGACCCTACTGGGGAATTTGATAATGATCCGTTATATGATTTTAACAACAGTGCCTTATATACTGCAACAAAATTTAATTTAGATCCTGTTTTCCAAAATACTGAAATGAACAATTTCAATATTGAAACTGGAACCTCGGGAGCAGAAAATATCGGGAAATCAGGCGTACTTCCATTAACAGATTTAAATGGAACTTCCAGAAGCAATCCGCCTGATGCCGGTGCATATGAGACCACGGTCTTCCCCGAAGATTAATATAAAAAACCCGTCAAATAAGACGGGTTTTTTATATCAATCTTTGAAAACAATCATTTTACTTGTAACCATTTCAATTTAAGTTTAGAGTTTTTGCGTTCCACGGGTTGCATTACCAACGTATCACCGCTGAAATAAAACCTTCGTTCGGCAGTCAATCCAAATTCAGAAGGGTTGGAGTGTGAAAGTTTGAAGTGCGAAACAATACTATCCGCTTCAGAAACTTTATAATTACCCATATAGTAGTAGGATTTGGTGATATGTTTCAAGGCTTCCAAAGAAATGGAATCGTTGAAATTAGGGAATTCAATTCCTGCTTTTTCGTAACCTTTTTCATATAGATGAAGTGCTACATGTTTATTTTTATCATACAACAAATAACCGTCCATTCCGCCTTTGTAATCGCTCCAGGTATTGGTTGTGGTGTCGCGCACCTTCATACTTTCCAGTTTCCAAAGCCCTGTAATTGTAGCCTTGGACGGTTCATCCTTGCCACAGGCAGAAGCTATCGCTGCAATTCCAAGGAAGATGATTCGTTTCAAATTCTTCATTTTGAAAAAAAGTAAATTAGTAATCAATTCTTCCCTCCTTGGCTTCCCACTTTTTAAAAACTTTTCGGCCCTCTTCCCTTTCCAGATTGATGAATTTGATGTTCCGGTTTTCAATATCCTTTTCTATTTCATCATAAATAAAATCATCGTCAAAGCCTATTTCCGCTGCATCCTCTTTAGTACAGGCGTAGTAAACCGCTTTTGGTCGCGCCCAATAAATGGCACCCAAGCACATTGGGCAAGGCTCGCAGGAAGTATAAATAATACAATCCTCGAGTTGGAAAGAGTCTAATTTTTCACATGCTTTCCGGATAGCCACAACCTCAGCATGAGCCGTAGGATCGTTGCTTGAAGTAACCTGGTTAAAACCTTCGGCTATAATTTCTCCATTTTTTACAATCACTGCTCCAAAAGGGCCTCCGGCATTACTATCCAATCCTTTTTCAGAAAGTTCGATGGCACGTTTTATAAATTGTTTGTCTTTTTCTGTAATCATTTTTTTAATTTGAAAATAATAAAAGTTCCTCTCCATCTTCGTAGGTATAGTTTCCCACTTCCGAAAGACCGAGCTTTTTTAATAGTTTTATTGAAGAAATATTTTCCGGAATAGTTATACCAACTATCGTTTTCAGTTTTAATGTTTCTGAAGCAAACTGCATAACGGCTTGCGCAGCTTCAAAAGCATAACCTTTCCTGCCGTGTTCAGGTAAAAAAGCGAAACCTATATCTGGGTGCTCAAGAGTATCACGCTTATATAGTCCAGCGGAGCCAATTGGTGTACCGTTTTCTATCAATGAAACCAAATAAGGACCAAAGCCATGCTCTTCATAACTGCTCAAATAATTCTTCTGCATATAAATTTCGGCGTCTTCAAGAGATTTGATGTTTCTGTCGCCAATGTTTTTAAGCCAGCCTTCGCTGTTCATCAGTTTAAAAATAAAGGGAGCATCTTTTAAAGTGTACTCCCTTAATTTAAGTCGTTCGGTATAAATCATTTTTAGTTTTTAAAAAGCGGCAGCCCAGACATCATTTCGTTTACCTTTTCGGCAATGCTTTCCAGCTTGGCATCGTCTTCACGGTTCACGATAACTTCATCAATCAAATTCACTATTTTTTCCATATCCTTTTCAACCAAACCGCGGGTAGTTACCGCTGCTGTACCAATACGAATCCCGCTTGTAACGAAAGGCGATTTATCATCAAATGGAACCATGTTTTTATTAACCGTAATATCTGCTTTGCCCAAGGCTTCCTCTGCTTCTTTTCCCGAGATATTTTTGTTGCGAAGGTCAATTAGCATCATATGGTTATCGGTTCCGCCGGAAATAATATCATAGCCTTTTTCCACAAAATGCTTCGCCATTACTGCCGCGTTCTTTTTCACTTGGACCATATAATGCAGGAAATCATCCGTCAAAGCTTCGCCAAAGGCAATCGCTTTTGCGGCAATTATATGTTCCAACGGCCCGCCCTGGTTTCCGGGGAAAATAGCGCTGTCCAGCAGACTGCTCATTTTTTTAAGGTTGCCGTTTTTCAGTTTTTGGCCAAAGGGATTGTCAAAATCCTTGCCCATCAAAATCATTCCCCCACGCGGGCCTCGAAGGGTTTTGTGGGTGGTAGTTGTTACTATGTGGCAGTGCGGAAGTGGGTCGCCAATAATTCCTTTTGCAATTAATCCCGCCGGGTGCGCAATATCCGCAAAAAGCAGGGCGCCAACTTTATCGGCAATTTCGCGGAAACGCTTATAATCTATTTCTCTTGAATATGCAGAAGCTCCTGCAATAATCATTTTTGGTTTTTCCTTTAGGGCAATTTCTTCTACTTTATCATAATCAATCCGTCCAGTTTCCTTATCAACACCGTAAAAAACGGGATTGTAAAGCCTTCCCGAAAAGTTTACAGGAGAGCCATGGGTTAAATGCCCGCCGTGGGAAAGATCGAAACCTAAATATTTATCCCCCGGATTTAAACAGGCAGCAAAAACAGCTGTATTTGCTTGCGAACCACTATGGGGCTGCACGTTTGCATATTCTGCCCCAAACAGGGCTTTTGCGCGGTCAATGGCTATTTGCTCTACCTCGTCCACCACTTCGCAACCGCCGTAATAGCGCTTGCCGGGATAGCCTTCGGCATATTTATTCGTTAAAACGGAACCAGCGGCTTCCATTACTTGGTCGCTCACAAAATTCTCTGAGGCAATCAGCTCCAGACCGTTCAATTGGCGTTGTTTTTCGGCTTCTATCAGTTCAAAAATTTGTTCGTCGCGTTGCATAAAAAAGTTCAAAATTTATGGTTTATGGTTTAGAGTCGAAAAAATGGGAATTGCAGCCAGAGAACCACAAACTACAAACCATTTACTCTAAACCTCCACCGAAAGTTAATTAAATCCAAAAATAGTAATTACATTCGGTAACTATCCTGAAATATATATATTTGATGAAGAATTTTACTAACAAAACTCAGGTTGTAACTAAATTGCACTAACGAATTAATTCTATGATTTTGAAACTTTTGAATTTTTTTCCTTAGTTTTATTTGCAACTACAAAAAGAATTTTAAAAAATGCCCATAACAGCAAACGACCCCAAACGAAAAACCTGGCTGGATACTGCGCCAGACACAGATTTTCCAATACAAAACATTCCCTTCGGCGTTTTTTTAACGCGCGACGATATTATCACCATAGGAACCCGTATAGGCGATTATGCCATAGACCTTGGCGCCCTGCACCAGCTTGGATATTTTAAAGGAATTGACCTTACCGATGATATCTTTCTGCAAGACACCTTAAATGATTTTATTAGCGATGGAAGAAAAACGTGGCGCTTGGTTCGAAATAGAATCGCTGATATTTTTGATGCGGAAAATCCTAAACTTCGCGATAACAAAGATCATAGACAGCACATCCTTTTCACGATGGATGAAGTAGAAATGCAACTACCCGTGCAAGTGGGTGACTATACTGATTTTTATTCCAGCAAGGAACACGCCACGAATGTAGGAACTATGTTCCGCGGAAAAGAGAACGCGTTGATGCCAAACTGGCTTCACATACCCGTGGGTTACCACGGAAGAAGCTCTTCCATAATACCAAGCGGCATCAACGCCCGCAGACCTTGGGGACAAACTATGCCAGAAGGTGCAACGGAGCCTGTGTTTGGCCCTTCCAAATTGGTAGACTTTGAATTGGAAATGGCATTCATAACTACCGATGCAAATGCATTGGGAGAGCCAATTCCTGTTGATGAGGCAGAAGAATATATCTTCGGATTAGTACTTTTCAACGATTGGAGTGCACGAGATATTCAAAAGTGGGAATATGTGCCGCTCGGACCATTCCTAGCGAAGAATTTTGCTTCGTCCATTTCGCCTTGGATTGTAACCTTGGACGCACTGCAACCTTTCAAAGTTGAAGGCCCGAAACCCGAAATGGAGCAACTACCCTATCTTCAGTATAAAGGAAAGAAAAGCTACGACATAAACCTTGAAGTATATATTGCTCCTGAAAAAGGAACTGAAACAAAAGTTTCTACTTCAAACTTTAAATATATGTACTGGAATATGAGCCAGCAGTTGGCACATCACACCATTAATGGCTGTAACGTGAACAGTGGCGATATGATGGGAAGCGGAACAATTTCAGGTCCAACGCCAGATAGTTATGGCTCTATGCTAGAACTTACTTGGCGCGGGGAAAAGCCTATTAAACTTTCCGATGGGTCAGAACGTAAATTTATAAACGATAATGATACCGTTATCTTAAAAGGTTTCTGTAAAAATGAAAAAGTGCGGATTGGTTTTGGGGAATGTAGAACAAAGCTTTTACCTGCCATCAAACAATAATATTTGGCACTACTATTGTAATTTAGCCTTCATAACCAAATCAATTTCGGTATGAAGGCTTTTTACATTATTCTATTTACGGCTCTTTTCAGCGCTTCTTGCAATAGCGTGAAGCGTACCCAAAAATTCGTTGCTCAAGGAAATTATAATCAAGCCATTGAACTTGCCGTAAAAAAACTTCAAAAAGATAAAGACGCGAAAGAATACGATGCCCACATTCGTCTTTTGGAAGAAGCCTATTTAAAGGCAAAGGAAGATGACACTCGACATATTAATTTTCTGAAAAAGGAAAATAGTCCTGCTGGCGCCAAAGAAATTTACTATACTTATCTCGATCTGCAGGCCCGCCAAGATTTAATTCGTCCCCTCCTTCCACTCTACAGTAATGAGATGGGCAGAAAGGCAAACTTTGTATTTTCAGATTATACCAATGATTTACTAGGTGCCAAAGATGCATATATAAAGTCTTTATATCAAGAAGCTATTGCTTACATGCAGCGCAACACAAAAAAAGATTACCGAAGTGCTTTTAATGTTTTATGCGAACTGGAGGAAGTGCAACCCAATTACCGAGACGTGCACCAACTTAAGGAAGATGCACATTTCCGGGGAACCGATTTCGTATTCGTTACTTTAAACAATCATACGGGCCAGTTTATTCCTTTTCGGTTGGAGCGGGATTTGCTTGATTTCAACACCTATGGATTGGATGATTTTTGGACTGAATATCACGGCCAACGAGAAAACGGAATTAATTATGATTTGGGAATTGATTTAAATTTTCAAACCATTCAAATTTCACCTGAACGAATATCAGATAGACAATACACCCGAAAACAGCGCATTAAAGATGGGTATGAATATGGCCGTGACCGCAAAGGAAATATTGTACGCGACAGTTTGGGCAACCCAATTAAAATTGAGCGATTTATAGATGTTTCTGCACAAGTTACTGTCACTAACCAACAAAAAAGTGTGTTCGTAGGCGGCACTGTGGTTTACAAAGATTTAAACAAACGGCGTCAATTAAACAGTTTTCCAATTTCCTCGGAATTTGTTTTTGAAAATGCATTTGCTAAATATCGAGGCGATGAACGCGCCCTGACTACTGAAGACCGAAGGCTCTTAAATAATTATTTTATTCCTTTTCCGAACAACGAGCAAATGGTGTTTGATGCCGGATCAGATATAAAAGAACGTTTTAAGGAGATTTTAAGGAATAATTCCTTTTAGTTTTAAACAAATCGCTCCAAGTGCGAAGCCTCAATAGAATGATGCGAATCATGGTGTACCACTGCCCCATTTTTAATAACAATAATTTGCGGACTTTCATGCTGCACTTTAAAACGAGCCGCTATTTCGTTTGATATATCACGGTTTTGCAATAAATCCAAGAAATAAAGTTTTAGCTGATTGTCAGTAAGATTGTAGTTTTTCTCAAACAATTTTAAAACCCCTCGGCTAATTCCGCAACGGGTGGAGTGTTTAAAAATAGCAATAGGTTTGGTTTTGGATTCCTCTACGAGTTCATCCAATTGTACCATAGTGCCCAAAACGTGCCACGGCACTTCTACTATTTCTTCTTTCGCAATGTCTCTCGGTGTTTTAAATATATCTAATAATCCCATGGTTTTCTTTTTTGCAAATCTACAAGTTATAATAGCTGAATTTTCTAAAAGAAATTATAAAAAAGCTGCTAATGAATATCAGAAGCAGCTTTTTCGAGTTTAGGAAATCGTTTACGTATCTAATTACAGTTTTCTGTATAAATTGTAGTTGGATCCTTGATCCAACGGTCTGGATCCTTTGCATTGGCTGCTGCAACATCATCTACACAGATTGATGTTAAATTTGGACAATCAAACATCTGCACATCCGAGATTTGCGCTATGTTTCCATTTTTTATATTAAGCTTTGTCAACAAAGCATTTTCATTCCCAAACACTTGCTCTAATAAAGCGTTTGATGAAAGATCAAGTGCTGTCAATTTTGTATTTCTACAAATAAGGTACTTGAGCCGCTCATAGTTTTGTGCATTGAAAGTTGCTATTTGCGTATTGCATATATTGAGGCTTTCTATTTTGTTTTCCCCAGCACCAGTGGCAACCTGAATTGTTTGCAGGTTTAAACAACCAAAACAATCAAAGAATGTGAGTTTTGTATTCTTTGTTAAATCCACAGTGGAAAGTGCCGTAAAATTAGCGACCAGTTTTTTAAGGTTCACGTTTTTGGTAACATCCAAATTGTCAAGGTTTGTGTTGTTGTCACAATGAAGCTCGTCCAAATTTATGAAGAACTCTATTCCTTTTAGATTGTTGATGTTTTCATTGGAAACCCACAAATTTGTGACCGCCTCCGCTTCGCTCACCTGAATTTCACCATCTCCATTGGTGTCGATTACCGTGTTATTATTAAGAAGTGCGTTCTTAAAATTCGCATCGGGTATGCTCACAATGGCGTTTGGGTCTCCTTGCCCTTCACCTTCGTTTTCATTGTTGTCATCTTTACTGCATCCAAAAAATGCAATTGCTGTTGCTACTAATAGCATTTTGATTTTTAGTGTTTTCATAATATTAAGATTAAAATTGAATTGATTGGTACAAACCTAAAACTCTCCTAAACCAGAGGCTTTCTCCATTTAGACAATAACAGACGCATTTTTGCCATTGATTGAATTCGTGGTAAAAAAAACTGCCGTGAAATAAATCACAAGCAGCCTTTCCGCTATAAGAGCATAGCGTTAGCACAAATAATTGGTTACCTCATCTCCAACTTTTTGATGCGTTCTTCTAGGTTTTTCAATTCTGAAATTTCTTTCTGTTGTTCTTTTATGGCTTCAATCAGTAAAGGGATAATACCTGCATAGTGTACAAAATACTCGCCGTGTTCATTTATTTCTACCGCTTCGGGGAATACGCGGTAAAGCTCTTGTGCCAAAACCCCCGAGGTGGTCTTTTGGACGTTTTGTTTGCCATCGGTATTTTTGTATTTATAGGTATAGCCGTTCAGTTGCTTTAGTTTTTCCATTGGGGCGTTAATGTTTTTAATCTGTTCCTTTCGGTTTTGGTCAGACACCTGAAAATACTGTCCGCCCGAACCAATGTATGCCACTTCGGCCCCGTTGTTGTACGGATCTGAATCGTTGTCGCTCCATTGATCCTCGTCTATAATACGTAAGTACCGTCCTTGGTCTCCCGGGCACCAAAGCATTACAAAATCCTCGTTGCCGTGTATTCCGGCAGTTTCATAACCGCCCTCTTGTGAGGCCAGGGTCCAGGCATCTACCTGGGGGCCGAGGGAGAGGTTGTTGTCATAATAATGGTTGTACTGATGGTTTACTTTTAAAATGGCGGCATCATTGGCATTGTTGGATAAGGCAATGTTGCCTTCTACTTCCAGTTTTTCCACGGGCTCTGGAATGCCAATGCCGATGTTGCCACTTGAAATTGTATTTTGAATACCATCCAGGCCATTCCCGAAGACCAAATTGCCAATGTTCAGTTTATGGTTCCAGGGCCCCGAGTTTCCACCTGGGATAAACACTTCATTTCCTATTAGGATAGTATTGGTTACCACGCCACTTGTAAGATTTGCATTAGAACCCGAACCATAACCAATAGCGATATTGCCATCACCTTGCTGTAAAGCGATAAGGGCATTTGTTCCCAATGCAACATTTTTATCCCCAGTAATGTTAAATAAGCTACTCTTTCCTACTGCAACATTATCGCTTCCTGTAGGATTGTCTATTAAGGCACCACGTCCAATGGCAACATTATCGCTTCCTGTTGTATTAGCTTCCAATGTTTGCATACCAACAGCTACATTGCTATGACCGGTAGTGTTGTTCGTTAAGGCTGATGAACCAATGGCCAAATTGTACTCTCCGGTCGAATTGTTCCACCCTGCAAGCCTGCCAATGAAAACATTATGGTTTCCGCCACCGTATCCGGCACTTAACTCGGCCCCGATCGAAATATTGGCATTTGAGTTTTGAAAGACAATGTTATTGGGGTTTACGGTAAAGGAAACAACGCCATTGGAACCAACCCGTAACGGCTCTGAAATTAGGGTCCCTAGAAAACTTGTGGCATCTGCATTACTATTGCCGTTCATTTGCCAAAAATCATTCACATTGCTCCCCCAAGATAGATTTCCAGTGCCATCCGAGACCATAATATCACCGTCTGCTCCTCGGGTATCAGGTAGGGAATACGTATTGGCCGTGGTGGTGCCTATGGCTACTTTTCCTAAAAAATATCCGGCAAATCCACTCGGTTTCAGTACACTGGAATAGATGCCATAGTGATTGCCACCTGCACTGGGGTCAATATATTGATAGGAAGCAAACTTACTGCCCGTTCCAGTGCCATATAATTCACTGGAAACACCGTAATGTAAGCCCGTACCGGCACCGCCCAATATGTTTTCCGTGCCTATATGGCGGTTGTTTCCATCGTTGTTTATCGTGTTTCGCGTGCCTCTTTGTATTCCGTCTCCGTTGCCCGAAAGGAAGTTTTCCGTTCCAATTAGCTGTCCATTGCCGGTATTGGTAAGGATGTTGCGCGTGCCAACCTGATCGCCCGATCCGGTGCCCTCCAGGATAACGTCACTGCCAAAATGGTTTCCTGCTCCCGTGCCGCTTAGAATGGTTTTCGTGCCGGTGTGGATGGCATTGCTCGAGTTGTCTATTTGGTTAAAAACACCTGTTTGTTCGCCTGTTCCCGCGCCTCCCAAATGGTTTTCGATACCAAAATGGTTCCCTGTTCCCGAACCGCTCAATTTATTATTGATGCCTATATGGGTACCATCTCCTGTGTTGATGATTGAACTCTCCACTCCAACCTGTTCGCCGGTTCCCGCTCCAAAAATATTATTGCTTACCCCCAGGTGCTTTCCGCTGCCATTACCACCTATTTGGTTCCATATTCCCAAAAGATATCCTTGGCCTTGCCCATAAACATCGTTATAAACTCCAGCTGTTGATGAAGCTGGGTCGGTTGCGGTATTTTCCAAGTAGGTATTAAGCCCCAACATAACACCATTTTTGGGCGTGGTATTGGTCAGGAGAGCCGCTGCTTGCTTATCCGATCTAACCGTCAGCCTTGAAAAGACATTGTCGTGCCCCCCAATGGTTACATCTTTTCCATAGCCTCCCGTTGGGCTAAGATGAGTTCCGTGGTCCGTCCATTTATCGTTTGTGGGGCCAGTGGATAAAATGGTCCAGGAACTTGCTGCCTGGTCCCAAAAATAAAACCCTTTGGCAGGTGTTCCGGCTCCCGTAACGTACACCATCATCCCATCCTGTGCAGCTGTGGGAGCTGTGGTTGGAAATTCATCAATCTTTGGAATCAGGATGCCATCATTGTTAGCAGGTGTAGCTTGATTGGTAGCTTTAATGTCTAGAGTTGCGTTTGGAGTTACCGTCCCAATCCCTACTTGCGCCTGAGTAATTCCGAAGAAAAAGCAGGCAACGATAACGTAATGTACAATTTTCATAATATGCCCTTTATAGTTGTTTCTTCAAAACTAAAGTGATTGAATATCAATACCTTTCTCAAATTGGACAAAAACAGTCGCATTTTCGCCAATTCAATTTCTACGGTCTTTTTTTAGTAAATTTGAATATAAAACCAATCAAATGCATTTTTCTTTTTTAATGACATTCTGGACAAGTCTTATATATATACTTCCTCATTCCGGAATAGCACAGAAACTGATTCCTGATAGTTTGGCAAATTCCAATCCCTCCCAAAAAATTATTTTTTTAAATGAACAAGCCCAGAAACAGCAAACCGGAGAAAGCGCAGAGCTTTACTACAATAAAGCAATAGAGCTGGCCTCTAGTAATAATTACGATTCACTAAAACTAGTAACACAGTACAAGCGTACAAATTTTTATTATCAACAAGGTTTATATAAAAAAGTCCTTGAAGAGGTAAACACGTTGGACAGTCTTGCAAGATTCTATAACAACCTATTTTATCAATTCAGGAGCCATACAATTCGTGCAAACAGTTTTAAAATGACCGCCGAAGAAAACAAAGCGTTGAGTGAATATGAAAAGGCTGTTGAAATAACCAAAACAATTGGAGATTCGTTGTATATAGCCGATGCATATAACAATGTTGGGGATGCTTATATGTATTTGGAAGAGTTTGAAAAGTCTAAAAAATACTTTCTCTTGGCCCTGAATATCTACGAACAATTAAAGGTTCCAGAAACTGAAAAGTACGTTACTTACAAAAATCTATCTAGAGTTTCAGATAATTTAGAAGAAACGGAATTTTATCTGGACAAAGCGTTTCAAATAGTAAAAAACGAAAAAAATCCCAAAAAATTAGCATTGTTTTATTTAACCAAAGGAGATGCTTTAATGACCAAGGAATATTACGCCGAAAGCATTACAGCTTTTCAGGAGTCGTATCGTCTTGCGGACAGTATAGATTATGCGTTTGTTAAAACAATTGCAGCAGGTGGCTGGGGAATTGCAAATACCGAACTCGGAAATTACGACGAAGCTATTCTGAAGCTTCGCGAAGCGCTTACATACGAACAGCCTAGCCCAAAGAACAAGTTAAATTTTATGCAAAATTTGGCAAAGGCTTACGAAGGGAAATTAGATTTTAAAAGTGCCTATGCCATACTAAAAGAAGGAAATGCGCTAAATGATTCCATCAACGTTTCCGAAGCCAATGCGAAATATGCAGAGTTTGATGCTAAATTCAAAACAGAACTTAAAGACAAGGAAATAACAAAGCAACAGCTCGAAATTACACGACAAAAAAATGTACGTAACAAATTGATTTTTTACAGCGTAGTTATCCTTTTGATAGCGCTTGGATTATTTCAATGGCGCTCCAACAAACAAAAAAGAAAAAAGATAGCCGTTGAGGCAGCACTTCAAAAAGAACAGGAAATAAACGATTTAAGAACAAAATTCCTCGGAAACATTGCCCACGAAATCCGCACCCCGCTTACCTTAGTTACGGGTAATTTAAATCTGGCATTGGAAAACTTGGAAAACCCCAAAAAAGCTAAAAAAAATATCGATACCGCGCTTGAAAACAGCAAACGGATTACCGCAGATGCTAATGAAATATTGGAACTATTAAGGTTTGAAAACAGCTCGGCACAAGTAAAAAAGGAAACCATTTTGCTGGATGAAACTTTAAAGCGAATCATTTTTTCGTTTAGTTCTTTAGTTGAAATGAAACAGATAGCCCTCAACTATAAATCTGAAATACCCAAAACCTTATTTGCGGAAATTGACATCGAAAAAACCGAAAAAATAATCAACAACCTGCTTTCCAACGCAATTAAGTATTCTCCTTCAAACACGGAGATAATCATTAAATCGAAAATTGAAAATGGAAAACTGATTATTTCAGTAACCGATTTTGGCGATGGAATCCATTATGACGAAACCGAAAAAATATTTGAACGTTTCTATCAATCCGTGCGCAATACCACGGTGGGCGGCATTGGCATCGGGCTTTCCCTTTCGCGGGAATTGGCCGAAGCAATGGGCGGTTCGCTAACAGTAAACAGCGAATGGAAAAAAGGAAGTACCTTCACTTTTACAGTTTCAATTTCAGAAGCTGAGGCACTAACGGTAGCTTCACGAAAAGTTATAAACCCCGAAACGATTTCATCTTTCGAAGCAACAGAAAAAACAAAATCTTCACAACATTCCAAAATATTGATTGTGGAAGACAATCCAGAGATGGTCAATTATCTTGAAGAAATCCTTTCGCCAATGCATCAATGTGAGGTTGCTTTTGATGGCGAAGAAGCGCTTCAGAAAATAAATTCCACAAATTTCGACCTTATCACTTCAGATATTATGATGCCAAAGATGGACGGTTTTCAATTACGGGAAGCATTGAACCAATCTGAAGCTTTTAAGAATATTCCGTTTATTCTGCTCTCGGCAAAAACGCTTGAAGAAGATAAAATCAAAGGTTTTAAGCTTGGTATTGATGATTATATAGTAAAACCTTTCAACAAAAATGAGCTGATTGCTAGAATAAACAATCTGTTGGCTAACAAAAGCGCGCGCCAAACCTACCAAATTAAAAACCCTGATTTACTATCTACTTCGGAAAGTTCAGACCAAAAACTATTGAAAAAAGTTGAGGAATTCATTTTAGAAAATATAGACAATGAAAAATTCAAAATTCAAGAACTCGCCGAATCTGTTGGTTACAGCCAAAGACAATTCACTCGCATCTTGAAACAATATACAGGAATGACTCCAGTAAAATTCATTTTGGAAATTCGGCTGCAAAAAGCATATCAACATTTACAGCACAAAACATTTTTTACCCTTTCAGAGGTTCGCTATCACGTTGGCATTTCTTCCTCTGCATATTTCAACAAAAAGTTTAAAGAGCGCTTCGGAATAAATCCTTCAGACTTGCTGTTTTAATACTTTCTGAAAACACTCAAGAAGCGTCAGAATGTCTGTTAAACTAGTTGTTTTTACGGACATTATGTCTTAATTTTAGTGTGGCTTTGTATTTGAAAACACTAAACCACAAACAATAAATAACAAACTTTTTTATATATGAACTTTAACAACTTTACAATAAAAAGCCAGGAGGCCATACAGCAAGCGCAACAGATTGCGCAGGGTTTTGGCAACCAACAGATTGAAAACGAACACATCCTCAAAGCAATTTTTGAGGTAGATGAAAACGTCTTGCCTTTCATCTTAAAGAAGCTTAACGTAAACCTTGTTACCCTAAAACAAATCTTGGACAAGCAATTGGAAAGCTTTCCAAAGGTTTCCGGCGGTGATATTATGCTTTCCCGCGAAGCGAACAAAACGGTAATCGAAGCCAGCAATATTGCAAAAAAGATGGGCGATGAATATGTTTCCATAGAACATTTATTGTTGGCTATTCTAAATTCAAAAAGCGGTATTGCACAAAGCTTAAAAGATCAGGGAGTTACCGAAAAAGGAATGAAAGCCGCGATTGATGAATTACGCGGAGGTGAAAAAGTAACCTCACAAAGTGCCGAGGAAACTTACAACTCTTTGAATAAGTACGCCAAAAACCTTAACCAACTTGCCCGCGACGGTAAGTTGGACCCTGTAATTGGCCGTGATGAGGAGATACGAAGAATTCTTCAAATCCTTTCCCGAAGAACCAAAAACAACCCCATGCTTGTTGGGGAACCCGGTACTGGTAAAACCGCAATCGCAGAAGGGCTTGCCCACCGAATTGTGGACGGAGATGTTCCTGAAAACCTCAAGTCGAAGGAAATCTATTCTCTGGATATGGGTGCGCTTATTGCCGGGGCAAAATACAAAGGGGAATTTGAAGAGCGTTTAAAAGCCGTAATCAAAGAAGTAACTTCCAGTGAGGGAGATATCGTGCTTTTCATTGACGAAATCCACACCCTAGTGGGTGCTGGTGGCGGTCAAGGCGCAATGGACGCAGCAAACATTTTGAAACCCGCTCTTGCGCGTGGTGAGCTGCGAGCCATTGGAGCTACTACTTTGGATGAATACCAAAAATATTTCGAAAAGGACAAAGCACTGGAACGTCGTTTCCAAAAGGTGATGGTTGATGAACCCGATACCGAGAGCGCTATTTCAATTCTTCGTGGAATTAAGGAAAAATATGAAACCCACCACAAAGTGCGCATTAAGGACGAAGCAATTATTGCGGCTGTAGAACTTTCAGAACGATACATCACAAACCGTTTTCTTCCCGATAAGGCCATTGACCTTATGGACGAAGCAGCCAGTAAACTTAGGATGGAAATTAATTCCAAACCAGAGGAACTAGACGTTTTGGACAGAAAGATTATGCAGCTTGAAATTGAAATTGAAGCCATAAAGCGTGAAAAAGATGAAACCAAACTGAAATCGCTTCACTCAGAATTGGCAAATTTAAAAGAAGAACGCAACGAACTCAACGCAAAATGGCAAAGTGAAAAAGAGGTGGTGGACAATGTACAAAACCTTAAAACCCAAATTGAGGAATACAAACTGGAAGCTGAACGTGCTGAACGTGAGGGCGATTTTGGAAAGGTAGCCGAATTGCGTTACGGTAAAATCAAGGAAGCACAGGAAGAGCTTAACAAACTTGAAACCCAGCTTGCCGAAAATCAAGATGGTTCTTCTATGATTAAAGAAGAAGTAACCCGTGAGGATATTGCCGAAGTAGTTGCAAAATGGACCGGTATCCCGGTAACCAAAATGTTGCAGAGCGACCGAGAAAAACTTTTAACGTTGGAAGACCACTTGCACAAACGCGTAGTGGGCCAAGACGAAGCCATTCAGGCCGTAAGTGATGCCATACGCCGTAGCAGAGCAGGATTGCAGGATGAAAAGAAACCAATAGGTAGTTTCCTTTTCCTAGGAACCACGGGTGTAGGTAAAACTGAGCTTGCAAAAGCCCTAGCGGAATATCTGTTTGACGATGAAAACGCAATGACCCGTATCGATATGAGTGAATACCAAGAGCGGCACAGTGTGAGCCGCTTGGTGGGTGCCCCTCCCGGATATGTGGGTTATGATGAAGGCGGGCAGCTAACAGAAGCCGTACGCCGCAAACCGTATAGCGTGGTATTGCTGGACGAGATTGAAAAAGCCCATCCGGATACTTTCAATATTCTATTGCAGGTTTTGGATGAAGGGCG
>Ga0209344_10003102_pt1 | contig 16939 bp, 15 predicted proteins | sample Cruoilmetagenom6_FD_187293 | JGI IMG/M metagenome (GOLD analysis project Ga0209344, IMG submission 187293) | Oil polluted marine microbial communities from Coal Oil Point, Santa Barbara, California, USA - Santa Barbara Oil Seep Sample 6 (SPAdes)... | ecosystem: Environmental > Aquatic > Marine... | reverse complement strand
CTGCATTTATGGTATCGGTAGCGTTGAGACCTATAGTTCCATGACCCGCACGATAAAAACAGGCGAAGAAATTGACCAGCGCAACCTCATGCGCGCGCTTGTTGAGCTGCATTATAACCGCAACGATATGGCGTTTGAGCGTGGCTCTTTTAGAGTACGCGGAGATGTAGTGGAAATTTTCCCAGCGCACTATGAAGACCGCGCGTGGCGCATATCTCTCTTTGGTGATGAAATTGAAACCATTCATGAATTTGATCCACTAACAGGCGAAAAAACCAAAGAATTAGAGTGGATTAAGCTTTATGCAAACAGCCACTATGTCACGCCCAAACCAACGCTTGAGCAAGCAATAGTTAAGATCAAAGCTGAACTTGCTGAGCGCCTGCCCTATTTTGAGAAGCAAGGTAAGCTGCTTGAGATGCAGCGGCTTGGCGAACGCACTACGCTAGACCTTGAGATGATGGAAGCAACGGGATCTTGCGCAGGCATTGAGAACTACTCGCGCTATCTATCCGGTCGCAACGAGGGTGAACCACCTCCAACGCTGTTTGAGTATCTGGCTGATGACTGTCTGATATTTGTCGATGAGAGCCACGTCTCCATCGGGCAAATCAACGGTATGTCACGCGGCGATCATGCCCGCAAAACCACCCTGACAGATTTTGGCTTCCGCCTACCAAGCGCCAAGGATAACCGCCCGCTGCGCTTTGAAGAGTGGGACCTAATGCGAACCCAGAGCGTGTTTGTATCCGCAACCCCAGGTGACTGGGAGCTGGAGCAGACCGAGGGCGTGTTCGCCGAACAGGTTATTCGCCCCACAGGACTTATTGATCCTGAGATTGAAGTAAGGCCTGTTGATAGCCAAGTAGACGACCTGATGCATCAGTGCCGTGAGGTCACAGCAAAAGGATTGCGCGTGCTGGTGACGACACTAACCAAACGCATGGCGGAAGACCTCACTGAATACCTGCATGAACACGGCCTGCGGGTGCGCTATATGCATAGTGATATCGACACCTTAGAGCGCATGGAGATCATCCGCGACTTGCGGCTCGGTGCTTTTGACGTGTTGGTAGGCATTAACCTACTGCGTGAGGGCTTGGACATTCCTGAATGTGGCCTCGTGGCCATTTTAGACGCGGATAAAGAAGGCTTCTTGCGCTCTGAGCGTAGCTTGGTGCAAACCATTGGCCGCGCCGCCCGCAATGTGGATGGCAGGGTCATCCTGTACGGTGACAATATGACAGGCTCCATGGGTGCCGCGATAAGCGAGACCAACCGTCGCCGTGAAAAACAAGTGGCTTACAACGAAGAACACGGCATCACGCCCGAAAGTGTTAAAAAACAAATCGGCGATGTCATGGGCCATGTCACAACGGGTGATCATGTCACCATCGACCTTGGCGATAAAGAGATCACCCACCGTATTGGTCATAACTTGCAAAGCCATTTGTCCGAGCTTGATAAACGCATGAAAGAAGCCGCTGGTAACCTTGAGTTTGAAGAGGCCGCCCGCCTGCGCGATGAGATAAAGCGCCTTGAGGCTGCCGAGCTTGGCATACAAGACGCCACCACACGCTCTACGGGGCGCCCTACTGGCAAAGGCCGTTCGCAAGGTGGCCGCGGCGGCACCCGCACCATGAAGGGCAAGAGCAGAAGGAACAGGTTTTAGTTAAAAAGCAGCGGTATTAAGGCTGCCTATATTGGCCTTCTTTGGTACGTTCGCGATTGCGAGATTGGTAAGCATTTGCCTTAGATTTTTGCAGCTGTTTTATCATTTCTTGCTTCTGCTTAAGTATTTTTTGCTGATAGCCATACAGAACCTTAGCGCGTAACTTCAACAAACATTTATCTGATAGCTCTTTCTCTAGTTCAACACAGGCATGATATTGCTCCTGCTCTTCTTTAGTGAGGACAATACGCTGTACATCCTGCTTCTTATTATTATCGTCGTCGTCTGCAGGAACAGCCATAGCCGTCGGCGTTACAGAAAAGACCATAACAAACAGGGCGCTAGAGGCAATTAGCACACGGGTGAAAACATTGTTATTAAATTTTTCGGTCATATTATCTTCCAAAAGTTAGAGCAAGTACGGCTTATATCTGCGCTCTATATAACATTTTTTGCTAAAACTTTCATCTCAAAACAACAAGCTAATTCAATACATAAAAGCCGCAAACATTCAAGTTCACGGCTTTCTATAATTATTTAGAATGTTTATTTAAGTTTTTTATGCTGTCGAACCTCAGCCATATCCGAACGCATAGAGCGACTATATTCAGCACGCTGACGCTGCTGCTCCATCAATCGAGCTGTTCGCAGCTTTCTATCTTGAACTTCCGTCGCGAGTAATATTTCACTTCTAAGCTTGAGGAGGCAATTGTTTTTAGCTTTTTCCTCAAGCGTTAAACACGCCTCGTATGTGGTTTTCTGTTTTTCAGTCAACTTAATACGTCGTGTATTCTCATCCCCCGCATTCGCATTAAAACTCATAATACCAATACTTATAGAAGTACTCAAAACCATCGCAGATATTTTAATAAAATTTGGATGGGTCATCTCATATTTTCCTCTTAAAAATTTAAGCAAAGAGCAAGCTATCTTTGCATTGCTATCCTAGTATTAACATAAAAACCGCTAAAGGAACAATATTCCCTCTAGCGGTCTTTATATTCCTAGAGGTCGTGCCTCAGGTCATCAGAACTTAGTTGCCTAAGTCTTAGCTATCAGAGTCTTTTTCCATTTCTTCTTTATGGACCTTCATCTCTTTTTTATGCTCTTTCATCTCTTTTTTAGCACCCTTCATCTCTTTGTGATGCTCTTTCATTTCTTTTTTGTGCTTTTTCATCTTTTTTTCGTGCATTTCTTTACGCTCTTTCAAAAGAGGTGCTTTACACGCGGCTTTAGCTTCGCCTTCCATCTCGTAGCACTTGGCAAATTTCGCCTTCATCTCAGCTGACATTTCCATGCCGCGCTCTTTTTTCATTTTCTTCTTCATCTTCATTTTTTTCGCCTTTTTCTCGTCGTCCATGTCTTGGATATAAGGCGCTACGTCAAATGAAGTGTCAGCGTGAGCGGTTGTTGCAACCGCAAATGAAGTTGGTGCAGCAATAGCCGTTATCAATAGTAAATCTTTAAAAGTCATCTCTCTTCTCCCTGTTAAAATTACCCTTAGTTACTTCCCATATAGTCTCGTTCTTAGAAAATCCAATCAAATTATGGCGGGTTTAAGGCAGATACACTTTAGTTAGGTGCCTTTAGGTGCCAACCACGCTACTTCGGCGTTCCATTAGTAGAGTATCTAGCCAAACACCGTCAGTTTGAGCAATTTTTTCTCTTACGCCCACCGCGCGGTACCCCGCCTTCTCATGCACTTTGATAGACGCTTTGTTATTAGTGCCGATGGCGGCTTGCAAAGTCCAAAAACCAAGCGCCTCAGAGACCTCGTTGATCTTTTCTAACAACGCTAAGCCAGTGCCCTTGCCGCGCTGGTCCTCCGCCACGTAGACGCTAACCTCAACAACACCGCGGTAGCAGGCGCGGGTGGACGTCGCCCACAAACAGGCCCAGCCTGTGACAGTACCATCACTATCCTTTGATACATAGAAGGTTCCTTGAAGTGCCTTTGCCTCAAACTCAGCTTGCGGCACAGGGCTGGTCGCGAAGGTCGCAACCTTGGTTCTGATACCTTGCCAGTAGATATCTTCTACGGCTGGCCAATCAGCGGGGGTATAAGATATTAAGTTCATTTAAGTAATTTAAGCGCCAGTGGCATAAAGCGCAATACGATATGTGACAAAAGCAGCCGCGTAGGCCAGCGCAAACAAATAAATAGCCATAAACCACGCCCACTTGCGTGAGTTGGTTTCACGTTTTGCCACTGCGAACGTCGGCAAGCACATCGGCGCATAAACATACCAAGCAAGAAACGAAAGCGCTGTTGGCAGGCTCCACGCACCGTTTAGCATACCTTGTAGGCCAGCACTGACTGCCTCTTCACTACCTTGCAGTGAATACACAGTACCAAGAGCAGCCACCGCCACTTCGCGGGCAGCAAGGCCCGGCACCATCGCGATAGAAATTTCCCAATTAAAGCCAATAGGCTCAAAAATAACCGCCAGTCCCCGCCCGATTAGCCCTGCAATACTATAATAAATATCAGGCTGGGTAGCACCTTGCGGCGCACCAGGGAAGATCGATAAAACCCAAAGGATCATCATGGCGAGTAAAATAATTTTACCCGCACGCTTTATGAAAATTCCGACACGCTCATAAAGCCCGAGCAACAGGTGCTTAAGGTTCGGCAGCTGGTATTTTGGAAGTTCCATAATCAAAGGCATATTAGCGCCCTTGGTTAGGGTGCGCTTTAACACAAATGCAATAATAAGCGCGCTCACGATGCCTATAAGGTAGAGTATAAACAGCACCAAACCTTGCTGACCAACGCCGCCAGCAAGCGTCTCATCGGGGATAAAAGCGCCAATAATCAGGGTATAAACAGGTAGGCGCGCTGAACAGGTCATAAGCGGCGCAATCAGAATTGTGGTGAGGCGGTCCCGCGGATTTGAGATAGTGCGAGCTGCCATAATCCCAGGAATAGCACAGGCAAATGATGACAACAACGGAATGAAGGCGCGACCGTTAAGCCCAACCTTAGACATCAAACGGTCCATTAAAAAAGCTGCGCGCGCCATATAGCCGCTAGCTTCTAAAATAAGGATGAAGGCGAAAAGAATAATAATTTGCGGCAGGAACACCAACACACTGCCTACGCCGGCGATAATACCGTCGCTAAGCAAGCTGTTGAGCCATGGTATTGTTACACCACTGGCGACTAACCCTTGTAGATACGCTGCGCCCTCTTCAATCAGGTCCATTGGGGTTTCCGCCCACGCATACACCGCTTGGAACATCACAAATAGTGTCGCGAATAAAATGATTGGCCCAATAATTTTATGCAACAAGATGCGGTCTAAAATACGCGTTGCTCGGTGTTCAAAACCTTCGGCTATGGTCACCTCATTAGCAATCTTAATTGCGCGCCGTTGCAGGCTCGTGCGATCTTGTTCGTCTTCTTTTTGTGGCACGTTTGCAACCAACGTACTGCGAGCACCTCTAACAAAATCATTAAAAGCAACCATGCCAGCACCGCGCACCGCAACCGTCTCAACAACAGGAATGCCAAGTTTTTCACCAAGCATCGCCACATCAATATCGATGCCTTCACGGCGGGCAAGGTCCATCATATTTAATGCAACAACCATTGGAAGGCCTAAGCTTTTCAGCTCCAGCGCAAACCGTATATGTTGGGCTAGGTTTGTGGCATCCACCACACAGACGATAGCATCTGGGCGCTCTTCTCCCTCCATGCGGCCTTCAAGCACCCTGCAGGTCACTTCTTCATCGGGGCTGCGAGACTTAAGGCTGTATGTTCCAGGTAGATCAATAAGTTGGATATTATCGGCGTTTTTAAGCGAACCCGTACGGCGGTCAACTGTTGCACCTGGGTAGTTCGCGACTTTTTGGCGAAGGCCCGTTAGCGCATTAAACAGTGCAGACTTCCCACAGTTAGGGTTGCCCACAAGGCCAATCAGCAAGGGTGGCAAAGGCGCGGTCACGCCGCTTTCTCGGTTTTGATAGACACAAGTATCTGACGCGCTTCTTTGCGGCGAAGGGCGACCAACATACCACCAACCTTCACCGCCATTGGGTCACGACCAAACAAGCTATCATGACGTACCTCAAGCGACAGACCTTCTCCAAAACCCATTTCACGCAAGCGCTCTGCCACCACAATAGATTCAGCGGTGTCGCCTACGGTAATTTCAGAAACTATGCCTGAGGCTCCAGGTTTCATATCGCCTAAATGAACGGTCGTCATTTCATTTCCTGTTTATTTCGTATCTCATTCAACGGTCTACTTTTTCGCAAAAATCAGACGCTTTGACGTTAATTGGTATTTATAGTTTCATGATAGCAATTACAAGCTATTAATAATCATTATCAAAAACAGGATAAATATCATCCATGTTTATAGTTTAAGTGAAATGAGGTCCTGAAACAGGCTCTTTAGCATTAATTTTGTTGCCTTCGCACGCTCTACATCCCACAGATACGGTGGACTTTCGTCCATATAGACCCTTTGCGCCATTTCAAGCTGAACCGCGTGAATTTGAGCTGCTGGATCACCGTATTGTCGTGTGATATAGCCGCCTTTAAAGCGACCGTTCGTGACCTGAGTCAAGTTGGGAGCATGATTTTTGGTCGAATCATAAATGAAATCGATGAGTTTTGGGTCAGCCGACGCACCGTGGTTTGTCCCCCAGTTTAGGTCCCGCAACTTACCATCAAAAAACCTAGTGACCTCGTGCCTAATTGAATGCCCCTCAAACAAAATACAGTAACCATGGTCCGCTTTGATCCGTTCAATTTCCGCGCTAAGAGCATCATGGTAAGGACGCCAATAACGCTCAACACGCTCTTTAATTTCATCTTCACTCGGTTCGTCGCCACTCAAGTACAAAGGCTCCATATCAAAGCTCGTCGTTGGGCAAAGCTCAGTAACATTTTGCCCAGGATAAAGGCTTGCATTATCTGGTGAGCGGTTAAGGTCAACAACATAACGAGAAAACTGACTACAGAGCAAACTAAGGCCAAGCGGTGGTGCAAAATCATACAGCTTTTCAAGGTGCCAATCCGTGTCCCCCACAGCTCTGCCAGCATCTGTAAAACGAGCAGATATGGCATCAGGCACTTCAATGCCCGCATGCGGGGTAGATATCAAGATAGGCGTAGAGCCCCTATGAAGCGAAAAGGCCATTACTGTTGCTCAGCACTTGGCATCAAGTCAGATGCAAATTCAAAGAAATCACCACGCAACACAAGTTGCTTAATCTCTTCCATATCCGTTGCCATCACGCGGTCTTTGTCCCAGTGGGCGGCGCGCGCTCTGATCATGTCATGAGCCTTAGTTAAAATAGGAGAAGATTTCAAACCTTCATGAAAATCAATGCCTTGGGCTGCACATAACAACTCAATTGCAATGATTGTTGCGGCGTTTTCTGCCATCTGGGTTAAGCGTTTTGCACCGTAGGTTGCCATCGAGACATGGTCCTCTTGGTTAGCAGAGGTTGGCACGCTATCCACACTACAAGGCGTGGCACGTTGGCGGTTTTCTGACACCATTGCAGCTGCTGTCACTTGCGCAATCATAAAGCCTGAATTTAGCCCGCTGCCTGCCACCAAAAAGGCTGGCAATCCGCTCATATTGGGGTCCACAAGCAGGGCACAGCGCCGCTCAGAAATGCTACCAACTTCCGCGATCGCAATCGCCAGTTGGTCGGCCGCAAAGGCCACAGGTTCCGCGTGGAAGTTTCCGCCTGAAAGGATGTCACCCGTATCTGGGAAAATCAGCGGGTTATCTGTAACCGCATCAGCTTCATCGTGGAGGGTGTGCGACGCTGAACACATAACATCAAGGGCTGCGCCCATGACCTGCGGTTGACAACGTAGAGAGTATGGGTCTTGCACTGCCTCGCAGTCTTCGTGAGACATGCGAATTTCACTACCCACCAACATGCGGCGTAGCACGCTTGCTACCTGCTGCTGACCAAGTTGGCGGCGTACACGGTGAATGCGAGGATCAAACGGCGCATCTGTACCCTTCAAGGCATCGACGCTCATGGCTCCTGCTGTTAGCGCGGCTGTGAACACATTTTCTATTAAAAACAACCCTTTAAGAGCAAGGGATGTTGACACCTGCGTGCCGTTAAGCATCGCCAATCCTTCTTTTGCTTGCAAACGGAACGGTGTGAGACCAGCCTTTGCTAGCCCCTCAGCTGCTGGCATCTCCTCGCCTAGGTAACGCACATTACCCACGCCAATAAGCGGCGCGGTCATATGGGCAAGTGGTGCTAAATCCCCCGATGCACCAACAGACCCTTGGCTCGGAATGATTGGTAAAACATCGTGGCTTACCATGGCAAGGAGTGCATCAATGATGCTCTCACGAATACCTGACACGCCCTGCCCTAAACTTGAAGCTTTCAAGACCATAATTAGGCGCACTGTTGCGTCATCCAGCGGTGTACCAGTACCTGCCATGTGTGACAACACAAGGTTCTCCTGCAGCTCTTCCACTTGGTTGGCGGGGATGCGTGTATTTGCTAGCAGGCCAAAACCTGTGGTGATGCCGTAATCAACGGCACCAGACGCCACACGGTCATCCACCACCGCGCGGGCTGCACGAATACCTTCGCGGTAGCTATCATCCAGTTTAATCTTAAAAGGCCCGCCCCACATGCTGCGTAGTTCAGCGAGCGTGATCGCACCAGGTTTAAGCGTAATCATCATTTGTCTCCCAGCATTGGTAAGTTGAGGCCTTGCTCATGAGCGCAGTCTTTTGCAATGTCATAGCCCGCATCTGCGTGGCGCATAACGCCTGTTGCAGGGTCGTTCCACAGCACGCGTGATAAGCGCTCAGCTGCTTCGTCGGTCCCATCAGCGCATATAACAATGCCTGAGTGCTGGCTAAAGCCCATGCCAACGCCGCCGCCGTGATGCAGGCTAACCCACGTCGCACCGGATGCTGTGTTGAGCATTGCATTAAGGAGCGGCCAGTCAGACACGGCATCAGAGCCATCTTGCATAGCTTCGGTTTCGCGGTTGGGGCTAGCCACTGAGCCACTATCTAAGTGATCACGACCAATAACAACGGGCGCAGAAAGCTCACCGTTTTTAACCATTTCATTAAAGGCCATACCCAAGCGGTGACGGTCACCAAGACCCACCCAACAAATACGCGCAGGCAACCCTTGAAAACTGATGCGCTCCCGCGCCATATCTAGCCAGTTATGCAGATGCGGATCATCAGGGATAAGCTCTTTCACTTTTTGGTCAGTTTTATAAATGTCCTCAGGGTCACCGCTTAGCGCCACCCAACGGAAGGGTCCAACGCCGCGACAAAACAGCGGACGAATATAAGCTGGTACAAAACCGGGGAAATCAAAAGCGCGCTCTACGCCTTCATCCAAGGCAACCTGCCTGATGTTGTTGCCGTAATCAAAGGTAGGAATACCCATGTCATGAAAGGCAAGCATCGCTTCAACATGTTTCGCCATCGAGGCTTTCGCAGCTTTAGCGGTGACGTCAGGTTCGCGCTCGCGGCGGGTCTCCCACTCATCCACCGTCCAACCAATTGGCAGATAGCCGTTAACGGGGTCATGAGCGCTGGTTTGGTCTGTTACAGCATCTGGCTTGATGCCACGGGTGACCATGTCAGGCAGAATATCAGCAGCGTTACCTAGCACCCCCACGCTAATGGCGCGCCCTTCTTTGTGCGCAGCATCCACTATCTCAAGAGCTTCATCTATGCTATCGGCGCGCGCGTCCACATAGCCTGTTTTTATACGAAAATCGATCCGGCTCGCTTGGCATTCAATGGCAATACAGCTAGCACCTGCCATAGTAGCGGCGAGTGTTTGAGCGCCGCCCATACCGCCAAGACCAGCGGTTAATATCCACTTCCCGCTAAGGTCACCGCCAAAATGCTGACGGCCCATCTCGACAAAGGTTTCATAGGTGCCTTGGACAATCCCCTGCGAGCCAATATAAATCCAGCTACCAGCAGTCATTTGCCCATACATCATCAAGCCCTTTTTATCGAGCTCGTTAAAATGTTCCCAATTGGCCCAGTGCGGTACTAAGTTTGAGTTGGCGATCAACACACGCGGAGCATCACTGTGGGTTCTAAAAACACCAACAGGCTTACCGGATTGCACCAATAGTGTTTCATTATCCTCAAGCTCTTTCAGGCTCGCGACGATTTGGTCATAACACTCCCAGTTACGAGCAGCACGACCAATACCCCCATAGACCACAAGATCTTCAGGGCGTTCAGCCACCTCAGCGTCCAAATTGTTCATCAACATGCGTAGCGGTGCTTCAGTGAGCCAGCTTTTCGCGTTGAGCTGTGGCCCGCGCGGAGCCTTAATATCGCGTTTATTTTGTGTCATTTTCTTCTCTTATCCTTTGGCAAAAGTGCCAGACAGTTCAAATTGATCAGCGGGATGAACAAAGGTAACAACCGATGCCACTTGCCCCTCACTGGTGGTTTTTCTATTGATAATCATCACCGGGTCCGTGGACCGCATGGCTAAATCTTTCGCATCTCTTTCACATGGCAGTGCTGCGCGAACAATATGTTCAGCGCTATGGAGCGGCACTTTATTGAGCAAATAGTTACTCGGGGAAACGTCGTTAAAATCAAGCGACAGCAATTCAGGCGCTAAGCTCGCTCGCACATAACGGTCTTCAAGCTGTTGTGCGACCCCATCAGCAAAATGAACAAGCCGCAAATGAATGAGTTGCGCACCTACATCCACCGCCATCTCAGCGGCAACGTCCACAGGCGCTGGCACCAGCTCAGTAGCGATTACCCGCACACCGTATGTGTCGCCGCGCGCTGTGATATCTTCTTTAATCGAGCGAATTTCTAGAGGGTGAGAGCGAATGCGCCGCGCGGCCACAAAAGTGCCTCTGCCATGCTCGCGCACCAAAAGCCCTTCTTGGGTTAGCTCTTTTAGGGCACGGTTCGCAGTCATGCGAGACACGCTCAGCGATGATACCAGCTCGTTTTCACTAGGAACGCGGTCCCCCGGCATCCAACTACCGTCACGGATATGGTCTAGCACATAATTTTTAACGGTTTCATAAAGCGGTTGGTTCACAGTGCTAACTCCTTAATCGCCGCGCGGAAATTTGCGCTAATCGCGTCTTCTTCTGCGTGGTTGCCTGCCCGTATGGACCATTTTCCGTCCACCATCATGTGGCGCACAGCGCTGTCATTTCCTGCAAATATATAACTGTCTAACAAGCTACTATCGGGTTTTCCTGTGAGCGCTAAATTGTTCGTATCAAGCACCAAAATATCGGCGCGTTTACCCACTGCGATATCCCCCGCGCTACTACCAGCGGCGCCGTGCCCGTTAAGCGCGGCGTTACGCCATAAGCCTGTACCAATGCTGTCGGTATCGCTGCTTTTGGCTATGGTACGTTTATTAAAACGTAAGCGTAGGCCGTATTCCATCAAACGTAGCTCTTCTGCGGCTGAACGGCAGACATTACTATCACTACCAATCGCCAAACGACCCTGTTGTGATAGAAAATCATCCACTGGGAACAAACCGTCTCCGAGGTTCGCTTCGGTGGTTGGACAAAGCCCAACCACTGCACCATGTTTCACTATTTCTTCAACCTCTTCGCTGAGCAAATGTGTGGCATGAATAAGGGTCCAGCGCTGATCTACTGGCATATTTTCAACCAACCACTGAATGGGTGTTACATCATGGGCGGCAAAGCAATCTGCCACTTCTTTTTGCTGCTCTGCGATGTGAATGTGGATGGGAGCGTCATTACCAATAAGTTTATAGGCCGCACGCATATCACTCAGCCCAACCGCCCGCATGGAATGGAAGGCTAGACCCAATATATGTTTACCACTTGTATGCGGTGCTAAATCTTCCAAGAGCTTTTGAAGCCGATCTATAGGCAGATGAAAGCTCTGTTGAGCGCTATTCAGTGGCTCATTACCAAATCCGCCACGGTTATAAACAACCGGTAAAAGCGTTAAGCCAACACCCGCCGTGTCCGCCGCCGCAAAAAGCGCTTCGGCCATCGCAAGTTCAAGCCCCATATCAGCGCCGTGTAGATAATGAAACTCAGTAATATGCGAATATCCGCCCTTTAAACACTCCATAAAAAGCCCAGCTGCCACCGCTTCTAACCGTGCTGGCGTCATGGACTTAGATGCAGCGTACATCGCTTCGCGCCACGCCCAAAAATCTGACTGACCCTCGTGTCTTTGCTCAGCCATGCCTGCAAAACTGCGTTGGAAGGCGTGACTGTGGATATTTGCCATAGCGGGGATAGCCGCCCCGCGCACATGCTCAGCACCGCTAATATCGCCGCTGGGGTCCACCGACAATATAAGACCGTCCTGCACAGCAATACGCACGCCTTGCTGCCATGCACCGCGCACAAATGCCTTATCAAAATAATAGCTTTGCATTCTCACCCACCTCTAACTTGTATATACAAGTTGACGAGTTTCTATTATCCTGTCAATGATGGATATATAACTGTTGAAAAATCACAAGAATACAAAGGGATGCTGCGTGCTGAAGGGCGATAAAATATTTCAAAATCTACAACTTGCAACCATGTGCGGTGACGGTGAGTCGTCCCCACTTGGCATTATTGGCGACGCTGCCATCGTGGTTAGCGGCGGCATTATAGTCTACGTAGGCCCTGCAAATAACATCCCAAAAGAATTTGGGCATTTCGAGCTTGAAGATATGAACGGCCTGTGGGCACTGCCCGCTTTCATTGACTGTCACACCCACTTGGTATTCGCAGGTGACCGCAGCCACGAGCATGAATTGCGAGACAGGGGTGCCAGTTATGAAGAAATATCACGTGCGGGCGGCGGCATTAGAAGCACGGTTGCTGACACACGCGCAGCAAGCGATGAAGAGCTGTTAGCGCTAGCTATCACTGCGGCTAATGACTTTATATCGCAGGGGGTTAACACCCTTGAGATTAAATCTGGTTACGGCTTGTCATTAGTGCATGAGCTGAAGCAAATTCGGGTTGCAGGCGCGCTAAGAGAGCATGTAGACGCTGATATTGAGATCACCTGCCTTGCCGCCCACGCTGTGCCACAAGAATTTGAGGGGGATGCTGACGGATATATCAACCTTGTTTGCGACGAGATCATTCCAGCGGTCGCGGACCAAAATATAGCGGGGGCTGTTGATGCCTTTATGGAAGGTATTGGCTTTAATGCAGCTCAAACCGCGAAAGTGTTCACCACCGCAAAAGCGCATGGTTTAAATGTTAAGCTGCATGCGGACCAGCTATCAGACCTTGGCGGCGCGAGATTAGCCGCTGATTTCGGTGCGCTCAGCGCTGATCATTTGGAATATACCAGCAAGGCAAGCATTAAGGCGATGCGCGACGCTGACACGGTCGCAGTGCTGCTTCCTGGGGCCTTCGTCACGCTAAAAGAAACGCAGCTACCACCAATTGCGACCCTCAGGGACGCTGATGTTCCTATGGCGCTGGCCAGCGATTATAACCCTGGCAGCAACCCATCGCGCGATTTTATGGCAATACTGCGCTACGGTGTAGACATTTACAACATGACACCTGATGAAGTGCTCATGGGTGTGACCAAACAGGCCGCTAAAGCCCTTAAGCTCAGTGATCGCGGTACGCTTGAAGTTGGTAAAAAGGCTCATGTTCGCTTTTGGGACATCAACCACCCCCATGACCTTACAACGAACACAGCACCAAAAGGCCCTGCCCTTTAATTTTAAAGGGCTTAAAAATAAGAGTGGTATTCCATAAAAATCTATGGTCAGTGTGCCGAAAGAAGAAGCAACAACAATGAGATGGTACTAATGTAATGGCTATCAGTGTTTTTGATTTATTTTCCATCGGCATTGGGCCGTCTTCGTCTCACACTGTTGGGCCGATGCGGGCAGCGCATATGTTTACCGAGCGCCTTGAGCATGATGGCTTACTAGCTGAGACCACATCTGTGGTGACGGATCTTTATGGCTCTTTGTCGCTAACAGGGCTTGGTCACGGCACGGATAAGGCTGTTCTTCTGGGCCTCGCAGGAGAAATGCCCGAAACGGTAAACCCAGATAAAATCGATGATATTCTGGCGACCATTCGTCGTGATCAGCAGATGCAGCTCGCGGGGAAACACCCCATTGCATTTGACGAAAGACAACATGTGCATTTTCATACTACCGAGCTGCCACACCACCCTAACGGTATGCGCTTCACAGCTTTAAACAGTGCGGACGAGGTGCTACTGACTCTGGTGTATTATTCAGTTGGTGGTGGCTTTATCGCTGGTGAGGCAACCATTGCACGCAACGCACCACCATTAAGTGACACACTTTTGCCGCACACATTTACAACAGGTGATGAACTTTTAGAACAATGCGAGATAAACGACTTAAGTGTCAGCTCTCTCATGCGAGAGAACGAGCGCTACTGGGCTGAGGACCACGAAATTGATACAAAACTAGATACGCTAGTTGATGCCATGTCGGGCTGTATTGACCGCGGATGCAAACAAAATGGCGAGTTGCCAACGCTGGGTATCAAGCGCCGCGCACCCGAACTGCTCAAAAAACTTGAAACCACACCTGAAGATGAAAAGCGCTTCCCAAAAAGCACGAGTGACTGGGTCTGCTTATTCGCACTCGCCGTAAATGAAGAAAATGCTGCTGGCTCGCGCGTTGTGACAGCACCAACAAATGGTGCGGCAGGGATCATCCCTGCGGTGCTTGAGTATTACAAGCGCTTCATCCCTGACTATACACCTGAAAAAGCACGTCACTTTCTGCTCACGGCTGGGGCTATTGGGATGCTCTATAAAGAAAATGCCTCCATATCAGGCGCGGAAGTTGGCTGCCAAGGGGAAGTCGGCGTGGCTTGCTCGATGGCCGCTGGTGCGTTAGCTGAAGCCATGGGCGGCTCTGTGCGCCAAGTTGAGAACGCTGCTGAAATCGGTATGGAACATAACTTAGGTCTTACCTGCGACCCCGTTGGCGGGCTTGTGCAGGTGCCCTGCATTGAGCGCAATGCTATGGGGGCAGTAAAAGCCATCAACGCTGCGCGCTTAGCGCTTTATGGGGACGGCAAGCATTTTGTGTCGTTGGATAAGGTCATTCAAACCATGAATGAGACCGGTCGTGACATGCAAAACAAATACAAAGAAACTGCTCTTGGTGGCCTCGCGAGTAATTTGAAAATCCCTGTTAATATTATTGAGTGCTAAGCGGCCGCTCAAAAGATAGCCTGTAAACACAATAACCAATTGACTTTTTTCGTCATATTATGTCTGATACCTTCCACGTAAGCAAGATAACCACAGGGGACGGATTATGGCACTAAATATTGTCGAAGAAGCGATGCTAAAAACACTAGCAGTTATGACCCGTGCAGATGCACATGTTCTGCAGGTTGAAGTAGATATGGTCGTTGACATTATGAAAGAAGAAATGGGCGTTACGCTAACATCTGCTGATGTTCGTGTGGCAGCACACTCAGAATTTATTGAAGGTCGCGAGATTGAGAAATACGTAAAATCTGTACGTAAAAAACTCTCTCTTGAAGACAGGAAGCGGATCACACGTACCCTTAAAAAAGTTGTACTAAGTGACGGTGACACACATCCTTTTGAAGTGGATATGTTTAACAAAGTCGCAAAAACACTAGAGCTAACACCTGCGCAGCTAGTTCAACTTTAAGCTCACTACTATAGAATTTTAAACATAGGCTCCTTACTCAGTAAGGGGCCTATTTTTTATATTTGGCTGGCATTGTTACAGTAACATCTGTGCCCTCACCTAGCGTTGATGAAATATACACCTCACCGCCGAGCAATTGGACAATTTGTCGTACAATAATTAGCCCTAAGCCTGTTCCTTCGGCCTCACGCACATAATGCGTTTTGGAGACAGAGGACGAGTCGTTAAGATAAGCAACCACATCTTCAGCCATGCCCGAGCCAGTATCAGAAATCACAATGATGATTGGCTTATTAGGGGCCTTTGATACTGTCACTTCAACTTTACCGTATGCAGGCGTAAATTTTTGCGCATTTGACAAAAGATTGATCATGATCTGTTTCAGTAGACGTGGGTCTGTTTCGATGAAAACAGGCTTCTTTGGAACTTTCAAGAGAGAGCTTTGCTCTTTGAGGGTGAAGAGAGAGCTGAGATCGTCTAAATGATTTTGTAATTCATTTCTAATCTCAAACCGCTCGCTATTAACTGAAACCTCACCAGCTTCCAGTTTACTCTGGTCCAGTACATCATTAACCAATCCGAGTAGATGCCTGCCACCAGAGTTAATGTGGCCTAAATACTCATCTAGACGCTCACTTTCCTTGGCAGGCTTATTACCCATCAACAAAATATCTGAAAAGCCAATGATAGCATTTAACGGAGTACGGAGCTCGTGGCTCATGTGCCCCAAGAAGGTCGATTTAACATCCAAAGCTCTGTTGAGTTGATCTACTTTGGCCGCGAGAGCTTCGCGTGCAGAGAAAACAGCGCGACGCTGACGCTCGACGAAGACAAACACCATGATGGAAAACATCACAACAGAGAACAAACCAACCCTGAATGAGGTAATATCATAAATCTCTATTTGCGCTACGAACAGAGCATAATAGGCAAAAAACAAACCATTCCCAATGATTGCAGGCACCATAATGAGAAAGCGTGTTGAGAACATAACCGCAATAATCATATATCCGAGTGCGGGCGCCATAAGCCCAATACCCTTAATCACATCAAGGTATCCAATCAAAAAGAGAAAAATGAAGACCGTTGAAACCGAGAACCAAACAAAAGCTTTCTGCAGCAATGCATTTGATTTAGACAGAACTATCCCTATCAAAGCTATACCAAAGAGTATCCCGCAATAAAGGGACGTTGAGAGGTACGTGACATCAAAATTTGAATAAAGTGAATCTACAGCATCCGTATTGTCAATACTAATCAAGATGCAAATCAGTATGATACCAATCAAAAACACTTTGCAATTTTTGACATTTAACGCATGGACATAAGCTCTATACGCAGGGCTAGGTTTTGGAAATTTAAGCAACAATCTTACCTTTTTCGCGATTTCTTAGACAATTAGTCTATCTCTCACGTAGAACCCCATAATATCAGGTCATGTTTAGCAAAATACTCTCAAAAAGCAATCAAAGAGTGAAACCATGTCAATATTGTCATTAATCACAGTGTCTTGACAGGATACTATAATGCCTGCTCACTCGCGTTCTATGCATGCAATATCCAGTGTGCGCTACGCATATCAACGCTGGATTACGAGCAAACAGTCCGA